>JRER01000147.1_pt1 | contig 51727 bp, 80 predicted proteins | sample 210161 | NCBI WGS metagenome assembly JRER01 (sample SAMN03019618, study PRJNA260268) | marine sediment metagenome | biome: Marine; feature: Sediment; material: Clay; isolation source: clay from marine sediments 136 meters below sea floor depth collected from... | place: New Zealand: Canterbury...
CAGGGGTTTTGCAGAAGAGTTAGCAGCTTACGGCATCGGTATTGCTCCTATGGGGGAGTTAAGAGAGTATAGAGAAAGAATTGAAAGCTTAGAAAAAGAAGTTGGAAGATTAAAGAAGGGAAGGAAAAAATAATGTCTAAACGCATTTACCTTCAAGAAAACCCGGACATACGTTTCGAAAAGGATAAAGAAACAGGTCAAACTATCATGTTCGTTTGTGGAGAGGAGTTTCTTAGGAAGAATCTTCCGCTTTTTTCACCATATTTTGTTCGAAAACATTTCAGAAGAGAAATCGACCAACATAAAGATTTCATTTGCCCAACGGATTTAGCTGTTGAAGAACATCCTAAACAGGAAGAAGGGTGAATGAGACTATATAAAAAAAGTTTTAAAGTCATAGCGTTGTTTAAAGGATAGTGAGACATCGAATAATCGTTTGAGGATAAGTGTGAGGATTGGAAAAAAATGAAAGAAATTTACGCTTACTCCTTTCAACTAAACAATAAGAAATACGCCTTTACTTCCTTTCATAAACGTAAAATTATAGCCAAACTAGAATTCATTTTACTCTATCTTTTGAGAACCTTGGGAACTAACGGAGTTAAAATAAATGTCTGAACTTAGAAGTAGCATAAGCTTAGACGATGAAGGCAGCGAGCATGTATCTGCCTGGTGGTAAAGGGAGATTGTTAGTTGGAACAAATTGTTGAAACAAAAGAAAACTCACGTCCAGAGGGGTATTACTATTGGAAACAGCTAATAGCACATTTAGGTGATGCTTCAAAAATCTTTAATGGCAAGCTTACTTATCCAAGACAGTTAGAGATACACCTCCCCTCTAACCATCTTAGTCCTTGTAATTTCGATTGCTTCTACTGTGCTGGTAGACATTTTATTAAAGATTTAGGTACGTTTGAGATGGACGGCTTAGAGTTATTGCGTAAGTTAGATGGTGCGATTCCCTATCACATCTACGGTGGAAGTTATACAGAGATGATAACGAACCCATATTTCATGACTTACCTTCACACGACGAAAAGGACTGGATGTCATTTCGGAATACATACTAACGGTTCGCTGTTGAAACGTCTTGAAGAGGAGCAAGGATGGTTACATGAATTGTGCAGAATCGCTACTGACAAAGTAGATTACTTGAGCGTAAGTCTTGATGCAGGTACGACTAAAAGTCACTGCTTAACTAAAAATATCAAACATGACTGGTTTAGTGAGATACTTGAAGGAATCCAATTAACAACAGAAATTAGGAGTGGAAAACCAGCTATAAGAATATGCTATCTAATGAATAAATTTAACAGTTCACAAGAAGAAATAGATTCAATAGTTGAGTTCGCAAGAGAGGTCGGCGTGGACTCATTACGCTTTTCTATTCCTTTTGCACACTACGCTCAAGATTTTGCGACTGTCCGTAAATACAAGTGGAACGTAGAACAGAAGTATAAACATCCTTACTACACGAGAATTAAGAAACATCTATCTGAAGACCAAACAGAACAACCCTTCATCTTTTGGATGTCTCCTGACTTACAAGACATAGACTTGTTCGATTTCAAACAATGTGCTTATGGATACTATCAGATATGTATAGCAGCCGATGGTTACGTTTACCGTTGTACCACAATCTCTACACCAAGCTTTAAAGAATTGCGGTTAGGCAAAATAACATCTAACCTTGAAGACTTCAATAAAATGATATTAGCGAATCAGACTTCAAACTTCAGAGCTGGCGAGTGCTTCAGAAGAGGTGGAAGGTGTAACAGAATGGGATTGGAGATAAATAGAGCTTGGAGAGACTTGAATGCATCAAAATGATGTTCTTGATGTAGGTTGTGGATTAACTCCTAGAGGGACTGTAAACCTTGACTTGTATTTTGGTGAGTTTTCACCTCATCATCGTAGTGGTGATTTTATTTTTACTGACGTCCCAAATCCTATCAAAGCTGATGCACACTATTTACCATTCAAGGAGAACACCTTTAGGAAAACTTATTCAAGAGCGTTATTGGAACATCTTAATAATCCAATAAAAGCACTTCTTGAAATGGTTAGGGTTACGCAACGGGAAATAGACCTAATCTTGCCACACCGATTCTTCAGAGGTGGTATGTTTAGTGGGCAACCCAGAAGCCATAAACACATATTCACAATCAAGAATCTTGAGAAGATGTTTCAAAGGTTGAATCTAAACTACCAATTTACGAGGGTTGAATACAGAGGTTATCCTTCACAAATATTCCCGATTATTAGATTGCCTTACTTGATGTTCATAAAAATCAGGTTGATAGAAAAATGGAAAAAATAACTTGTGCCTTAATAGGTGTAGGTTATTGGGGCGCAAAACTTAAAAGCTACATAGAGGAGAATCCAAACTTCAATCTTAAATATGCCTGTAATTCAAAGTCCGATTTGCATAAGGTTTGGAATGATAGAGAAGTAACAGCGGTAATAAATGCCACACCAAACGCCTTTCACTACGAAATAACCAAACAAGCTTTATTGCATAATAAACACGTATTAACAGAAAAACCACTGGCTCTAACAACCATTCACTGTCTAGAATTAAAGAAAAAAGCCACTGAAAGAAACCTGATAATACAAACGAATTACATATTCAACTTCTCAAAAGCATTACAAAAAGCTCAAGAATGGATACAAGAAGGCAAGATAGGGAGACTGTTAGTCTTTGAGGCATGTGTTCGCCATCTTGGTAGATTCGGTGGAGGAAGTGTCTATTGGTTGCTGGGTTCTCATATGCTCGCAGTTTTAGATATATTCTTCCCAATTACATCACTACACTTTGAAAGAAGAGATATTCTGACTTACAAAGATGAGGTTGAAACTGGTATCATAAGTTTCTGTGATGACTTGAAAGGACAAATAGTCATAAGCCTCAACTGTCCCATTAAAGAGACGAAAGTAACATTGTACGGAGAGGATGGAACAATTATTTACAATCCAAACTTATCAGTCCCATTAAGTATTACAAGCTATAAAAGGCTGAAATGGGTAAAAGGCAATAAACTTCCAAAGAAAACGACAATATACGTATCCAATGAGACCAACAACTTACGTTATACCATAGAAACTTTTTACGATGTTCTAACAAACAAAAAGAAAAGCAACTTAGATACATCTGTAGCGATAACTCGAATATTGGAGGAAATTCAGAGATGAAGGTAAAGGTTGATTGTACTATTCACGGAAGAAACGAGGTTAACAACTTGCCTAGAATGATTGAATCCTTACGGGGACAAACTCATTCGTTCAATAGACTAATCTATATAGATGACGCATCTACAGATGGAAGTGCCGATATTGCAGAAAAACTTGGCTTGGAAGTAGTCAGACTTACGAAACAACATCCAAGTTGGCTAGCGACACCTATGCTAAGCACAATAGTGAATGCATCAGTAGAAAAGGTTTATGAAACGTCTGACCTTGATTATTTTATGACTATGCCTTGCGATGTAGTTTTATGTGACAATTATTTGGAATTTCTTCTGAATGAAATGTCAAAAAATTCAAAATTAGTCATATGTAGTGGAGTGCTTGCCGGTGAGTATAGCACTCCTAACTTTCCAAGAGGTGCTGCCCGCTTATACGACTTCAACTTCTGGCACAAGTACGTGAAGCGATTTCCGTTTTCCTACACTTGGGAAACATATCCAATTTATAAAGCACAGATGTTAGGTTTTAAAACAAAGTCCTTCAGGAAAGTAAAAATGGAGGGGTTAAGACCTACTACAAAATATAAAGTATTGTACGGATACGCAATGCGTGAGCTAGGCTACTTTCCGTTCTATGCATTAGCACGATGTCTGATACCCTCACTGAAACTAAATAAAATTGGCTTAAAAATGTTGATGTTATACCTGCGCAGTCCATATGATATATTCGATAGAGACATACAAAGATATGTCAGACTTTATCAATGTAAACAAATTCTAAACATTTTCACTAATCCCAAAGGCATAATGAAAAGAGTATTAAGGTGAAAGCAATTTTTCAAAGAACATTTAGATTTTGAAGGTGTGGTAGAGTTCCTGACTCTAGGGTTCACTCTAAATGAAAAGACTTTAGTAAAAGACATTAAAGTTCCACCAAAAGTATCCTTATCAAAAACCAGCCTAAAATCCCGACCAAACTCTACAATAGATAATTTCTTTGAAACATTAGATAATTCGGTTCAACAATCAATAGAACCTAATATGGGTTTAGCTTTGAGTGGTGGATTAGATAGTCGTATCATAGCTGGGTTGGCAGCAAAGTACGACAAAAACATTATAGCTTTCACACACGGTTATTCTAACATGGAAAAGAAGATAGCTGCTAAAGTATGTTCAGTTTTGAAGTTACGACATTTCATAATCAACGATTCTTTAATCTTCAATGAACAATCGATAAAGAAAGTAAAGGAGAACATAAGAAAAACATATGGAATAATGAATATATTTCAAATACAAGTCCGAACCATAATATCCAAATACTTAAATGAACTTGGTATAAACAAATACTTAAGCGGTAATCTGTTCGATGAGGTAAACGGCAGTACAACTGCGCCTCAGATAAGGTCTAATGAAAGCTTTTGCAGACTACTTGTTCAAAAATCTCATCCAATCTTGCCACGAAAATATCGTGAACTTACCTTTCAGAATTTAATTGAGTCTTGTAAAGACGTTCCTTTTAAAGACCTGTTTCCCTTTATTCTTGCTAAGAATTTAGTTAAACAACACAGCATGAGGGAATGGATTCCTTCATCCACTCCAATAATGAACATAGAAGTATTATCAGTTCTTACTTCATTACCTTACCGTAAGAGGATAAGCAAGCGATTACAAAGAAAAATTTTGAAAACATATTTTCCAAAGCTATACAGAATCCCTTATGCTACAAGTTTACTTCCACCTTCACTTCCATTTATTGTCCATGCAGGTATTCAAAAGGTAATCAAAAAGTTATATGCTTATACCTGTAATAAACCGTATCCTCTACTGACATATGATTACGGTTTCTTTATGCGTAAAAACATACACTTCCTGAAGATATTGCTAGAACGTCCACCGCCTTTGATAAACTCTCAAAACATTAAAAACCTAATACAAAACCTAAACATTCCTAACGCATTATTTCTTTCAAGATTATCAAGTTATGCAGTAGTGAGGGAAGAATTAGCAGTCTGACTCTCGGACGATTGGCAATATGGCACATTCGTTTATGATATTAACAGTTCAAACCGTAAAGACTACATCGAACACCTAAGCATGAACGTTATGCCGTTTGAACATTTTAGAATACTCATAAAAGACTTAAGGATTAAGAAAGGCATGAAACCCAATATGTAGCGGTATTCTTCCCTTAGTCATGTTTATCCCGTTATGTATTGGGCGTGTAACCTTTCTTAATTTCTCAAGTCAAATCGGAAAAGAATAGCTTAGGATGGTTTCCATCCTAAACCATACTTGAAAACGACAAATAACAGAAGAAAAATTGTTACTGTCAAGCCGAAGACGTTAAAGACGAAGTTAAAGTAGTCATATTCAACAATTACTTCTCCGTAAATACGTTTCCAAGCCAACGGGAAACCATAATCTTTGTAGCCCGGTTCAACCTTAGCAAGATAAAAGCTTGTAAGCAAAGTTACGGCTATGGCTAAGATTATTGCTGTGATTAGCACATAGATTCGCTTAACTGGTTTAGCTGTCATGACCTATCGTTTACAGCTTCAGCCTTTTTAAATTTTCTGTGGGTGATGAGAATGGAAATAGTAGAGTACATTCAAGGCAAATCTAAACATAGCGTTGATGTTTTGCTGGCTATACATGCTATGTCCATTGACGGTGCTGCTGTAAGCTGGAAACACATTAAAGATTGGTTTAGAAATCACAGTAAAAATATTGCGGATGGAACTTACAGGGCTAGACGTAGAGAACTTGAGGAAATGGGACTTGTTGAAAAAGAACATATTGACTCCTTGAAGTTCAGCGTGAAACTGACACCGTTAGGTGTCGAAGTCGTCCATGTCATGGAAGAAATGATAAAAAAACTAGAATCCATAGAGAATAAAGAGTCGTGCACCGTTAGAAAAATGTTAGATGCTGAAGAAGCTCATAGACTAGAAGCCATAGAGAAAGAATAAAGCCAGCACCCCCCTTTTTCTATATTGGGTGATTGATATGGCTCTTAAAAAAGGATTTCCAATTAAGCAAATGGACAAAAGACATTACGAAAAATGGGATGCAGTGAATGTTCAGGAGTTTTCTAGGGACCCGCCGTCAGAGGCACAAGATACGTTAGCCTTGTACATAGTTGATGTTGACGCAAAAGCCTCTAAAAGATTTATAGTAACAAACGCAGTTTCAGAACTATTGAAAAGAAAAACCCAGTTCATAGCATGGAACATCTAAGGTTGACGGTTCACAGATTAAGGTAGTTATTCAATGGGAGAAAGAAATCAGGCTGCAAAGATAAGATATGCAAGAGCTTCTTTTTTGGGTGGTGATTCATTGACCGTAGTTAGATGCAGAAAAACTAAATGCGGATGCAACAGAAACGGTATATGCGAAGCAAACGAGATTTCAGTTGGTGGATGCGAATTTCCAAGTCAATGCCGAACAGACATCGGAAGATAATCAAAGAAAAAGTTATAAGGTGCCCATAAACTAAACCTTATAAGGTTTATAAAATGTGGATAGGTTACAATGCCAACAATAAAAGTAAACGAGAACACTCATAAAAGACTTGTTCAAGTAAAAGGTCAACTTGAAGCAAAAGACGGAAAAAGACGTACCATGGAAGACACCATAAAAGAACTCATAGACAGGTTCGAAATCAGGAGGTAACAACTTACGGATATTCTTGTTACTACACCCAAAGACCGACACGAGTTAGCTGTGAAGGAAGGCAAGTTTGTCGAGGAAAACCCGGATGCATATTGGTTTAGAACTATCAGGGGGAAGCCCAATGTGGAAGTGGGCGACAGAGTTTACTATGTAGACCAGGGAGCAATCACAGGTTATGGAATAGTTTTCGAAATTACGCATGGAGAATTGCAATGTGAAACAACGGGAAAAACATATCATGGCACACATCTGAAACAGAGAAAATGGGTTGACATTAATTCAGTTCCATTTAAAGGCTTTCAAGGTTTTAGGTATATATCACGAATCAGAGGACTAGAACAAAAACTCATGGAAGCCGAGATTTTCATAGCGTATCCCTTAACCAAACTTGAACATGACCTTTGGGAACACTTTCCAGAATGGCTTTTCAATTTAAGCAGCCCAAATGCTCTCCGTGAAGCTGACGAAGCTCTTACCAAAGTCAACGATTGGCATAACTCTATAATACGCGACTTTGTAGAATTGTATGACTTCTTAGAAAAGGAACGAAAGGAATCGGAGGGAAAAATTCCAGTTAAAGCGTGTTATGTCTTTCAACAGAAACTTGTGGAGTTAGTTTTAGGTGTAGATGTGGATACTGCACGAACATTCCTAATTGAAGTGGGGTTGAAAAAAGAATGACAAAGATAGTTATTGGTAATAGTCTTTCAACAGGAGAACCTTTCAAAGTTGACGCAAACAAAATAATCATGGGAAGAACATTCCTCACGTCAATAACACGCTATGGGAAGTCATACAGTAATCGCCGGATTGTGGAGCAGTTAGTGGGTTCTGCTGGAATCGTAATCATAGATGTTGAGGGAGAATACGGAAGTCTGCGAGAGAAGTTCCCGTTTTTAATCATCGGTAAAGACGTGCCTCTGCAACTTGAAACCGCAGAGTTCATGGCAGAAACAACTCTGAAAGAAGATTTATCCGTAATAATTGATTTATCAATGACAGATGAAGATGTAGGAAAAGAATACATAGCAGCCTTCGTAGACCGTTTCATGTTCTTGGAAACAAAACTTCGGAAACCCTATTTGGTTGTGTGTGAGGAAATGGATGAATATGGTCCGGAGCGAGGAATTGCAAAGGCAACCTCTTTAAAGTCATTGAGAAACTTAGCGAAAAAGGGTGGGAAACGAGGTATAGGAATGATTGTCACTACACACCGTCCAGCATGGGTTTCAAAGGGAATAATTTCGCAATGCACAACGCTGAAAATGATAGGTCATGTTGAATGGGAAAGTGATTTAGATACGCTCAGAGAGTTTCTACAGATTGCACCAACCATTCTGCGTCGCCCGAAAAAAAACGGTGTACCCATAGATGATGGGAAACCGCATATTGACTGTTTGGAACCGGGACAATTTTACATTGCAGGGTCAGCCGTAGAAAAAAACGATTTCGTGAAAGTTGGAACAGTTGTAACTACACATCTTGGAAGCACACCTGACCTTATCCCGCCTACCCCAAAAGAACTGAAAGGTATAATTGCTCGTCTATCTAAAACTCTTCCAAAAATAATCGAAGAAAAAATCAAACCCGCAATCCCACCCATCGAACAAATCCAAAAGGAAGCGGAACAAAAAGCTAACGCTAAAATGGAGAAGAAGCTAGAGCAGGCTAAACGGAAAATTGAAGTTAGATTTAAAAATCGTGTAAGTGAGTTGGAGATTGAGAAAAAGGATTTAAAACAGCGGGTAGAGGAGCTTAGCCGTAAAGCATCGTTAGACCAGTTTCAACCAATCTCTAACGTGTTTGAACATCCAATAGTGAAGGCAAGGATACATGAACTTCCACAAAGAGAACAAGACGTATTACTCAAAATTGAGAGAGAGCCAAATCTAACTCGTGAGCAATTAGCGGCTTTTCTCAGCTCTTCAAGAGAAACTGTTAAAAATATTATCGACAAAATAAACAGAAAATTTAAAGTCTCAGTTGTTGTAGGTTATGGAAGACCTATCCGATATAAAAGCATGTTGAAACGTTTGTTCATAACTGATGTTGCTAAGAGGGAAATGTCAGAGGTTGAAAGGCTTCAAACCAGGGTTAAAATTTTGGAAGAGGCTCAAAAGAAACACATTAATTCATATCGAGCTTTAGAATCTGAAAATGCGATGCTGAGGCAGAGACAAAAAAGAATGGTGCAGCCTGAAGAGGTCTCTACTCTACGAAGTGAAATGAAAGTGCTACGAGAATCTGTTGAAACATACAAGCAGCAAGCAAAAGAAGCAAACAAACGTGCAGTGAAATTCAAAAGGACGTTTGCCGTGATAGAACAAGCTCTAAAAGAGGTAGAAGGGGAAACTATACCGCTACCAAAGATTAAAAAGCAAAAACCAGCACCGTCTGAAACAGTTCCCATTGTTCCTGCTGTTAGCGAAGTTGAAATAAGCGATTCTGCCGCTCGAATATGGCTTAACAAGTTACCTACACTCTGTTGCAAAAAGATTTTCAAGTTTTTGCTGGAACATAGAGGAATGAAGTTTAGTAAAAGTCAGATTGCATTGCAAACAGGGTATAAATACACGAAGACTGCGGGAGTTTTTGGAGACGCTTTCAGGATTCTTCAGCAAAACGATTTAGTGAAAACGGATGATAGGCTATTTTGGGTGGATTAAAAAATGGGTGAGAAAATGTTTATTCAGGTTATTGATGATTATGCAAGGCAACGTTTAGAGGAATTAATCGAAAAAGGGGAACGCCCTGCAATAGTCTGTGGTTTTAAAAGCTACCACCATGATGATGAGGGGGCAACTTGCAGTCAATGTAGACGGAAAGTTTTCATCCGTCCATTCTTCAAGAAAACTGCTCTAAAATATAAGTTGGCTATTGTTTGCATCATTTGTGCAGGCTTCAAGAGGTCGGATGATAAATGAGCAGGTCTGAAAAAGATGGTGTTTCGGTGTGGTTTCTAGTGTTTTCTTTTCCTATTGGACTTGCTTTGTTCACGCTACTTTTCTGTTGCGGTCAATATCTCAATCTGTTTCATCTTGGTGAGCCGACAACTGCTTTTGAATTTTTCTTTTTCAGTTTTTGGGTGACTTGGTATACAGCGTATGCAGTTTCAGCGTTGCTTTATAAAAGGTTAACAGTGGGTGAAGAAGATGTTGCGTGAAATTGATTTTTCAAAACATTCAGTTATTGTCGCTGAATACTTAGGTTATAAGTTTAAAATACCCATCTACAGTTGGAAAGAACTTGAGCCGTATTGGGCTAGTATTGCTGTTGCAATCAGCAAAGTTTTGATTTACAATCGGTTTAGCCCAAAATGTTATAGAGACCATCATTTATGGCGTGAAAACCGCATGGGCTTAGAGGCTTTACAGTTTGCTGATGTTTTAACACGAGACAGGGGATTTCGTCAGAGTGTACGCGACTTTAATGCTCAAACGCCTCATTTAAAATACGGTAAATGGCTTGCTCCTTTCGACTCCGGTGAATCTATGGATTTCTGGAATCATTTGGCACAGATTGGACAACTAATTAATAATGCAATGGCGTTTCTGAGGAAGACAGGCTATTTGGTTGTGTATGGTGATTTGGTTAAGGTTATTCGCCCCTATTGGTGCCCTCCCGCTGGGTGGGCTTTAAGGCGAGATTTGGGATTAAAAACGTGTATTTTCATTACGTATCAACTGAGGAAAACGGGCAAGTATCCTTCGTTGATGGCTATTGCTGAACATTGGAGGGTGCCACGGTACACTCTCATAGAAGCTGGGTTCACTAGAGACGTTATTTATGACATTTATAGGCATTGGAGAAAAACGGGGAAAATCAAAATTATAAAGCCTAAGAAAGAATATAAGATGGTGAGTGAAGATGAACAGAAAGAGATTGCTAGGAGAATTGCCAAAAGAATTTACGGTTAATGCTTAGTTTTGGGTGAAAACCATGGAAAATGTGGAAATGATAGAAATAGTGAAAATTGACTTGGACGATTTAACGTTTCAAACTAGGATAGAATTTGATGATGAATACATACATAGGTTGGCTGAAGACATCTTAATAAATGGGCTGAGAAATCCCATTGGGCTTCAACTAAAGAACGGTTTATACCGAGTGGTATATGGTTTCTGTCGAATCAAAGCGTTTCAACTGCTTGGAAGAACTCAGATACCTGCTAAAAAATATGATGAACTTACCGTTAAAGAAGCACACATACAGAACTTTTCAGATAACATCAGACATATGGATTTAAGTCCTTTAGAAGTGGGGTTGAAGCTTCGCTTCTTAAGGGATGAACTGCATTTCACAGTGGACGAATTAGAGGTGTTAACGGAGAAAGGTGAGGTTACAGTCTATAACTTGATTAAGCTGACAACGTTAGAACCTGAAATTCAAATGGCAGTGCATAATGAAAGGATACGTGTAAGTCATGCTCTTGAAATATCAAGGTTTCCAGAGTTTAAACGATTAAAAATCCTGAAGCAAGCTGTGAGAGAACATTTATCCGTCAATGAAATAAAACGGTTAAGAAATGTAGCTAGAGGAGTAAGAAAAATCACTCTACAACTCCCTGTGGGCATAGCAGACATTCTAAAGGATTTGCCTCCAAAATCACAGACAAAAATAATGAATAGGATTATGAACTTTGGAACCAGACCGCATAATCCTCAATGGTACGAAAACTTTGGACGTGGAGATTTGTTGGATGCTGTTAGATGGGATAAAAAGGTCAGCGTTAGCGGATGTTATGGACTGTATTACAAACATTTTCTAAAGCCATTTACAGTGCCTAAATACGGATGCGAATACGCAATCACAGTAGCAGCAATAAAACACAATTTTGTCTGTCCAAACAAAATCGAATGGGTTGTTTTAGCCCCTGAACAAACATTGCCATCCGATAATCCGTTAGAGAACAGACCAGCATGGTTTTTCTGGTGTGAAGAATGTGCAAAGGAAGCGTTCCCAAACATCAGATTTTACAAGGATTACTATTGGTATCCGAGAGGCAGCGAGGTAGAACCATACCAACATATAGTTTCAAGACATGAGCTACATAAATTACAAATGAAGCCAATAGATACTGTAGACAATTAAAATCCAGCTTTTTTGGGTGAATTAGATGTCCAAGATTGATAAGAAGAAACTTGAGAAAGCTATCTCAATATGCGACAAGCAGACAGCAACACTGGAAGAAATATTTGAAGGCTGCGGTATAGTTTGTCTAGTAATGGTTGCTGATAAACCTAGGGGCGGTTATCGTAAAGGATTACTGTCTTGCTCCTATACTCCAAAAGGAAAGGAGTTAGCAATCTGTCTTTGGCAAAAAAACAAGAAAAAAGGCAAGTTTAAGCGAGTCAGCCATTTTGGGATGAACTTAGGCGACATGATTATACTAAGAGGATTTATCGATTTAGTCATAAATATTAATTTCCGTAGCAAATTTGGGATAGTTCAAAATGGCTGAAAGAGAAATTGAACCTGCTGAGGTCCTGAGGCGGACACGAATAGAGACTATGCCGTATCTGCGTGAGATAGCAGAGCATAGTAGAGCTATTATTCCACGAATGGAGGTTGCCCGTCGTTGGATTGATTATTACGAGACTTTAAGTAGGGTTCGTCCGTTAACATCGAGGGAAAGGAGAAGACTTGAGACACACCGCGAAACCTTTGATATGTTTGCTGCTCGCCGTGAAGTTTTCAGGGCAGCAGGACGTTACGCTCGAACTAAGACGCCAACTGACTTGGTTGCGTTAAGACAAGCTCAATCTCGATACTACGAAGCTAAAGCTGAAACGCTTCCTCCCGAAGAGGCTGAAGAGTTAAGAGAGAAGTTGGTTCCGCCAAAAGAGCTTTATGATGAACTTCAAAGGATTAAAGAAGATATTGAGGAAAAATGTAAAAGGTTTTTGCAGGCTAAATATAGGGTGGTTCCCATCTCTGTGGTTGAAAGGTATTTACGAATGAAAAGTCTCGGTTCAGTCTTACGTGACCTTTACGTTGAAGCATATGATTTAAGCCAGAAAGGAAAGGAGATGTCGGGGTTTATTAAGTATTACCGAGAAGTGAAGAGATTGGGAGTGGCATAACTCAATGATAAGAATAGAAGTTTGGAAGAAAAGATTCGCCATATTTGAAAAAGTCTGTAGTTGTACAGCTGGAATTATTGGGTTGTACGGATTACTTGGTTTTCCCCTCAATTTACTTCTTGTGATACTTTTTCTTGTCGGTTTCTTTGGAATGTTGCTCTCCATCTTAGGTTATCTTATGATGAGTATACTAGAGGATGTCTGTGTGAATTGTAAGAAGGAGTTGGGATAAATGCAGGTCCATCTCTTTCATGACTTGTCGCCTCAACAGTTGCAAGCTGGGTTCTGGAAGGAAATTGACGGCTTTTTTATGGGGACTTACTGGTATCTAAGAAAGCCTAAAGTCTATGATTTTGTTAGAGATATAACGTTGAAAGGTGGACTTAAGAAGGCTTTCGGGATTGATGATTCAGTGGTTTATATTCATGGTTCTGACCGCACTATTGAAACTTCAAGTAAAGACAAGTTCAGAATATTTATTCGCCCTCCCATTGTTAGTTTGCGGGAAGCTGTGTGTTTCAACCCGGACGTGATTCAGGTTATGGATGTGCCTCTTGACGACGCTGATGATGAAAATCGCATCTGCGAAAAATTAGCTATTAACAGAGACATTGTTATGGATTACGACCAGTGGCTTGTTAAACATGGTTTTCGCAGTAGCAAACGCCATAAAGACGGCTTACCCAAATCTTCCAAGTTTATGTTGCTCGGAGTAGCTCACGGTGACATGCCTGAAGTTTACGCTGAAGAAGCCAGATTCATGATGAAAAAGTGCGAAATAATTGGTGTGCCCGTAGCGGGGCTTCTTACACGTGTTAAGGGATTGCCGATGTACCAGAGATACAATTATGTTATGCAGGTTTTAGAGAAAGTGTTAGAGGTTGTAGGGAAGAGCCGAGTCATACAATGTATGGGTTACGGCTTGTCTAGGATTTCTGAGGTTTCACGTCTTCTAAAGTTGGTCAAGAAATACGAGGCGGTTTTGTGGTTGGAGTCGAGCACAATTGTTAGGCAGAGTGTTCATGCACGGAAGGTTTTGAGTGTGAACTTGAAGAATCCGAATAAGGTGAAGTATGTGAATGTTGCAAGGGTGAAGGGGGCGGAAAAGTTTACAGCACTAGATGTTTTTCGTGAAAACAACAAGGTTTTAAAAGGTATACTAAATCAAACTCTGGTTAATGGGTGATGTGAATGTATTTAACGGGTCGACAGAGCAAGTTAGCCAAGTTGATGGAAGATGCGATAAGGGAGCAAAGGGATGTTGAGGTTGAAATGGTGAACGGTGAAGTTCACTATGGAAAAATTGACGGTTATGAATTATCGGCTAATCACTTCATCGTTACGTTGAAAAAACGGAATAACATGCTTGTAATCAACTTTCAGCATGTCATAAGAATAAGACTTAAACGGGAGACTCAATCAGGTCAAAGATAGCTCCACAATCAGCACATTTAAATTTCCGTTTGTTTTTTTGTTGGTAAAGCTGTGAACCATTACATTTTGGGCATACCGGGATTTTTAAGCCTCCTTTCGCAGAAGAAGGAACATAAATGCTGTAGCTAACACACCAATCAAAATAGCTACTGCCGTGGTGGCAGGGTTAATTAGTAATGCTTCAAAAAGGGCGGATAAGAACAAGCAGATTATTCCGTAGAGGAGAAAGGAGAAGGCGTCTTTAACTGTTTCAGTAAACTCGATTGTTTTTCCAACTATTTTGTATAATGCGTATTTAGGAATTAGTAGCCCACCTGCCGTGGTAAGTAGAAAACCGAACAGTTCTATGATGCCGAATGAACATAGTGTGATAATAGCGTGAGGTATTGAAACATAACTTACCACTGCCCCAAAAGTAGCTCCAATACTGTAAACCATGATTGTTGGGGGAAGAACCATTAATCCCCAGAATGGAAAAAGGAACCAGCCGACAAAACCAAGTGAAGCGATTAATCCATTATTAGTCAGAATGTCTCTGAAATTTACATATGTGGCGGTTGGTTCAATCTCTCTTTTTTGTGCTTCTTCAATTATTGGCTGACCATATTGAGGTTGTAAGCCTAATATGAAACCTATTAGAAAAAGGATTAATGAAATTGCACATACATCGGAATGTTTAGTTAACAGTGTTCTGGGGGTGTGGATTGTTAGTGCCAAGGTCTTTCACACCACCTTCTTCAAGGAAGCGGAGTAGTTGACTTTCCTTTTAGGTGTAGTTTTTCGGAGAAGAACAGCATCCATCCGACTATGCTAAATATTGTAGCGGTTAGTTGCAGGTATACTATCCATTCGGCAAGTGTTGGGTTTATTCGTTTCAGCGTGTAGCTGATTTCACCGTTTGCTTCCGCATCTAAAATCAGGTTTTTAGCGGTTTCTATGTTGTTTCGATTCTCGTAAAGATTCATCATAAGTTCTGATGTAGCGGTTGCTACAACGTATTCCTTGTAGTTTTGGTCGCCAATCCACCCATCATAAACTTCGATGGTTAGTTCGTTCCATGTAAAGGTCACGTAGATATTCTCTGGCACAATTAGAAGGTCTAGCTGTGCCGATTTGTTAGGTATATTGTTTTGTTCTAAGTAGTCAAGTATTTGGGTGCTATACTCGACTTTGTTTTGCTCCATATAATTTAACAGTTCGTATATGTCTGTGGGTTCACCGCTTGTTTTTGTTGTTGGAAGAGTGTATTGTTCAGCTTGTTGCTGGTCAGCAGACACGTTTTCCGCAGGTCCAAGTTCTCCGTAAATGTAACGTCTAACAACCTTACGCCACCATGAAACAATGTAATCTTTAACAAAGCCCATGTCCATTATGCTTGGTCTTCCGTAAATTGCAGGCGTGTAACTGTACAGTGGCACCGCTACGGAAGTTGAAAGCAAAGCAAAAACAAGCAGGATAACCGTAGCCTTCTTCATACACACCCCAAAAAGTTAGTATTAAGTAATTGCTAATAACGATTTTTCAAAAGATTTTTTATAGGAAACTTTTATGGAATTATCTTCTAGTATTCTGTTACCGTTAAGACTAGCTGATGGAGAAACTAGCTTCCCACCAAAACAACCCATCCAGCATTACCTGTAGCAGACCGCTTCCCAGAAACGATAATATACTTTCCACTTCGACTTATTGACATACTATAAACTTTTTCTGCATCGAACCCAAGCTCTGCATCAGACAAAGTTTTCACTATATCTCCATTCTTCCAGACAGTAATACCATCACCGGTATTCTGCCCAGGCACGCGATTTAAAGCAACAACATACGAGCCTAGAATGCTTATAACTGTTCCTTCTGCACTGTCTGGAGCGGCAAAAACGCCTGGAAACACATATTCATCTACAAAAGCTCCAACGACTTTAGTTGCTATCGTGTATTTCCTAGCGCCTAAATTCTCCATGAGAACAAGCAAAATTTCTGTTTCATCTTTGTTTACGACAGCCCATTGATAATAAGCATAAACCTTCAAATCATCAAAACTATCGTAGATTGACCAGTCTGAATAGTCGCCTTCAAGTGGAATCACAAACGGGTAGTAGTATTTTTTTATGGTTTCCGTTTCTTTTATGGCGAACATGGGAATCTGCAACAATGGAATGAGCAGGAAGATGATTATTAGCGTGGTTATGACAGAGGTTAAAACAGTAACAACAACATCTTCAACCTTAACCAATCCAAATCACCTTTTCCTACCTTTCACCACAGATATTATAATGGCTATGACTAATAAAATTACGGCTATGAAAATTATTTGTATGAGTAAAGCTGTTATTTCTTCGGGGAGTGCGACTGTTGGTGTGGAAACCGCTGGGGCTTCAGATGTGCTTGTCTCGCTTTTTCCAGTTTCCGGGTTGATGGTGGCGTAGAATGTGCCATCGTTTGTAACTGTTATTGCTTTCAGAGTTATGGTGTGGCTTGCTTCAAAGGTTAACGTGTATGTAGTGTCAAGCAAGTAGGCTTCGCCGTATCCTGCTGTCACTGGAATTTCCATGGTTTCTCTGTTTGAGGATGCTGTTAGGCTACCAAATGGCAGCGTGCCGTCGGTATAATTAATGTAGAATTTCCAGAAGAAACGGCGGGTTATTGTTATTTCTTTCAGTATAGGCGTTTCTGTTAAGGTTACCGTTTGAGTTGTGTTAAAGGTTTTCTTTCCAACATGTACTGTTGCGGTTACAGTTACGGTTTTGAGTTCGTCAAAACTTATTGTTGCTTCTCCGTTTTCGCATGCTTTCCCTTGTCCGTTGGCTTCAACATAAGCGGGTAATAGGTTTCCACGTTGGTCTTTAACTTTTAGCAGCAAACTGTATGTGGGTGTTGGCGGAGTTGGCGGAGTTGGTGGTGTTGTGTACCCAAGGTCTATATAAACATCGGTGAATGTGGCGTAAAATGTCTCTCCCGTTCTTGCATACTTCACTTGCATGACTATTGTGAGTTTTTTATCTGTCTGAAGTGCTGTTTGTATGCGGTCTTTAAGGATTCCTGATGCTTCATGCCACCCCACTTTTATTTCTTCGATGTAACCGAGGTTGAATTCCGCCCAGCTTGTGGTTTCGATTGCAGGCTGGTTTGCCCATGTTATCGAAAACGGAGACCACGCGTTTGAGGCAAAAAATAATCCGACTATGAAGTTCCAGCCAAGGTGAGACTCGATGTAGGGGCAATAAAATCTGAAGGTTGCTGATGTTATTGTTGCGTCCGACGGAATTTCGGCAAAGTCGAATTTAATCCATGCTTTTCGTTGTTCTACCCATCCAGCAACTTTAAGTTCTCCCGCAAAGGTTTCGTTTGGACTTGAGCTTGAAACATAAGCTTTTCCAATTGGATAAATAGAACCTGCCAGGGAAGGCAGTAATATCGCTACTAACGCTAGTAACGCTAAAGATACAACACTTATCAACTTCTTCGGCAGCGTTTTCTACACCTCCACTTTAATTTGTTCTATTAACCTTTGTAAACTTTCAATGGAGATTATTCCTGCCACAAACAAGAAAACTATTATTCCCGTAGACAAGCCGAAGATAATGCGTAATACCGAGTTTTCTGTCACCCCGAAAATTAAAACTATAAAGCCTATGCCAGCAAACATGTAAGCGATAGGCTCTAAAAGTCTCTTTTGCGTCAGTGATGGTGTTGGAAACAAGTCGCCTTTCCATTCTATCCATGGCACCGATATTTGGTATATACCATAAGCAATGACCATAAGTACTAATCCAACGATTATGTAGCCCAGCTTCAAGGTTCCTTACCTAGAATTTTGTTTAGTAATAGTGCCAAGCTGATGATGACTAGAGCTACCGCCGCGAGGAAGTCGTATGTTAAACCGAGGATGGGAGAGACAGCTTGGTATGGCTTGAAGTGAAGTAACCAGATAATTATCGGAATCAGAACGATGCTTATTGTCCATAATTTACGTCTAATATAGAGATAGATGCCTAACATAACTAAAGCTAAAGCGAGTATAATCCAGAAAGTTGGAGGTAAACGTTCTTCGAGGGGAGTGATGACCTCTATTGGTGGTACTTCCTCTGGTGGCGTGACGCCTGGCGGCGGTGTGTATGGTGGCGGTGGAGCCTCTCCCAAATACATTTTAACGATTCTACCGGGGGCTGAGACACGGATGCCTCCGTACAAATAGACGCCGCTCCCATGAACAAGGCATAGACTGTAAACGTCTTTCTCACCGTTGGTGTAGTTGAGCGTTAATGTGGATACTGGTCTGAAAGTTTCTAAATCTATTTTCACAATTTTCCCGCCTATACCTGATATAGGGTGGTTAAGACCGAGGTAAAGGTAGCCGTAAGAAACTAGCGCATTATGAGCGTACGGTTCATCTACGGGAAGCGCGAGATACTCTACTTCTTTCATTACAGTCGTGTCGATTTTAGAGATTATCGTTGGATAACTATCCTGACCGACGTAGAGGTAGCCTTCGTCATCAACACAACAAGATGTAGGGGATTGCCAACTGAGAGCAAGGGTGTCAACCCTAGAGAACGTTGTTAAGTCGATTTTCGCAATCTGCGTTTGGTAGTTAGCTTCCATTATGGCGTACATAAAGTCTTCTTTAACTACAAAATCAATAACATAATCTTCATCAAATCGAAGGTCAAGACTATCAGCTATGGTTAACGTATCAGGGTTGAATTTATAGATGACACCGTCTTCACTGCGGTCTACTCCTGCGTATAGAAAACCGTTATGATACAGCAGAGAGGGAAAACTGTAGTAAAAACTAGGACATGTATAGTTAGCGATTATATCAAGGGTTGTAGCGTTTATTTTGACAAGTTTCGCTTGAGGAACCTCTAATCCAGCAAACAAAACATCGCCATGTCTAGCGAGACTTACTACTTCTTCGTAGCCTGATGGAAATCTTTTCCCGAAAGCAAGTGAAAAATCGCTAAGTCGAATTTTAACGATGCCACCAGGGTTCATGTATAGTCCTCCATACAGATAAGCACCATCAGACACTAATGTCTGGGCGTAATCTGCACTACTGCCGACTATAAGGATTAACTTAGAGTCATAAGCCCATGTTGAAAGATTTATTTTATAAACTTGGGCTGGACGTGAATTTTTGACAGAGTAAAGGAAACCGTCATAGACTGCCGCACCATTGGTTTGGAAGACCCCAACAGAAGATTGGAGCAGTTCATCTATAAATGTGAAGCTTGTAAGGTCACATTTTAAAAGTGTTGGAAGTGACCCAACGCCATGAGAAGCTCCTAAGTAAAGAAAGTTGCCGTCAATGACCAAATCATAAAAGTCTAAGTATTTTCTATCCGGGTCTCCGTCATATTCTATAGTTGCGTTTCTAGTAAAATCAGATAGCCGTATCTTAATAAGTTTACTTGGTACAAGTGGCGACATCTGGTCATACGCACTGACATAGAGGAAACCGCCTGATATTCCCATAGCACGGGGATATTTCTCTTCACAAGTTATGAGATTGATAGCTGTTACTCTTGTGAAGTCGGCGAGATTAACCTTAACAATTCTGCCAGTTTCCAAAGTTGGTGAATCGGGGGGGGATATAGTAGATGCGTATAAGAAGCTTCCGCTTGAAGCTAAACGGAGCCCATAATATTCGGTTTCGCCAAGGTTCAATGTTGAAACTTTCGTGAAGTCTGTGAGGTTTACTTTAATAATTTTAGCTGGGGGCGTATTGCAGATTGCGTAAAGATAATCAGTAACTACAAGCATGTCACGCATCTCATACTCGCCAGACGTAAAATCTAAGGCACCAACCCTCGTGAAAGTGCTAAGGTCAACTTTAACAATTTTTGCGGCAGGATATAGGTCGAGACCTGCGTAAAGATACCCGCCAGAAACAACCAAGTCTCTAATTTCGTTTTCACCTGAAGTCAGAGTCAACCTACTCGTAACTTCAAAGCTTGTAAGATTAATTTTGATGATTTTTGCTGGGCTTTCATCAGTACCGACGTAAAGAAAACCGCCACTCTCAACACAGCAGATGGCATTGTTGTCGCTGTAGTAAAGGTCTAATGTTGACACTTTGCTAAAGACGGGAGGGGGTGCATACACTGGAAGAACGGTCACGTAAAGGAAAGACAAGTGTATAAGGAAGATGAATAAGATTATGTTTCTCATATTTTTTCTCATTCTACTTCACTGTGTAACGTTTATTCCTTTGCTCTTGCAAATGCCACGGCAATACAAATCATCAGTATGAATATCAGTGCGATTTCAATGTTGCCTGTAACGAATTGTAGTGGCTCTGCTGCGTAGAACGGAGCGACTGGTTCGGTTTTCTCCATTAGTGGTGTTACATAGAAGACTCCTGTTCGTTCACCCCATACACCGAAGAGGAAACCGCCGATTGGAAGAAGCATTAGAAGTAATGGTGCCCAGGGATACTTGTCAGTTGGCAAAGCCTTTGTTTGCAATAGTGTCCAAACGATTACGAGTAATACGCCGCCTATAAGTACGCCTGTCAACATTTTGTACGCCCACAGTAAAGCCACGCCTACTATAAGTATGCTAACGAATATTATGGCTACTACCGCTAATGCTAAGGGACTTGCGAACAGCCATGGCAGTAATTCTTCTGGTTTTTTCGCCATTATTTCACCACTCCCCATTTTCCTTTAACGTAATAGTAAACCATGATTGTGGCTATTGTGCCAACAAAAATTACCGCGAATATCCAGATAAGTTCGCTTAGGTTTAAAGTCCAAACGTCTACGGAAGGCGGGTTAAGTGGCACGCCTATATTTTCTGGTTCCACTGTAACGATGATTCGCATTTTCTCCTTTTCTTCGGGTGGCAGTTCATATTCAGGTATCTTTGGCACTGTCCAATCTTCCGTCACACGAAAAGCTATGTCCACCCGAAACCATTGAGCTATGGCTGGCGGTTCATCTGATTCGCCATACTTTTCCCATGCCCAACTAATGTAGTTTGGATGCGGTTTTGTTTTATCATATGCAAGTTGACTGCCAAGATGAATTATGGTTGTTTTCCACCATGCACTTTGAGCCGCGAAGTTCTGTAACCAATATACTACATCAGGAGTTAGCAACGGCTTACCCAACGACGTATCGTAGTCGGGTGCCCAGCATGGACTTGTTAACGCTTTGTCTCTGAACAGTTTTACGGCTGTTCCTGTTGATGCTGGTAAGGCTTCGGTTGCTGTGCCTGTTGTGTAGCCTATTGTTTGATAGTCGGCAAGCCACATTCCACACATGCCCATATAGTCTGGTCGCAGCTCGTAAGCTTTATCGCTAGCTAATGTCGGAGCGTCAATACTCATAAGCAAATTAGCTGCCACATAACAATTTTCGTTAAAGTCGGGAACAAGCAAATCTTTCACGCATGTTTTAACCATGTCTTCTCTGCTTGGAACAGTTGGCGGGATAAGTCCCCAGTCTCCCTCTTCTAGGATTGTAACCTGAGATGTTCCAGTCCATGCTAATGTTACTTTAAAGCCGTATGCATACGCGTGAATGGTCATGTTCTTGTAGTATATGTTTGTTTCAGTTTCTTCGATTAAGAATGGGGGGGGTTTGATTTCTGTTAGAAACCCTGATAGCATAAGGTCTGTAACTTCAACTTTCACGCCGATGGTTACATCTAACGCAACTTGCACGTAACGTTTACCTATCAAACTCTCCCATTTCGCTTCAGTTACCTCATAATATTTGAAGGCTTGCCAGTCACCATAGGAATTTCCAATGTTCACTGATTTGGACACTGGTTTGGTTTGTGAAACTGTATGGAAAGTTACAGCGGGTATACCGTAGGCTAGGAAGGGTCCAACTTGATACAGCAGAAGTATCGCAACTAAAGCTCCTACGATTATGATTAGCTGAATTTCACGTTTTTCCAAGTAGTCTTTAATTGCCATTTATACGCCTCAGATTTATTAGTTCCTTAAAGCTATTTGAAACTTGTTAAAAGAAATTTTTATTGCAGTTAACATAACATTTACACCCATAAATTTACACTTTCATCTTTTTTATTATTGGTATTTGCGCAAGCACAAGTATTAAGAAAGAAAACGGAAAATACACCAAAGCCGAAACGTATTGAAAAATTAACATGTCGTACATGAAGTGGCTTACCACACATGCAGTTTGGCTTTGAAATATCATGAGCATTATGCTGAATAACGCTCCGCCAGCAATCGCGGAAAACCATTCGGTTGGGTGCCAATATATGTGCATTGCAGCAAAAACTATGCCACTTACAAACACTGCGAATTTAGGCATTTGGAAGCTTTCAAGTGTTAGATGGAAGGCGCCTATTCTGAAGATTTCTTCTGTAGCGGTTGCTACAAGTATAACGTAAGGGGGTGGTATAGCAAACTTTGGCGGTGGGATGCCTCGAATTGATGGTATACCAAGAACAAGGTTTAACAACGCAGTTTGCATAAGAAAGCTCGAAACACGTATTCCGCCGATTTCAATTGGAAACGCTATTAAAGCAATGAGTGTAAGTATTGCGCCCCCAATGCTGAATAAAGTGCTAATATCGCTGATTTCACCTTTTTGCCAACCTACTACAGCCAAAAATATGATAATGCCTGTGACTAGAAGATACGCCCATTCCATCTTCCATTTTTCTTCCATTTCACACCACCAACGGAATTGAGGTTGAACATAGTTACAAGCTCCTGACGGAGTAGTTGACGCCTATTTAGACGGTTTCCTTAAGCGAACTACAGCGGCTATTATGAAGCCGAAGACTAGGACGCCTAGCAACGCATAAATGTAGATGCTTGGTATGAGTAGCCATGGAATCTCAGGCGTGGTTACGGGGGTTGTGGGTGCAGTTGTCGGTATTTCTGTTGTGGTTGTAATTTCAGTTGTTTCTGTTTCTTTATTTACCGTAGCATAAAATTCTCCGTCATTTATGATTGCTACGGTCTCCAGAGTTACGGCTGGACTGGCTTCAAAACTAAACGTGTACGTTACATCTATTAAGTAGGCTTCGCCATAGCCGTTTGCAACGGGAACCGTTAAGATTTCCACGGGCGATGATGCTGTAAGCGTGCCCGTAGCTAATGTTCCATCCGTATAATTAATGAAGAAACTCCAGAAGAAACGACGAGTGATTGTTATTGTTTTGTCCATACTGCTACTAACCGTGAAAATTTCATCTCTCTCAAACGTTCTTGTGCCTACTTGAATTTGAGCCATTACGGTTGTGGAAACAAAAGTTTCTCCGGGTTCAGTCGTATAAGTTTTAGAAAACCGTCCAAACTTGTCACATTGATGTGTTTCTGTGTCTTCTTTTATAATGGCGGGAAGAGGATTTCCAACTTGGTCCTGAACAACGTAGGTAACTGTATAAGTGTATATTGGAAGAGGCATAGGATATGTGAAGATAACAGTTTTGTCTGCATCCAAAGTAACACTCTGCGACTTTGTCTCATCAGCGTAAGAAACTGTAACCGTGTATGATTTTGCTTCAAGTTCTGCTGACGCTACACCGTCAGTTCCAGTTGTAGCCGTGAAAGGCGAAATCACAGTCGCACCCTCAATCGGCACTCCACCCGCATCTCTCACCAAAACAGAAAGCGTGTATGTTAGAGGGGGAGGTGGCTCATATTCAGGTATCTTTGGCACTGTCCAATCTTCCGTCACACGAAAAGCTATGTCCACCCGAAACCATTGAACTATTGCTGGGGGGTTTTCTCCGTATTTTTCCCACGCCCAACTGACTAGGTTAGGATACGTTTTTGTTTCGTCATAGACTAACTGACTTCCAAGATTCACTATGATTGTTTCCCACCATGCACTCTGAGCCGCGAAATCCTGTAACCAATATACTGTATTGGGAGTAAGCAACGGCTTACCCATGGCGGCATCATAATTTGGCGCCCAACACGGACTTGACAGGTCTTTGTCTCTAAACAGCTTGACGGCTGTGTCTTTTGTCGCGGGTAAGCCTTCAACGGCTGTACCTGTCGTATAACCAATTGTCTGATAGTCGGCAAGCCACATCCCACATAAACCGAGATAGTCAGGTCGCAGTTCATAGGCTTTGTCTGTAGCTAAAGTGGGAGCGTCAATACTCATCAGTATACCTGCTTGAACAAGATAGTTTTTATTGAAGTCTGGAACAAGCCCTTCTCTAATGCATTTCTTAACCATGTCTTCTTTGCTGGGTATTGTCCATGGAATTAGTCCCCATTCTCTTTCTTCGATAATGAAAGCGTTGGCTGAGCATGATAAAGCTAAAGTGATTTTGAAAACGTAAGCGTATGCGTGTATTGTCATGTTCTTGTAGTAAATGTTTGTTTCAGTTTCTTCAATTAGAAAGGGTGGAGGCTTAATTTCTGTGAGAAAGTCTGAAAGCATCGGGTCAGAAGTTTCAACTTTAACTTTAAGCGTTGCCTTCAATCCAACTTTGACGATGCGCCCCCACCAATCCCAATCATGCTTGTAACTAGCTTCCCATTCACCGTAATATTCGTATGCTATCCATTCGCCGAACGAGCTTAGGATAGTAACAGTTTTGGAAACGGGTTTAACTTGGGTAACAGTTTGAAAGGTTATGGCGGGTACTCCGTAAACTAGGAAGCCCCCAACTTGGTACACAACGAGTATGACGACTAAAACCGCTACAACTAGGATTATCTGAACGTTACGTCTTTCTAAATAGTCTTTAACAGGCATGTTATACCTCCACTGGTTTCCTTAAGCGAACTACAGCGGCTATTATGAAGCCGAAGACTAGGACGCCTAGCAACGCATAAATGTAGACGTTGGGAATCAACAGCCACGGCACTTCAGGCGTAGTCACAGGCGATGTTGGTGCTGTAGTAAGTATTTCTGCTGACGATGAAGTTTCAAGTACTCCTGTTTCCTTATTTAAGGTAGCGTGGAATTCACCGTCATTACCGATTGTAAGAGAGCCTATGTCAACGGCAGGAACGGCGGGGCTTACGAAACTGAAAGAATACAAGCCGTCAAGCAAATATGCTGTTCCCAACCCGTTTGTAATAGGGATAGTTAAAGATTCTTTTCCCGATGTGTAAACTGTTCCTGTAGCTGGGGTGCCATCTGTATACTCGATGAAGAAAGTCCATAGAAATCTACGTGTAATAATAAGATGTATAGATTTGTCTTTGTCCATTATTATTGATTCCGTGGCATTGTATTGGTTTTCGCCTACTGTAATTTTAGCTGTTACTGAAACTGTGCCTGCTCCTACAATTATAGAAGTGTGTCCATACTTATCGCAAGTTGCTTGTTTGGTGTCTGCGGTAACTTGAGCAGGCAGTAGATGACCAACTTGGTCCATAACGGTTACAGAAAGTTCATACGTGTATTCTGGAGGAGCCTCTTCTTCTCCGTATCCAATTATAAGTCTAGGTTGATAGTCTCCCCCGGCGTCCTTCGATGAAAAAAGTGCAACATTAACAGAGTTGGCTGCCTGAAGCCGATAGACTTCTATTACAAAGGCAGTTTTTTTGGTTGTAGCTAAAATACTTTGTATTCTATCAACAGGTGGATGCCATTCATACCAAGCATCATCTCCTAACGCCTTTGCATTTAAAATTCCAAATTCTTGTTCATATGATGGTTCATTGTTCCAAGTCAAATAATATTCATGCCAGTTAGTGTCCCCAAAACAGGCTGCAAGATTCCATTCAGCACCCGCTAAAAGGTAGGTACAATAAAGCTTTAATTTCACAGAAGTAACGGTTATTCCTTCGGGAATATCTCCCAAGTCAAACATTAACCATGCACGAAGTGTTAAACCTGCTCCGCCTTTTCTCACTTGTAACTCGTTTGGGCTTGCTATACCGTAGCCAAGATTTGGGTTTCCGTCGAAAACGTAAGCATCATGCGATGGAAATACAGTAACGGTTTGTGGGCTGGAAAAAAAGGCTATCAGCAAAGTAGCCAAAAAGGCAAGTATAAAACCTGTAACTTTAACTGTGTCGTTCATTTACGTCTCCTCAAACGTCCTAATGCTGCGAAGAGAAGGGAAATTAGTATGATTACGCCTTTAGCATTATTATTCATACAGTTACCTCTATTTTTTGTTGTGTAAAGACTAAGAAAGGGGGTTACGTTAAAGCGTTTATGGTTTGTCTATAGGCTTATTCGAGTTTGATGCGGTACAGCCATTGTACGAAAGGCGGAATCACAGCACCTATGAAGGAACTGAAGAAGTGCTCCAACAACGTGCTTATAAGTTCTGCTTGTGTTGCAATTTCAAGGGCTTCGGCTGGAAACAGATAACCGCCAATGAGACTTATGAACAGTGAAAAGCACCCGCCTATAAACATGACGAGCAGTACGTATATTACCTTGAATTCTTTGTCTTTAAGTAACGGGATTAGACACGCAAGCAGAGCAAATATGAAGGCTATAATTTGAAACATCACATAGCCTCCTAAGGTCCAACGACAGTCAGCGTATGGGTTTCGTCTGTCCAGTCTGTTCGTCTGACGGAGTTGACGCAATCATAGTATTGGAACAGCGTCATAGTTATTGTTCCTGTTATTTCGATTGCTCCGTAGTCGTCGAAGTAGAGGTCTAATCTGTGGATTTCTCCGCCTTCCCACTCAGTGAATTCGTTGTAGTAGCCTGTTTTGCCGTCATCCGATGCGTCTGTATCGTCTAATACTGTGGTTTTGACTGAACCGTCAATGCTGTATTCTGTCGGAACCAGTCCTGATACTTTGGTTTGGTAGATTCTACCTGCTTTAACAATTTTGTCTGTGCCGGAAATGGTGAAGGTGAGAGTTACCAGCCACTTGTCGTATTCGGTGGTGTTCAAACCTGTGGCTGTTTCGTCAATATCGTAGGCGGTACTGGAAGTGTTCCAAGCTAGTATAGACGTGGTTGTGATGCCGGTTGTGGCTTTCTCGTAAACGGTTATTGTTGAGGGGTCAAGCCATACTTCTTTGTCTTCGCTGTCTGTTCCTGGAACGGTTACAATGTCGATTTGTTCAGGATATGTCGCGGTGGTTCCTTTCTTAATCATAAGCACATACGTGCCTGCATCAAGAGGCACAGTCCAGTAGCCGCCCGTATCAAAGTAGGCGCCGACAGCGACTGGTTTAGTTGTGAAAGTGCGCAAGCCAAGTGGGTCTACTCCTGTAGGGAAGAAATGGGGTGAAACATTACCTGTCTCCAAAAGGGCGTATGTGGCTGCATCGTAGATTTTGAATTTCACTGTTAAGCCCGTCGTGTATTTTGCAGGAACTACGGGTGGAGCGTAGTAGACTTGATAAACAATGACGCCGGCGATTATGGCGATTAACGCTATAACGATAATCGTAGTCCATGTGACTCTAATTCCCTTTTCTGCCATTTTCTTTTCTCCTTTTATTTTTTACAGTGTAACGTAGAAAGTTTATACTTATAAATTGAATCTCATCTAACGGTAAAGAAGATGTTAGAAGGTTTTCTAACAACGAGAGCTAGGTATACCGCAGGTATTCTATTACTTCACGTAACTTAATTGCTAATCCAATTATTGAAAGAGCGCATATGATAACTTTGGTTTCGATGGGGGCTGCTAATAAAATGGTTGAGCCTAGAAGAAAACCAAAAACCATTAGTATTATTGTTGTCGGAAGAAAACCGTGAAATAAACGCATATACCCTTTCAAAACTGCCACTTCAACTTGTTTTTTCACTTTATATCCCTGTTGTGTCTTCTCAATCAATTCAATTCTTTCCAGTTTTGTTGTATGGTGCAGAATGGTAGGTTTAGTCAATTTTAATTTTTGAGAAAGCTCAGACAATGTAACTTCATGGGGGTTACGTTTAAGAATATAGGTATAAACACGGAGAGTTGCAGGTGTAAGAGCTTTTAGTAGTGTTTCGCTGTTATTTTGCATTTAGCTTCCACTTCTTGTAAGGGTTTCAGGCAAGCCCAAATGTTGTATGGTGAATCCACGACGCCATATTAGGTAGCAGATAAGGAAGAACCCAGCACTTAATATTGCTATAAAAGGTACTCCGTAAAAACTGAAAAGAAAACTGAAGTTCGGATAAGCTGTAGAAAGTGTTGCTCGAAGGTTGGGAAGGGTTAACCCTATGCCCCACACTATTATAGGTAGAATAGGTAAAGCCCACATGCCAAATTTTTTAATCCCATAATGGCTTAGTACGTAAAACCACACGATTAAGAAGCCCGCGCCCACATACATGTAAAGTTCTGTTGTTCCTTCCACAAAAAAAGCTTTGTCAATAGACGCAATAAAGAAAGGCAATAGTTTCAGCGAGTTGAGTGCCTCTGGAACATTTCCATCTATAACGTGAACAACCGCATCTACAAGTCCATTGCCGACAGCGGGGGCTAAAAGCCCACTCCAGAAAATACACGCTTCAAGATTACGAATAAATAAGAAAAGCAGTAGTGCCGAAAGCAAAAACCCAAGAACGGATAAAAGAATAACATCCACTACACAATCACCACTGGCGCCTTAACAGCTTTTTCAAGCATACCTCTGGGTGCATAACGTTTTAACAGGTAAATATAATCGTCAGTGTTTTCCCTCATATATCTCCAATCTTCTTCAGGAACATTACGAAACCATTGGGACTTTACTAAATTGGAGCCAAGCCAGCAAACACCCATAACATATCGGTCACTATTACTTTTAAACGGTCGTGATGCAAATCCTGTGCGGAAAACCGGTATTCCACCATCGTTAATCCTGCACAGCATTATCCAATCTGCTACTCTTTTTTTAAAATCAAGTGCGGTAGCTACTGCTCCACGAAATAATATCCCCTTCATTTCGTCATAATGTTCCGCCATTCACACCACCTTCTTCAAGGAAGCTCCTGACCACGGAGTAGTTGTTTAAATCGGAGAAAGCTGCCGTTTCAACGCGTTGTATACTTTTTTGTAATCGCTTGGTGTCATAAGCACCGTTTTAGGATTTATTTCTTTAATTTCCCCGTTCTTGTCTGTTGTAACCTCAAAGATTTTACTTTCGTCCACTTGGCAAACCCATTTTTTCGAACCGTCTTCGCTTGTACCGATGAGGTTGCACACATTCCCGTTTTTACGTTTTAGAATCCTTTCCATTGAACTCACTGGTTACGATTATGCGGAGAAGGAATATAAGAGTTACTAATAAAGGGGAAAAGAAAGACGAAACAGAAAAAAGGTGAACGGGCTATGACATTTCCTTTGATAGACAAGTTACGAACTCGTCCCATGGTAGTCCTTTGCATTTCGGAGCAGGTGGAGACTCTCTAATCTCTTTGTTGCGTGCTAAAACTTTCTCGCTTCTTCGCATGACACCGGGGTGTCGAACCACCGGCTTCCTCAAGGATGGCTTGAAGTATACTCTGTTGCTGAAAGCGGTCTGCTTTACATGCCCGTATGTCTGACCTAATTTAATGGCACCCATTTTTATTCACTGGACAAGAATATGTTATTTATGTTTTTAAATATTTTTAAAAAAAAATTTTAGGAGTAGGGAAGTGTGATTTTGCCGATGTCCACAATGTCTTTTACACAGTCCAATGATGGTTTCTCCTTTTTGCAGACACCTACTTTGTCACATGTTAACATAAAATGTGTTTCGTTGTTGATAAAGATGCAAAGCGGAGGGTTTTGGTTAAGCTTCCATGTTCCATGTTTAAGCGCGTAATGGGTAAGTCTTTCATCATTTTTCCTTTTCACGAAAGGACGCTTCACCAATTGTGAAAGATGATAATGGATTAGTTGTATGGATAAGGGTTTCTGTTTTTTGTGTTTACGTCGCTTGTTAACTTCGCGGCAGATGTCTTTAAAAAAAGCAGAGTTAACGCCTCTAGCTTTTAACTGGAATAAAGCAAACAATATTTCGTACTGACCGGGACTCATGCTTTTCATTGATTATCACTCTCTCATAGAAATTTGTAGTATATAAAAGATTTTTGCATTATTGCACTCTTGTCACGTCTTGAGCGGGGCGAATCTTAGAGCCTCCTATGAAAAATAGTCGCTCGATTTCCAGTTCGGTTTCTTCGGCTGATAAGCCTCTTAAGATGCCTGATGGAGCGAAACGTGTCATTACGGTTGGTACTACACGGACTTGGTAGTGATACATTAAAGGGGTACAAGCGGGATGGCTTAAGTTAATCGCTTCGAAACGGTCTATGAAAATTGCGTTTCGCACAAACTCAACTCCATACTCAGTAACAATTTTGACTAGCCTTGCAGTTTCTAAGTCCACCATGAAGTCAGGTTTTGAACGTCGCAAAGCTAAATCTCGCCGAAGCTGACTGCCTCGTCTAAGATGGTCATACCGTACTCTGCCCGGTGCAAAGTGGGGGTTTTCCAAGTTAAAACCTTGCCTTTTCAAAATACGCTTAACCTTACAGTCACCTTTAAACATTGTATGTAAGTCACGGTCGCCCTCATTATAAGCAAGCAGTTTCTCACATACGGGACATGTATCTAATATAAAAAAGCGAATCTCATTGTAAAGAAACGATGGCATCCATTCTCACCTAGACAGAGTAGCTCGTCAGCGGAGGACGCACGACAACTGAAGGTCTGTGAAAGTTGTTGAAATGGTCGTGAATATTCATACTTCCTCCTACGAAACCAGATATTCTTCTCAGGGTTGGGCTTTGGCTCTTCCATTTTAGCTGTAAATGAATGGTGTATTTACGTGGGTCGTTGAGTTCTTTGGGTAAGTCTAATGTTTGTGTTTCAATTATGACTATGTAACCGTGTGCTAAGGTTCTTGCTTGTCCTGCTAACAGCCTTTTTAAAGCGTCTAATATTTCGTTTCTGAAGGGTTTTCCTTCACCTAGAAAGTTCAAAACATCATGAATTACAATGCATGGTTGACATTCAACCTTTGATTCTTGAAGCGTAGCCATTAAAGATTCAATGGCTATTAGAAAAGACAATTGATTAAAATACACTTTTTCAGGTGTTTCAACAAACGTTAAAACGTTAATGCTGAAAGGGTCGCTTAAATGTTTTGCAAGCTCATCTTTTTCGCTGAACCAATACCGATTTTTTCTCCAGCGTTCAACAAAGCTTAACGCTGCACTTCGTGACGCAGCGTTTCGTATACTCTTAGCAGTTTTTTCAAGTTTGCCACCGACACCTATCAAGCCTTTCAACGTCATATCAGGGTCTAAAGCGGATTTATCGAAAGTTGGACGCAATTCTTCCGCCCACAATGTTGCTGGTGGCACTTTCAAAACTGTTCCTAAGTGTGCGAGGTCTGTTATGTGTCGCCATGGGATTCCCCAGAAACCTTCAGCCTGCCATTTCCTTCGCATTACACGGAGCATTTTAGGTTTATCAGTGGGAGCTACATACGCCGGCATGTACACGTGAACAAGCTCTTTCGGTATTCTTAGGAATTTGTTCCATTTAGGATGGATTGTACGCAGTAGGTATCGGTCTCTGCGTCTGTTGTTTGGTTTGCCCAAGCCTAGGTAGTTTGTTTTTGAGTCCATGACTATAATGGGATGGCGCCAGTGATGCCCAAAGATTTTCCATTCTATGTATAGGTTTTCGATGATGTTGCGTGTGGTTACTGATTTTCCGCTTCCGGATGGTCCTGAGATTAGGATGCTTACTAGGAATGACCTGTCGTTTGGTAGCATGAGATAGGTTGGTTGTCGTGTTTTGGCTGATACGCCTATGTAGAAGATTAGGCGCGTGCGGTCTGTTGTGTAGCCTACTATTCGTTTTCTAAGGTTTGGATGGGGTTTAAGTGTTGAACGAGTTAACGCCATTGGGTTTTTCCTCCTTTTTGGTAGCAGTCGCTACTTCTTTCTTCTTTCTCTTTCTATATGATTTCCGTGAACTTTCCTTTTGCTTCTCTCGAAATTCAGGGTCTTGGCGGTAACGTTCTCTAATGTACTGCCTCATATATTCTCTTTTGTTCTTTCTTCTATCTTCCGTCCAATTCTTCTTTTTCCATTCGATGCCTTGTTTGATTACTCGCTTTCTGTATTCAGGGTCTAAATGATACCTTACATGAGAACCATTGATGGGGTTATCAGTAGCAAACTTGAGAGCTATTTCTTCATAGGACAGACCTTGTTCTTTTAGTCTTTTCATTTCTGCAATTTGTTCAGGTGTCAGCTTTTCGCATTTTCTTGTAGCAGTTGCTATCATCCTAGCTCACTGTTAAAATTGCTTCTAAAATTTTTTTTAAGGATTTTCCTTTAGTTTCAACAAACCATATTTCGTCGATGTCATGCACCTGTGAGAATTTTGCAACTGTGGGTTTATTGGGTAATACCAAATCATTCTCTTTAAACAGTTTGTTTGAAACAGTAAAATACAAAACATTTCCTGATACATCAATGGCGTAATAGACATGTTTCTTGTTTATTTTGATATGAAATATCTCTTTTGCGAAACTTATGTTAACAGCTTTAAGGAATGTGGGTGAAGGCATTTTTGCTATTGCAAGTATTTCAGTCATTTCATTTTCACTTTTCTTTTGGTTCTTCTTTTGGTGGTGTAGGTTTAGGTTCTTTTTCAAACACCCATTCTATTTCGGGTCCAGCTTCTAATGGTGACCTTTCTCTTGTAGCGTATTCTTCGTGGTGGTCGGCTAGTTGTAGGGCGGCTTGCTGTGCTATTTGTGCGTAGTGAAGTAGCTTCGTCATTATTGTTGTGTATTGTTTACTTGCTAGTATGCCGTTTTGTTTTGAAAGGGTGTAGGAGAGTTGGTCGCTTGTACTTCTTGCTATTTCTAAGTCCATGAGTAGTTCTGGATAAATGGCTTTCACTTCAGTTGAGTAAATTTCTCTTGTTTCGAGGATGTAGGTGATTTTTGCAGCTAATTCACGTACCCAGCTCAGCAGAACGGCACAGTTATATTGTTCTACTACGCCGAGGTCTAAGAGTATGTTGTATCTGTTGTGGAGTTCAAATCTTTTAACTGTTTTTTGGTTTATTTCACCTAAGTCATTTAGCGCTTGCCAAAGCGGGTTCACAGCAACTTTGGGGGATTCAGCTTCCTCTGGATTATTGTGGTGTTCTGTTTCAGGTTCTCCTGTTTCTTCTTCAAAAATGTTCCGTGGGGATGAAATTACAAATATTTGCGGTGGCGTTCCCGAGTCTCCTTTCGATTGTTGAAATTCTTCATCACCATAACGGATTGCCGTGTATAAATTAAGTAACACGGTTATTTCATCGGCTTTTTCTCTAAGTTTCACGGAGAGGGGAGATGGCTTAGTAGACATTTTAAGTAGCCGCCACTGCTTTTGTTTTTGCTGGCAGTCTAGTCTCTAACTCTTTGAGGCGTTTGTTAATGTTTGTTACAGTTTTCATAAATGTTTCAATTTTAGCTATTTCTTCTGGTTTAAGTTTTTCTCCGAGGGCTTTCAGCAAGTCGTTTCTGTGAGTTTGTATTATTTTGGCAGCCCGTATTATGCTTGGCATCCCGCCTTTTTCAGCTAGTTGTTCAACACCTAACCCTTCAATCTTTTTGGCTCTATCCGATATGAGCATGGCTAACACCTGCACTGGGTCGCTTATACTCGTAACTATGTCTCTTTGAAGCTGTATAACTTCTCTCAGTGTAACGGCAATTCCAGTGTCCATTTTTATAAGTGTTTCCCGTTGTGTAGCTGTTAACATTGCGTATTGTTTTTCATGTTGTATTATGATGTCGGGAATCATTAGGGCACCGGTCATTATTTCTTTTAGTTTGTCTTCTGGCGGGTATGGTTTAACCCATAACACTTTCGGGTTGATTAAGTGTCTTTTTCGCATTTCTGTTAAGGCTTTATCACGTTCATCACCTTTCCAGTAATAGTCTAAAACATCTTGCGGTGAAATGAGTTCGCCTGTCACCATGTACGCTTTTGGGCTTAATGCTGGAATACGGCGAAATATAAAGTCGAAGAACCTTAGTTTTTCTATTCTGGTTACGAGCCTACGTTTCATAAGGGACTCAGCCAGTATCGCCATGTACATTTCTTCGATTTTACCACGTAAAATTGGTTTAGAAAAAATTGCTAAATCCCCGTGTAGTAGCAGAATTTTATATTTGCCTGCTTCGAATCCATTGAATTGTTGTTTGTTGATGGTCATGTTAACTATGAGTTTCTTTTCTTTTCCAAGCTCATAATGTTGCCGAGGATTCATAGTTTCAAGATACCATTTTTTCCGTCTTGATTGAATGACAACGTAGGTTAAGATGGCGCCTAAAATGATGCCCGCGATAATTGTTAACTCGTCCATTTCTTGTTCTCCACAAACATTAAATATGAAAGTGCATATAAAAGATTTTTTGATGTGTGTGTATGGTAGGTTGATGGTTTGCAGCTTGATGTTAATATGATGATTATTGCAAGTCTTGCAGCAGTCATTTTCATACTCTTAGCTTACATTGCTTGGCGTTTCAGAGAAGAACATGTTTCCATGGGTGGGTTGCAAGTAGATGAGTTGTTGGGTAGAACTAGGGAAAGCGAACGGTTACTTCAAATTATCAAGAATCAACCGTGTTGGGCTTGTGGCGGCAAAGAGAAAGACGTTAGTGGTAACTTGTTTGAAGACAATGAAATTGTGATTGCTTGTAAAAAATGTGGAACTGAAATGACTTGGAAGCGGGGAAAACAATGGACAATGAAAACTGAGACAACTAATTCAATTGGAAAACTTGAAAAGATTGTGGAAGAGCGAAAGAAAAGTAAATAGAGGAATAAGTTTGGGTGTTTTTGTTTTCGGTGGCATAATTGCTGTGTTCGGTGGAATCCTTTCTGTTTTTTTATATTTTTACTTGCTTCGAGGCGGAGTGAGTAAACAAGAGCAAAAACAAAATAGTGTGGTAATCAAAGAGGATGATGCTGTAGTATCTTCAGAAGAAAAAATAGCGGAAAAACTGGTCAGTGCCCTCGATAGGTTAAAAGAGCTGGAATCCAAACTTACTACTCTACAGAAGTATGTTGAAGAGAAGGTGAGAACACGGAAGAAATAAAGAAGAAGTCAAGAAAACCCGAAATAATCATTTTTGCGCTGGCGAGCATTGTAGCTGTAAATCTTGTAGTAACAGGTTTTCTGTTCACGGCTTATGAGAAAACAGAGTTCGAACTTAAAACAACAAACATAACGCTTGAAGACCTGCTTAATCGTATTCAAGCAACATCAAAATATGTGGCTATAGGAAACATAACACTAACATTCACGCCATACGTACCCGTTCAAACGGTGTCAGGAACAATGATAACTTACCTAGTCGGCTTTGTGAATATTTCTAACCTAACAAATGTTATAGCCAGACCGTTAACACTCATCGTGGAATTCTTCCCAAACGTAACTTACCCGGAACATGGCACCGTCACTTATGAATATACAGACGTGCAAGTGTTAGAAATACCACCGGAATTAGATACTGTTCTCATGCCGTGGGGATGCTTCCCACTTACAATTGAAGGATTCAAAAGCGAAGACGAAATCATTTGGGAGATGGATGTGATAGCGACTTGTCAATGGGCAGGAACGGAGGTTACACGAGTTTCGCTGAAAGTAACGTTTAAATTGATAGTTACTTAATAAAGTTGGGAGTCATAAAAATGCCGAAGGATGAGTGTTTCACTCCTTGTGACACGGAATTGTTAAGCGATAGTGATGTTAAAGGGAGTAATGTGGAGAAAGGTGTTCCTGTCAATATTGATGTGAAGGGAAAGTTGCGCAGTCGCGTTATTTTAAGTGCTCCTGTCTAGGTGTGTCTATGATGAGAGAGTTTAAGGTTTTTGATGCTGAGGCTGTTGCAACTTTCGAATGTGTTTTCAAACATTGGTGTGCTGACCATGAGTTGGGGTGGGAATATGTGACAACTATTATTGCTACCCAGCTTGCTGAGGAAAAGGGTAATGTGGACGATTTGGTTGCGAAGCTTAACCATGTTAGCAGTGTTACAGGTGACGTCGAAGAGTTGCTTGAGGAGTTTGTGTACCAGTTCCTTGTTAAGGATGTAGCGACTGCTACAAATCAGATTAGAGTAGACAAAGAAGACATCGCACAATTCATTTGGCAGTACGGTCACTTTGTGACCGCTGAAGAACATTTAGCGGATTACATAAAAAAATATGTTGCGAAACTTCAAAAGGCAAAGTCGGAAGAAGAACGTGATGTTACAAAAGAGAAGATTTTAACGTTAAGCAAGTTTCTCTACACTGCGCGCTTAATAAGAAAGAAGTATCTAAGTGGTTTTCTCCAAGAGTTGGAAAAAAGCGGGGAAGTAGATGAAGGAAAATAGGAAAAAGAAAAAGAGAAAAGGATGCCGATTAGATAAGCGAACTGGGAAAGTTGTCTGTGATGAGTAGGGCTAACAAAAAAATTTTGTTTTACACTTTGCCCCATTGCATACCTTGTGAGGAAGCAAAACCAATTGTTTCTAAATTTGCACAACAACACGGTTTAAAAGTTGAAGAAATTAATTCACAGGAAAATGACAAGGATGCGGACGTAGCACCCACTGTTTGCTTAGTTGAGAACGGAAAAAAAGTCAAATGTATTGAAGGTTTTGTGGATGCTGAAAGTTTTAGGCGTGAGTTATCGTTTTTGTTTTCTTCTTATTATTAGGACAATTGCCAAGCATATTGAAAGTATTGTAACAATTATTAGCCACAGTGGTATTATTGTTACTTGGAAGACTGCTTCGGCTACGACTACGGTTGGTTTGGTTGATTGTGTATGTAACGTGTAGGTTCCATCTGTTTTGGGAGTTGGTACTTGAATTTCAATCTCTTTCTCTTCCATAGCGTCTATGAATATTGTTGCTACACCCCCATCATATATTCTGCCTTCGACATCAGTTATCCACCATTTTATTGTCACGTCTGTCCCCACTTTCCCTTTGTTAATGGTTAAGAGTGTAGCTGTGAAGGATGGTTGGAAGGGCTGATAGATTATGGCTGGAAGCTGTATTATTTGCAGGTCAAGTGGAAACTTTATGATTACGGGTGGTGGCGGTGGGGGTGGAGGAGGAACATAGGCTTTGTAGATTTCAACTTTTTTTTCAACTGTTACTGTTTCACCTATGCTAAGCGTGTTGGTTGGTTTGGCAAAAAGGTCGAAGGCTAATGTTTGGCTTGGCTGAAGGTTTGTGTAACTGTTTTCTCCACGTATAATGTCACCATCTTGGATGATGATGAACTCTGTGTTGTTTCCCGTTGTTTTGTAAAGTGCCAGTTTCATAATGTTTGTCGTACTTGATATGTAAACTTTGACATTTATGGGGAAACTGTATGTGTTGGTTACTGTTCTGATAGCAGGTTCAAGAACCGTGATGTTATGATAAATGCTAAAGCTGTCTGACCAATCATATTGTGCGAGAACTTTCGGAATTTCTAAGGGTGAAGCGAAAAGAAAGACAGAGGCAACTACGCTTGTTAACAACAAACATACAATAGCGTAGTTTAACCTTTGTTTTTTCATCGCAGACCTTCGCTGAAGTTTAAGGTTACTCTTCTGTTTTCAGTTTCAAGCTAACCTTTACGGCTTCACCAGGATTAACGTCACTGCCGCCTTTGAACAGCACTTTTATCGTGTCGATTTTTATGCCGTTTGTATCTGCTGACCAAGATACCTCAGTAGCCTCGCCTAAGCTTGCGAAGTCTGTAGTTGTCCACGTTGCGAGAACTACCTCAGTTTCATTTAGAATTTGCACCGTAAAGTTTGCAAACCAGTCAGTAGGTGTTGTCATGTTGGTTGATTCAACCCACATGTAAACTGTCTTGGCTGATGTACCATTATTCATTATGCCGTAGGTTGCGTTGTCATCTATCAGCCATATGTCAGCATATACAGAGTAGGTTAAGTCTATGGTTGATGTGTTTGTATATGGAGATTCCCACAAGTGAAAGAATAGCTCTGGAGAAGCTCCTGTCATGGTTACTGTCCAATCGTAGTATAGCATTGCCGTGGCGAAAACTATGCCTATCATTGTAACTGCTCGGATTGTTGTTAGACTTATGCCGCCTAGAATTCCTTTCTTTAAAGTGTTCATTCATTCACCTAAACATTCATTAGTATTTTGCCTTTTTAATCGTTTTTAAAATGTTTTTTTACAGCTTATCGATGTTATTCAAAATGTGGTCTGCTACTTCCGTTAATTTCGTTATTTCCACGTTTAGGATGTTAACTGCTTCAGCTATTATTTGCTGGTTCTTTGAATGGGTTTTGGCGGGTTTCTTTCTAGTTTTTTCAGGTTTACTTGTAAAAGTTTTTATGTGTGGAACAACAAACGATAACGCTAAAATAATAGAGCAGAAAATCAGAATTGCTAAGGCGAACAGTTGAAACTCAGCCATATTTTATGCTTTGTTCTTTTTCCTTTTAAGCTTTTTCCGAAGTGTTTAGCACATCGCCAAAATAATTATGCCCTTCGAATCCCATGTCTTCTTTTGTTTTTTCGCTTGTTTTTAAGGCTTTTTGAGAAAAATACTATGCCTACTGGAATCAGTATAATTTCCCAGTTTATCAGCGTTGTTCCGTAATTTTGGTTGCATATGACCGCTGAAAGAGTTTGTTCGTCGCTCGTTGGTGTGCGCGTAACATTTGCAATTACAAGAGAATAGTCGCTTTTGGCATAGACCGTGAAAGTTAATGTGGCGTTTGGAAGATTAGACAATGAAGTATAGCCTGTTTTATTGCTTAAGTTTGTGCGGATTTTGTTGGATGCTTCACTTGTAGCGTTGAAGACTGTTACGTTTGCTGTGTATAGTATGCCTTTTTGGTTTGCTGGTAAAACTTGAACATAAACATCATAGATTTTGCATCTTACATCCATGGTGGTGTCGGTAGTTAGCTCAATAGAAAATGTGCCGTTAACATAAAAGCCGTACCAAGACACGTTAATGTAGTAGGTGCCTGAATCCAGATTTGTGTAGTTAGACCAACCATTAGCATCGCTTGTTTGTTGGCTACTGTTGACATAGGTGTAGGCTCCATTAATTGCATCTGTTAAGTCCCAATCCATAACACGTAAGTTTAAAGTATATCCAACTATCGTTTCTCCATAGATGTAAAAACAACAATCTCCATTTACGGCACTCCAAGCACTGAAAACATATTTACTCATGTTGCTATTATCTTTGCCTTCATAGTCGTCGTATCCAGCCTTTACATAGTTCGAGCCGTCACAACTTCCTTCTGTCATTTCGCATTGAATAACATAAATTGTATTTATCGTAACAGTGTATCTTGGTTCTGGAAAATTGAATACAACAACCATGAAAACAGTAAGTGGCACGGTTGTCACGTCAACCTTGTTGCTCGTAGCTAAAGCGTCACCTATAGGTTTTCCGTTTCCGTCAGCAATATATAACACGGCAGTGAGATTTCCTGTTGGATTACTCCAACGGGAGAGATAGAATCGTGCTTGATATAATTTATAGCTTGAATCACCAGATGAATAATTCCAGCTTTGACCAATACTGCTCGGGAAACTCGTTGAAGATGGATGAACCACCCATAATCCTAAACTTGCATATTGATATTCTTCGCTGTAACTATCTAAAAGCGTGTAACCCGTAGGTGGTGCAGGCGACCATACAAAGTTTTCTATTCTGCTATTGTAAGTTGATGTTCCCCAATAAAACCTTTGTGTAGTTGTATCAAATTTATCGTTGTAAGTTCGGTAAGTGTAATAATAAACTGTCCAAGTGCTACTGATTTCGTTTGCTCCCAACTGTTCGGTTATGAATGTAGCTTTCAAAACAGGAGAACCCAAAAGTTCCCAATAATAAACCCTAACCACAATTGCATCTGTGCTTTCCAATTCTGTTGTCATGCAAGTCCATGTTTTGCTCTGAATGCCTGAACCGTCTGAACTTCGACTAACAACAGCGGAATATGTTGTTGTAATTTCTGTTTCTGTTCCGTCAGATGCTCTTTTCCAAACTTTAATACCCCAATACACAGTTACAGAACCAGAATACGAAGTTGTTACTGATTGAGACAGTACACTTTGAGACGTAGCAAGTTTGTAAGCCGTTAAGCCGTTAACTGAATGTTGGTCTCCACGCGTATATCGAGTTTCAACTGGACAATCAGCTCGTGGAATCATGCTGAACAAACATAAGAAAAGCAGTAGAACAATAATTCCCACGGGAATTATCTTAATAATAGCCTTGGTATACCGAGCATTCATAAGTTACACAACTTCAGTTTCTCCTTTTTTTCACGCCTCCGCCACTCTTGTTCTACATATCCTTATTATTATTGTGAACATTGGGTTTTTAATCGTTTTTCAAAAAAATTTTTAAGGGTAAAACACGTTTTAAGGGTAGGAGAATATGAATATGGAGGAGGAACAAGAAATAGAGTGGAATGTCTTCATTAAAAAGTTTAAGCCAGGACCATGTAAGGTTGTTGACGGTAAACTTGTGTGTGAGGGACTCTTGGATGATGAGCAAGCTGTCTGTGAAATCACAGATGTAAACGGGAAGAAGCAAGTTTCATGTAGGAAAGTAAGTGTGCAAGCAACGGTCTGAAATGGCTAAGATATACTTTAAAACCATAGGCTTAACGGTCTTCCTTATTTTCTTTCTATTTGCACGTTTAGGCTTACTGAGTTTCCACTTGCCAATCCCAGATTCAGTTTCAAACTTTTTGTTAGCCACACTCTTAACAGCCATTGTAATAAACGAGAAGCTTACAAGAGGCGAAAAGTGGTTGCATATCCATTATTTACTTTTACTGTCAGCTATGCTTGTTTACGCGGTTATTTTCTTTATTGACTACCCTTCTTTGAGTTCCATATTGGGCTTATGTGACAAAAACAATTCCGAGCGCAAGCTCCCGATTTTAATCGTGGAGTTAGCGAGGTTTAAATATGAGTTCTGAGAGTGTGTTAGATGTGCTAAGGACTTCAACAGTTCTTCTCAAACCCACCAATACACAACCACTTAGCGAATATGCTGAACAGTCATCTATTTTATGGAACATCGCAAATCATCAACGTAGGAGAGCAGCGTCTCTGGATTTGGGATTCAAACGAAGTCTCCAATACGTTAACCCAAAAATTTTTAATTAAGTTTTTCCCTACATAGCAAACATATAGCCACAAAAATTCAACTCAAACTGAGGGCATTCACTTGAGTGAACATAAACGAAAGCAACACATAATAAGAGTTCTGAAAGACTTGAAAGTTGTTATTGTTGCCTTGGATAGTGCCATGAAGGAAGAAAACCCGAAATGGAGAATACTCAGGTGTGATGTAGGGGGAAGTTTGGGTAAACACTTAGAAGGAGAAACTGAGCTATTTAAAACCCCTTATTCTGGACTAAGTGGTTCAGAAGCTAGAGGAGAGGAAGTTCCAAAAGGGTATCTCAGCGATGTAGATGTTGTTTGTTGGGTAACTGAAGATACAGATATGTGGCATAAAGGTAATCTTATCATGCATGCAGAAAGTAAGATTGAACAAAATCCACAGAAGTTTTTGCCGAGAAACAGAGGTAGAAAATGTATCAATTTTAAGGGGGACGAGATAGAAAGCAGATATTGTAGTAATCCATTTTGGCTTCCCCTCGATGAACCCGATTTAAGGAAGACCCATGATGTAATTCTTCATCTGAAGAAGCCCGGAGAACCATCACTTTTTGGTTTAAAATGGGAAAAGAAAAGAGTTACACCTAGCATTTTAATTTAATCCCACCCCCGCTCCAAACAATAGTGACTGCTACAATGGGAGGTAGCCTCTGCTTTGCATTCTGTCAGTTATCAGGTCATGCATCCAAGCTACAACGTCTGTTTTGTCCCTTTCAATTATTGTGCAGATTTTTCCTTTTTCCTCAAAATTTTCAGGATGCACAAACTTGAACGCTTCTACTGCGCTTTCCATGGTTACTGGTGGTCCACAGTAGATTTTGTTTTTACTCAGCTCCTTGGGAGAAACATCGTAGCTTACAATTATATTCTCAAATACGTAAGCGTCACATCCGCCTTCTACTTCGGGTTCTCTGTTTCTTATTTCATTTAAAACGTGGTTACACACTGATAATGCTGTGTGAAAATCTGTTGCTCTGTCCCTTTTTCTTTCGAAGGGTAAATGTGTCCAAGTTTTTCTTTGCCGCAAAAACTCCTGTGACGTGTAAGTTTTGTACTTGAAATGTTTCGTCTCAAGAAGTTTTCGGCATGATTCTTGAAGTTGCTTCCATCTTACCGGCTTTATGGATGCTAAAATGTTTCGTTTGGGATTTGCGGGGTCTTCGATAAAGGGAATTTCAGCGGAGGATAGTAGGACTTGACAGGTTTTTTCAATAGTTTTGTGTCTTCTAATTAGTTCTTCTACAGCTATACCGACTATCCCACCGATTTCTGCTCCGTAAACACCTTTACTTTTAAAGAAGGCTTTAGCTCGTATGGCTTCCTCTTTCAGCCTAGGTGTTAAGTTCCGATTCATAAATGCTGTGTGAACCAACGTTTCGATTCTCGGATGGTCGGGAGGAATGCACACTAAATCAACATCATAGTTTCGGTAGATAAAATACCAAATGTCCATAGGTCCTTCTTTTCGTCTTCCTTCAGGTATTTTCCGTTTAAAAAACTCGTAGGCTTTTTTATAATCTGCGGAAACTACAAAAATGTCGATGTCCATGTCGCCTTTAACAAACGTGTCTTTGGCTGTTGAGCCGACAGCCATAACCTTAGCATCTATACCTTGCTTGTTCAATGCTTCCTCAAAAAAACCCAGTAGAAAATCTCTAGTTGTATGAACTGCCTCTTTCTCTTCTTCAGTAGGTAAGTATTGATTCAATGTCAAACTTCAAATTCCTCTTTGCACTTATCACAGATTATCCGTTTCGGTTTTTTAGGTTTTCCACATCTGTTATTAATATGACCACAGCGAGGACATGTATATTCTGGCAACCTTTACACTTAAACTGTTAAATTGTTAGATTTGACTTTAAACGGTTGATGCTATAGCATTTAACATGTGGTTCTCCATTTTTCATAGCGCCAATGCAATAGTCATGTGCGTTTACATCTGTCTCCACAAGCGATTCAACGTCTATCTTGCTCGGTTTGTTTTCTCCAGTGATATGTGTATGAAAGAGTGTGTTCACCGGATTGCAATTACACATGATTACACCAGAGTGTTCATCACCAATTGTCAGTGTGTCGAAGTAAAGTTCATTGTTACCGCAGATGCATACACCTATTTCCCGACCTATTATGGCAGACACTTTCGTTAGCGTCTTCATATCTTCAGCCATTTCACGTTTGTTCATTGTTTCCACACTACCATTTTAAACTGGGGTTTCTCCATACCACCCTCGCCATACAACTCGTTCGTACAGCCTTTTAAAATCTTCGGGATTTTCTTTTGCCCATTTCTTAACTTCAGGCTCTATCTCTTTAAATTGCTCGCTCAAGCAAACTGCTCTTTTTGGTGCTGCCCACGTCATCTCCCACGATTTTACGCCCCTACATTTTTCGGATGCTTTGAGAAACGTTATTGTTACAATTAATTGGTTTTTGGTTGGGCGAAATTGCTCGCGGTTTCTGACTGGTGAGGGTAAGAGAAGGTCGTGTTTTGACAGTAGACTTTCAATTTCATGCGTTAGCGACATCTAAACCAATCCCCATTGTGTTTTACCTGTTTTAACTAGGCTTTTTATGTCTTCGCATAGTGAGTTGATAATTGAGTCTCTGCTAAAAGAAATCCAAGTTACTTTGCCTTCCCTTGGTTTGAATCCTATCAACTCGTATTCGTTGCAAAACTTTTTTCCTGTAACCTCTAGTATTTCATGTTTGCCGGGGTCGAACTTAGGACTACCTACATCAGCCGCACTTAAACATCTCCAAGTTTTAGTTTCAGGATTGTAGATGCAGGCAATCACCTCAAACTTGTTGGGGATTTGAGGTGTTTCTTTAACCGTAATTTTTTCCTGTTCGCCCACTTATACGGCTTCCATGTATTCGTAGCCTAGTTTGTTGAATTCGTCTACTCTATGGCTGTCTAACATGTTTTTTCTGTTGAGTGAGGCAGCTAGGTCTTGAATGAAAACGTTGCGGGGGCTTCCTTTCGGCAAAGTGGTTTTAGCTGAAAACAAAGCACTTCTTAAAACTTTACATGGATTGGATTCGGGAGGTAGCGGCTTATCTGTTTCCCAATCGTGAATAATCCAGCACATTTCTTCACTTATTTTAGCTTCTGTTTTTCTTGGTGGCTTCGGTCTGCGTGGAACCAGAAAGGGTTTACCTGTTATGCCCACTTTTCTAGTAAATGCTTCAGACATTTCGCCATCCTCTAATACGGTCTGGTAGTACACTCATTTAAATCACTGTTAATGTTCTCTGGTCAAACGCAACCCCTAACATTTTGCCCTCTTTTTTTATAAGAAAGTTTCCATAGATAGAACCGCGGTGTTGACCAAGTTCTATTGTAAAGTCATCCAGATAACAGAAATGCAAATCTTCAGTGACTCTCATGGGTTTTCCACCCACCCTTCGGCAACTATCTGTGAACTCAGCAAATTTCTTCCTTCTTATTTCCTTTAAATCCATTTTCTACACCTTAAATTCCTGTTTCGCACATTCATCTCAAACATTGATTGCTCTTCAGTTTTAGCCATTAAATCACCTTAAGCTTATATTGGAGATTCAAGTGCTACTGTGAAGCCTTTATCTTTTAAGTTTCTTATAAACTCCATTGCCACATCAGATGTTTTGAAGACTTGTCCACCGCTAAAATCGTCGGTTGTGTATCCATATTTTACGGTAAGCTCACGCCATATTGGATTGAAATCGTCATATCTGCCTTCTACAACATCAAGGACTGGGTATAACGCGGTGCGATAGTCGGGATGCTGTTCCATAATTAATCGAACTTGTCTGTTGTCCTTCAACAAAAGAAAGTCGGTGCCCATCGCGTGTATAAGTGCGTTCTTCAATGTGGCGTTGATTACCGCATCTGGTACTTCGCATATGTTTTTTCTCCATTTTCCGCCTTGCTCTTTGCACCATTCTATCTGCTCTGCTTCTTTAACTCCTGGAAACCTCTTTATCTTTGAGCTTTCTTTAGTACGTGCCCATTCACGCATAGTTAACTCCTTTCCCATCAAATCACCTTGTGTACTCATTTAAACCATTAATGTGTCTAAACAGGTATATGCCCTATCGGTTACTTTATCCATCATTAGCAAGATAACCATTCTTCCATTATCGAAGGGTAAACGTTTCCCATCACATTCTATATGGTCTATATCCTCTCTGTGAAGATTAAGCTCATGCCCAAGAGAGTCTGTTTCAACAGTTGCTTGAGTAATAGCTGTAAGGCAATCTAATTTCTTCGCCTCATCTTCCTCATAAAGGGTTACAGCCCTACGCAACCCAGATTTGTAAACAATGGCACATTTTTTCACTGTCTCACATCCTCAATTTTCTTTATTCTAATTCTGTTCTACAAACTCGCGTAGTGAGTGCTCTATGTAAATGACTAGCGGTATCGGTTGTTAGTTCGGCAATTTTGTACTTATTCTTTGTAGCTATGGCATCACGCAGGTCACTTAGCCTGTTGTCAAAAAGTTTTGATTCAGGTCCTGCAAGACATTTTGTTTCCATGATTTGTTTGTTGCTTAAAGCCCAATCCACTCTGCGTAATGCACGTTCGGTTTCGTCATGTAACGCAAACTCTTCAGCATGAACCAGTTGTGCTATAACTGTGGCGAACCGCCCTAAACATTTCTCACAAACTTCTTTCTCCATTTTTCATCATCCATCCTCAAACAAACGCTACCCATGACGCTTTTTTGTACCGTAGAGTGTATCCGCCTTCAAGCGGTTTGTCTATGGTTGAATCCCATACTGGACAATCAAAAGAAACAAACACTTCAATTCCTTTTTCTGCTCGTTGTTTAGCTTCTGTTAAAGCATACTCTAAAGCGTTGTCCCCATGCCAACATTGGGGGTTTGATTCGCCTATTTTGTTCATTACACAAATCATGTCAGGATATTTGCATTCTAGCTTTTTCGTTTCTGTTTCACTCATTATACTGCCACCGCTTTAAGCAGAACCTTTTTTTCTGGCATAGGATACTCTTCTCTGTGGAAATGTATGGGGTAGCCTGCGGGAGAAATAAACTCTGCTACAACAACCGCTTTCTCGCTACTTCCACTTACACGTAACGGGTCAGCTACAATAGTGGCACACACTGTTACCGCATGAGTTGATTTGTCTCGGCGTCCATAGTAAATCCTTGCACACAACTGTTCATTCGCAATTTTATGAACCTCAACCCCGCGAGCGTCTTCCATCTCACCAAACAACTTAGCCATTTTTCTCCATTCCTTTATAGTATAAACTTTCCCCACGTACCTTTTATTGCCTTTTCAGATGCTCTCGCAAATTCACTGTAAAGTTCTTCCGCCTCCTTTTTGAAGCCAGCTCCAATTAGGGCGGGAGATAAGTCTTCGATATTGAAAGTTATACAACTTTTCGCTCCCTCTTCAGTTTCCACATGACCTATACACTCTGTTACGTCGTTAATGCCTTTAGTTGTATGTGGTCCTGTAGGTAAGTTATTTCTATGTAGAAAGTCTGTGATTACCGGTTCAGCAGAAGTCACAGCAACATAGTCTTTTATATATCTCCAATCTTCCGGCATTTTATATCACCTTTACCTTAATGGTTTTGCCGGGCGGATACCAACCTCTTCGTGGTATGACTTCAATATGAGCAGCCATACCGATGTGCGGTGTTGTTTTAACATAAATTGTGTCAGGTTTACGGCTTGATATAACGGCGATGTCGCCTTCTACATCGTAAACATCTTCAATTCTATGAAAAGGTTCAGCGGGTCCTCCCATAATTGTGCAAACCATCAGTCTAGTATCAGCGTGATATTTGGATGTGGCTATACATTCGATTGTGTTTAGTGTTTTAACATCAATTTTCTCTGTTTCAGCCATTTTTAAACGCCTGTTGTGCAGATTTTGGTTTCAAACTTAGCCTTAGCATCAATTATGCGGTCGAACGATGGAAAGTATTTTTTATTTTTGAAAGCCGTGCTAGCCAAGAGCACGTCCACTTTAACGTCTTCTAGCTTAACCTCACACACTTCCTCAACATCACGAAGAGTCTTAATTGCTGATTTAACCTTGTTGTCAAGAAGCTCTGTGACTAGAGGAAACGTTTTTGCCGGGTATCGTTCAGGGTCTTCGACTAAATCATGTATGAAATGTGTAACCATGTTGATTGAATCCATGGCAACTATGCTTTTACAAGCACAAGTTTTTTCAACCATTTTTAAATCACCGTTTCAGGGTAAACGTAAACGTAAGGTAGTGCTCGTGCAGCCCGTCTTATTTCTAAACGTTCAACATACTCGTCAACTGGAAACATAGCGTTATCTATGACGCGCTGAGCCATCTCTTGGCTTGGAACTCCATATACCATATGGTGCATACAACTAGCAAAATTACTTCTTTTTTGCATTCCAACCATGCCCCTTGTCTGTTCATGACAGAAACTCCCCGCTGCTCCGAAGGTGAGACGCCACATGTCAGCACGGCTCAGTAGGTGTCTTCTTCCAGTTCGAGGGTCAACTATCTCATATCGTTCTTCCATTTTACACCACGCCCTCTTTTGGGAGATTTCTGGCGTTGGTTCGCCATTTACTGGGGTCTTCAGGGTTTACACAGCATGTTAGATACCGCAGACTATTCCAAAAAGATAAGGGTATTCTTTCGGTTCTGTGAGTAATAAAACCTTCAGGTGACAAAAGGCTTTTGCCAACGAGAATTGTGCCTTCTCTTCTAAAAACTCCTGTTTCCTCGATAATGTATCCGCATCCGTTTGGGTTTGTGCAGAACAGTTCTATAGTGTCGCCTTTTTCCTTAAACTTGCAGATTGTCCCGTGTTTCGCGTTAAGAGTGCAGGGATGCTCTCCCGTTAACCCCCACTTTTCAGTATCAACCTCGTTCACGGTTACTCTCCAAAAAATAGTATTTGAAGCGAAGACTATTAATAGTTTTTAAAAAGAAATTTTATGCTTATAGAATAGTGGGACAAATCAGTGCTGCTATTTGTTCAAGGGCTCCCTTATGACTTTTCTCATCTTCTGCAATTTTCCACAGCGTAATAGAGAGAGAACGAACTCCGGGGTTAGCGGACTCTCTTAGCGTGTGTGCCATGTCTGCATATTCTTTAGCTGCTTTTGCTTCATCCTCAATGGCTGCTTTCAACTCTTTACAGAACTTATCCATAATAGTCTCCTGTTTGGTTAAAGGCGTTATGAATAAATAAGGTTTACTACAGTTTTTCTCATCACAATTATTATTAAGCAAATATAACATAAAACTTGTTTGAGGGAAATGGATGAGTGCGGACGAAGAACAATGTAAATTAATTGGTGGTAGAATGGTGGGGGAAGTCTGTATGGTTGACGATTACCCCACAGCAACAGGTAGGCAAATAGACACACCTGCCATCCACGACATGATAAGGGAATGTGATGTCCTGCATCTTCGCCCAGAAGATTACTTGAAGATTGTGCCAAAAACTGAGTTTAGTATGAGAATTTTAAAGGATTTGAGAATGAAGATTCGGAACAAACAGCCGTTGGACATGCCGTGGATAGAAATGGGAGATGAAGATTGTGGATGGATGTGGAAACTTGCATGTATTACAGGTCAAGAAGGCAGGCATAGAGCTAAAGGAGAAGTAGGGTAGAAACGATACCAGTTCTTTTATGCCATAAATGATGTGAATGGATGTGCAGAAAAGTCTTGCTGTTTTTGGTGTTGAAACGAAAAAAGTTGAAGAACCTAAGAAAACTTATGTTACGGTTCGGTCTACTTTCGACAAATACTGTAAAAACTGTAGGGAGCTGATTAGGTCTGAGCCGGTTGGTCACATGGTTAGAGTCTACTGCAAAGTTGACAAATGTGTTAAATAGGCACACTCTCTTCATCATAGTCCTTGCGGTGCACAATATTCAAACGAGACGGAATTTAAACGAAGTTTGTTCTACTTAAATAAAAAAAGAGGAGTTAAGAGTTCAGCAATTTTTTATATTCTTCTACGGCATTAGGATTGTATAGTGTTGGATGAAGCAGAGCATCCAATTTTCTTTTGGTTGCTTTGTACTGTGATGAAAGAAACAAGAGAGCAATCGGAGAGACAGTTAAAGAGGAAATAATGTAGTTTAGAGGAAACAAGAAAGCAAGAGAGCAAAGAGTCAGAACACAAGCGAAAGCGAAGCTTAAGATGACAGTGGGAATAATAAAAGTTACAGTAAAGAATGTTGTGAACTCAGGGAATTTGTCGCCTAGAACACCCCATGAAACATCAGGTATTCGTGTTAATAGAGAATCCAAGATTGCTGAATAGGTCTTGCGTGACACACCACAGCTATCGTCAAGGAAACCATAATCATGATGATGCGGGCGTGTTTCAACAGGAAACTCTTCATTTACTCTTTTCACCTCCTTTCACCTTCTTTACTATACACTAAGTTGAACTTTCTTAAAAATTTATGTGGAATTTAAACCTAGAAGTTTGTTCTATTTAAATAAAAAAAAGGGGAATTTGTTTGAAGTGTGTTGGTTTTGGTTAGGTGGTGTTGTCGAAGTAACCGACGTGAACTGTGTGTTCAATTGGGTCACCGAGTTTGTCCGAAAGCGATGACGCGGTAATGTCCAGCGGACAAGAACCGATACCGAGTACGTTGAACGTTATTTCGAACGCTATGCCTGTTCCATTGAATGTTGGTGCTGGGTCCATGCACGCATACGCAACCCAATATGTACCTGCAACAACATCCTCATCGTCTTTAGTAAAGAAGCCTGGTTCATATAGTATTCCGTCCACAAAATCTTCCACAGGAATCTTCGCTGTGTGGCTTACATATTCTAGTATTGAGGTGTCCCAACTGAATCGCAGGTCAATACCGTAAAGACCTTCCACATTGGCTACTATCACAGTGATTGTGAATGTTTCTCCAACTGCAAAACTGTTGTGTTCTGGGTCGACGAAAACTATGGTTGCTCCCTCGAAGTATGCTTCCAGCCTGTGATGCATGTTCATAGTAACGATTATCGGATTTTCTGTACGATTCACAACGTCTAATTCCCAACGTTCAAATGCATAGCCAGAATCAGGAATAGCTGTAACTGTCACGACCTTTCCTGCAGGATAAGCGTATATGCCCGATGTAGGGTCGGTTGTTCCTCCTTCTCCAGCTATAATAGTTAATTCATATGCTAGTCCAGACGGATAGAATTGAGCCTCTACCGTGTAGCTTTGGTTCATGCAAATACGGACTCCAGCCTTTGGGTCGAAGTTTTGTCCGTTAATTACCCAAGCGACAAGGTCATAGTCAGTATCAGGAATACTCCAAATATCGACGTTTGTTCCAGCAGTATAATTGTATACGCCTGGTACGGGGTCTGTTGTTCCTCCTATTGTGGTTGTGATGGTTAAGAAGTATCTGAACACTTTGCTTCCTGTGACGTCAATGCCAAGGGTAAATGTAAGTTCAGGTATTTGATGGGCTATCATGTAATCCTTCGTAGGTTGAACAGATACCATTAAAGTAAAAATCGTATCTATCGTTTCAAGAGGTTGAAGCACATAGCCCTCTCCAGTCCAGCTTAACGACCAACATTCACCATTAAACCATTCTGGAATCGCAATGTCTGGAATCGAAGCAAGCTCTAACGGAATAGCACCGAGATTCTTAAAGCTAATACCTTGAGAACTATTTACTGTTTCGCCAGTCAAGTTAAACGTTCCCCAATCCCATTGTGTCATGTTCACATCTAATTCTGTTGGAACGCTTAGAACACCAGTGGTATCGAATCTTTGCGTTACCAAGATGGATAGATATGCAATAGTAGCAGCACTGACCAGTAATAGACAAACCAATATAGCAATTATGCGTTTATTCCTTTTTTCCATTTTCTCTCCTCCATTAATAACTTAAGTTTAACGTCCTTAAAAAATAGGTATGGAAGATTGTTCTATATTATCACCGCAAATTGCCATTAGAATTGTGCGAGGATTGTTACAAGCTGAATTGTTCTGATTCTTTCATTTCTTATTTTCACCCTTCTTATTTTCACCCCCTTATGTCCATGTTTTGATAATACTTAACGGTTTTATGTACACTTCTCCTTCCAACTGATGGATGTTGTTTTATCATTATGATTGCGTCCCAAGTTTTTCCATCTTCGGTCAAACAGAAAAAAGGGGAAGTTCACATTAAAATTTTCTAATCGGACTCTTCGGACACCGGTTCATGCCATTCCTCTATGAGCAGTCTAGGATGAATGGGTTTGGCTGCTGGAACAAAGCTGACCTTCACATATATGCTGTCCTTCCCTTCTCTCTGACCCTCTTGCCAATCTGTGAATGGGAACATGCT
>JRER01000128.1_pt1 | contig 40560 bp, 50 predicted proteins | sample 210161 | NCBI WGS metagenome assembly JRER01 (sample SAMN03019618, study PRJNA260268) | marine sediment metagenome | biome: Marine; feature: Sediment; material: Clay; isolation source: clay from marine sediments 136 meters below sea floor depth collected from... | place: New Zealand: Canterbury...
ACTCCCGGCTCCTTCATCGAGGAGAGCATAAAGGGGATAAAAGAGCAAGTCGGCGAGGGGCGAGTGCTTTGTGCCCTCTCTGGTGGCATCGACTCCATGGTGACGGCCACCCTCGTGGGAAAAGCGGTGGGCAAGCGGTTGGTTTGCATCTTCGTCGATCATGGCCTTCTACGTCAGGGAGAAGGGAGAAATAGCCTCTCCCTCTTCCACCGCTTGGGCTTGAATGTGGTTCATGTCGACGCCAGCCAGAGGTTCTTGGCAAGCCTGAAAGGGGTGATAGACCCCGAGGAGAAAAGGAGGGTCATCGGAGAGGAGTTCATCCGCCTCTTCGAGGAAGAGGCGAGGAAACTGGGCACCTTCGAGTTCCTAGCCCAAGGGACCCTCTATCCGGACCTCATCGAGAGCACCTCTCCTCACAGCCAGGCCGCAGCCCGTATTAAAACTCACCACAATGTTGGCGGCTTGCCCGAGGAGATGGAATTCTCTCTCATCGAGCCCCTCCGCTACCTCTTCAAAGACGAGGTGCGAGAGGTGGGGCTGGCCCTGGGTCTTCCAGAAGAGATCGTCTATCGCCAGCCCTTCCCCGGCCCAGGTTTGGCGGTGCGGATCATCGGCGAGGTGATGGAAGAAAGGCTGAAAATCGTAAGGGACGCTGACGCCATAGTGGAGGAGGAGATCAAAGGAGCGGGGCTATACAGGGAACTCTGGCAGAGTTTCGCCCTCCTCACCCCGGTGCAGAGCGTGGGGGTGATGGGGGACGAGCGGACTTATGAACACGTGGTAGCCATCAGGGCGGTCACCAGCGAGGATGGGATGACCGCTCATTGGGCTCAACTCCCCCACGAGCTCCTAGAGCGGATAGCCAGCCGGATAGTGAACGAGGTGCCCGGGGTGAACCGGGTGGTTTACGACATCACCAGTAAGCCCCCCGCGACGATCGAGTGGGAATGAGGCCTTCGCAAGGACGACTCTTTGACAACTGGGCCCAGAGCATAAAGCCTGCGGCAGTTGATGTTGAGGTTCGGGGTTCCTAGAACGCGAATTCCACCCCTAGGCCAACTTCTCGTGCCTTTCGATACACGAGGCTTGCTGTCGAGGCATCCTGAATGGCGAGACCCACCGATTTGAAGAGGGTGATCTCTTCGTCGTTCTCACGCCCCGGCTTGAACCCGGCTACCACTTCCCCAAGATCGGCATGGATATGTTCCTCACTAATAGCGCCTTCATCTAGGGGGATCATAAGATCGCCGGCCTCTACTAGGCAGGCATCTGTCCAGTCGGGCACGACTTTTGCCCGTACGATGGTAGTCGTATCGAGCTCTCGCGCATTAGGCGAATGAGAGCCGATGGCGTTGATGTGCTGGCCCGGCTCAAGCCAGTTCCCATCGAACACCGGCTCAGTGGCACTGGAGGCGGCGACGATCACATCCATGCCTTCGACAGCCGATCTAGGATCATCTACCAGCGATACGGGGATGCCCAAACGATTGGTCATCTCTTTCGCATAGGCCTGGCAAGCCTCGCTATCAATGTCATAGACCACGGCTGATCTAATATCTCGGACGGTGCATATCGCCCATAGCTGGGCGCGGGCTTGCACGCCAGCCCCAAACACACCCACTTTCTTGGCATCCCGCCGCGCTAGGTACTTAGTAGCAACACCGCTCACGGCTCCGGTCCGCATAGCGGTGAGATACCCAGCATCCATCACCGCCAATGGCGCGCCCGTTGTGGGGTCGTTTAGTAACAGGGTCCCAATGGTGGTCGGCAGTTGCTTCTTGGTTGGGTTCTCCGGGTATACGGTAACCACCTTGAGCCCCAGGGCATCCATCTCCCCACCGATATAGGCAGGCATGCCCAGATGCAGACCGTGATACTCCTCTACCCTTATCACTGTGCGCTGAGGCATGACGACATTTCCCAATGCGAATTGTTGGAATGCCTCCTCTACCACCCTTATGGTTTCATCCATCGACAGAAGCTGTTGCACATCGCTCCTGCTAAGCAACAAAGCCATCATAACCTCCTTTCTTGGCACCTCTGCGAAGCAGTATTAGACGGGAACGCTTTCAAGATTCTTCTATGGGTAGAATCGAGAGAACCCAGAAGCAATACTATCTTAGGGCTCTACACTCGTCACCTCCAATCTAGAATGCGAGCAGTCAAAGTAACCAGCGACTGGCCCTCTTTCCCACTGGGAAGGGCACCGGTGAACGGACTCTGTATTTCGCCACCTGATCCCAACCATACTGAGCGAGTTGAAACGCTCCTAGAGCCAATCCGGCAAAGATCAAAACGAAGTGAAGAGCCCTCTTCATTCAAGCACCTCCCAAAATAGTAATCAGATTTCAAAGATTATAGAAGGGCTGGATACCAACCGCAACTCCACCTCATTGAACCCTAACCTCTCCCCAACGGTGATAATGTAGGGGCTTTTTGACAGAAGGAGGGCCGTATGTTATAGTTTAAACCACCCCAAAGAGAAACCTCAGAAGATCGAAAGGCATGCCAGTGAAACGGGTACAAGAGATCGCAGAGAAGATCATCGACAACGTAGAGCAGGTCATCATTGGCAAACACCAACGGGTACAACTAGCCCTTATAGCCCTCATCTGTAAGGGCCACATCCTGATCAACGACGTCCCAGGCGTGGGAAAGACGATGCTAGCCAAGGCCATCGCCAAATCCTTGGGCTGTACCTTCAAACGCATCCAGTTCACCCCAGATATGCTGCCCAGCGACGTGACCGGGGTCTCCGTTTTCGATCAGAAGACAAGGGAGTTCCAGTTCCGCCCCGGCCCCGTAATGGCCCAGATCGTTCTCACCGATGAGATCAATAGGGCTACCCCAAAGACCCAATCGGCTCTCTTGGAGGCGATGGAGGAGCGCCAGGTGACGGTAGATGGAGTGACCCACCCCTTGGGGGAGCCCTTTTTGGTCCTCGCCACCCAGAACCCTATCGAGTACGAGGGAACCTTCCCCCTTCCTGAGGCCCAACTGGATAGGTTTTTGATGCAGATCAGCCTGGGCTACCCCAGTCCCCGTGACGAGATCGCCATCTTAGACTCCCAGCAGCACAGACACCCCATCGAAGGGATCGGACAAGTGGTGGCTGCGGAAGAACTGCTAGAGATACAAGAGGGGATCAAGGAGGTTTATGTAAGCGATACCCTCAAGGAGTACATGGTGGCTTTAGTGGGAGCCACCCGGGAACACCCCGACCTCTATCTGGGAAGCAGCCCCCGGGGGTCGCTGGCCCTCTACCGAACTGGCCAGGCTAGAGCGGCGATCTTGGGCCGAGATTACGTTATCCCCGACGACATCAAAGCCCTGGCCCATGTCATCTTGGGCCACCGCCTCATCGTCCACCCCTCCGCTCGCATCAAGGAAGTCGACCCTCTGACGGTGATTGATGAGGTTCTGGCCTCCGTACCTGTGCCCGGGGCTCCAGCCAGGGCTAGGCCCTAACCGGAGGAGAGACCATGCGCATCAACTGGATCATCTTCCTTCTTCTGCCCTCGGTTCTCCTCCCTGCGCTGGCCACGGGGCAGGAGTTCCTCTACCGCCTGGTCTATCTCCTTTTAGCCATCATAGTTCTCGCCTTCCTCTGGGCCTGGTACAATTCGCGGGGCATCGCGGTAGAGCGCTCGCTCCGCTCCAGCCGTGCGCAAGTGGGCGGGCTGGCGGTGGAGAGGATAGCGGCCCGCAACCCCGGAAGATGGCCCAAATTCTGGGTTGAGGTTCGTGACCACTCGACCTTGCCAGAACACCAAGTAGGGCGCCTCCTCCCCTCCATGCCATCGGGGAGGGAGTTGAGTTGGACGGTGAAGACCCTCTGCCACCATCGAGGCGAGTTCGCCCTGGGGCCCATCACACTGGTGGCCAGTGACCCTCTAGGACTCTTCCAGATGAGTCGTCCCCTCCCAGGCACTTCCAGCCTCATCGTCTATCCTATGACCATCCCCCTGCCCGGCTTCACTCCTCCAGGGGGAGAACTCTCCGGGGGAGATGCCATACGGCGTCGGACACAGGAGATCACCACCAATGTGGCCAGCGTGAGGGACTACCTGCCTGGCGATAGTTTTAACCGCCTCCATTGGCCTTCCATAGCCCGCACGGGGCGGCTCATCTCCAAGGAGTTCGAACTGGACCCCACCGCCGACGTCTGGTTGCTTTTGGACATGGAAGCCCGAGTTCAAGCCAGTGCCCCGGAGGAGGGTTCGGTCGAGGGTTTCCCACTCTTGAGGGCTCCGCGCCCCTGGCGGGTGGCTCCCACCACCGAGGAGTATGGAGTGACCATCGCCGCTTCTCTGGCCAAACATTTCTTGGCTCAGAAGAAGGCTCTAGGGATGGCGACCTACGGCCAGCGCCGCGAGATGGTGCAGGTCGATAGGGGCGAACGCCAGTTGTCCAAAGTCTTGGAGGCTCTGGCGGTCATTCGGGCGCAGGGCCAGATCCCTCTGGCTGAGGTAATCGCGGCCGAGGTGGGTGGCATGGGGCGAGGAGCCATGGCTATCATCATCACCCCCTCCACTGAGGAAGGGTGGGTCGCCGCCCTGCGGGAACTTCGTCGGCGTGGGGTAAGCGCAGTGGTGATACATATCGAGCCTAGCACCTTCGCTGAGGCTCCCACTTCCCTGGGCATCATCACTCTTCTAGCCGCCGGCGGTTTCCCCACCTACCTAGTGAAAAGGGATCAACCCCTAGAGGAAGCCCTGAGCCAGAAGATCTATGAGGGCCAGAGATGATCATAAAGAGTGCCGAACTGGCCGATCTAAACCGGTGTATGCTCATCGACCCCTCCTACATGACCGAATACGTGTGGCAGATGTACCTAGAACGGGGAGAAGCAGGGACCACCATAACCTTTCGTACCGTTAAACTCCCCCGGCCGATGCCGGTCAACTATCCTAGAGATACCGACTACCTCTTGGAGAATTGGCAACGAGGCGAATGTTTCCTGGTGGCCGATGAGGGAGGGGAGATCCGGGGCTATCTGGACATGACGGTCCAGGCCTGGCACCAAACCGGCTGGATTAACAACCTGGTCGTGGCCAAGGGGTATCGTCGCCAGGGTATAGGGACAGCCCTCATCAAAGCCGCTCTTCGCTGGGCTGAAGAACGGAACCTTAGAACGATAATGCTAGAGACCCAGACCAAGAACTACCCTGCCATCTGCTTCTACCAGAAACACGGCTTCATCTTCTCTGGCTTCAACGATCATTACTACGCCACGAAAGACATCGCTCTCTTCTTCGCCCATAACCTACCTTAGAAGTAGGGGAGGCCCTTGTGGCCTCCCGAAAGCGGGAATCGCGCATAGCGCCGGGCTTTCAGTGCTGTCAGGAGTTACCTCCCCCGGCCCCTGGCCTGTCATCCCTTCCCTCGGGATCCTGTAAGGAAGACCCTGTCGGGTTCGGGACAGGGCGCCCCAGGACAGGCTGGTACGCCTTGGGGCAGGCTGACAGCCAAAGCGTCAGATGGTAACATCCCTGGCCTGCCATCGCCAGGGCGGGCTGACGCCACAGAAAAGTATCCCTACGAGCAGCCCATCCGCCTCGATATGGAAACCCGCCTATTTGTCCCACTTGAGGCGAGAGACAGCGCGCAGTTGACTAGGCAGGCAAAAAGTGCTATAATAAGAAGCGCTTAGGAATCACGTCCCTTCGTTATCTGACAGTATTGTAAGGGATCCCACTAATTTGCGCTCCTATCTCTTTCCCCGATCTTTCACACAAAAGCCTTGATGCTCATGTGATGAAGGCGAGATTCTAACTTTTTACCACTGTTCAAAAACAGCGAGAGGGGTGTAAGCATGGATACCGAACCTCTGGAGTCCGCTGAAGAGGCCGGCTACGCCAACGCCTTAAATATCGTCGAATTGGAGGCCATGACCCTAAGTGAATTGCGGGAGATGGCCAAGGAACAGGAGATCTCTGGGTATAGCCGCCTCAAGAAACAGGACCTCATCATCCGCTTGCTGCGTGCTAAGGCGGAGCAGATGGGGTACATCTTCAGCGGAGGGGTCCTGGAGGTAGTTCAAGAGGGGATCGGCTTTTTGCGCTCCGATCACCTCCTCCCTGGCCCGGAAGATGTCTATGTCTCCCAATCCCAGATCCGCCGCTTCGGGCTGCGCACTGGAGACCTGGTAGTCGGCCAGGTCCGACCTCCCAAGGATACGGAGAAATACTATGGCCTCCTCCGAGTGGAGGCGGTGAACGGCCTGGACCCGGAGACGGCAAAGCGCCGCCCCCACTTCGACTCCCTCACCCCCATCTTCCCCCAGGAGATGTTCAGACTGGAGACCAAGCCCCATATCCTGGCCACCAGGCTCATAGATATGATAGCCCCCATCGGTCGAGGCCAAAGGGGACTCATCGTCTCCCCTCCCAAGGCAGGCAAGACCGTGGCCCTCAAGCAGATCGCTAACGGTATAACCACCAACTACAACGATGTGCATCTCATGGTCGTTCTCATCGGCGAGCGGCCGGAGGAAGTAACCGACATGGATCGCTCCGTAGAAGCCGAGGTGGTAGCCGCCACCTTCGACGACCCGGTCCAGACCCAGGTTCGCGTAGCCGAAATGGCCCTGGAGCGGGCTAAGCGGCTAGTGGAATGCGGCTTGGACGTGGTCATTCTCCTGGACGGGATCACCCGCTTGACCAGAGCCTATAACCTCACCGTGCCTCCCAGCGGCCGCACCCTCTCCGGCGGCGTTGACCCTGGTGCCCTCTACCCCCCCAAGCGTTTCTTCGGCGCCGCTCGCAACGTCGAGGATGGAGGAAGCCTTACCATTATCGCTACCTGTCTCGTAGAGACCGGCAGCCGGATGGATGACGTTATCTACGAGGAGTTCAAGGGCACAGGGAATATGGAGTTGCACCTCAGCCGACGTCTGGCTGAAAAGTATATCTTTCCCGCCTTCGATATCGAGCGCTCAAGCACCCGGCGCGAGGAACTGCTCCTCGATCAGGAGACCCTCTCTAGGATCTGGACCCTACGTCGCATGATAGACATGGTAGGGGTTGTCGAAGCGCTACAGCCCCTCCTTGACCGCTTGGCCAAGACGAAAGATAACCGCGAATTCCTCGACACCTTGAACAAGGATGCCATCTAACCGTCGCTCCATCCAAAGGCTCATCGAGGCCACTACCAGCCTCTGGAGAGATCGGTCCTCCCGCGATCTCACCCGTTATACCTCCCACCTATCCCTCTTGGCTCTCTTTTTTCTCCTCACCTCCTTGGGGAACTTCAACCCCCAAGCGCTGCGCCCAGTGGGGGAGCCTCCCTCCACCGGGAATCCGGTCTCTCCCTTCCTCCCGCGGAGGATGAGTCTATCCCCGGAGACCGGCTACCTGACCAAGGAGGCCCTGCCTTTCACCATCATCCCCCAGAGACCTCGACAGGAGGTGATCATCTATGTGGTGCAATCGGGAGACGTAGTCACCAGCATCGCCCAGAGATTCGGCCTACGACCGGAGACCGTTCAGTGGTCCAACCCTCAACTCTACCCCTACGCAGACCTCTTATATACAGGGGAGGAACTCTTCATCCTGCCCGTCGAGGGCGTCTATCATGAGGTAGAGGCGGGCGATACCCTAGAATCGATCGCCGAGGAATACAAGGTAGAGCCGTCGGCTATTCTGGAATCGGAGTACAACGACATCGCCGATCCAGAGGCCCTGTTTGTAGGGCAGATGCTGGTCGTCCCCGGGGGGAGCAAGCCCTACGTGGCCCAGGCGGTCTATACCGGGGCACCACCGCCGGGGGCAGCCCAGGGAAGCGGTAACTTCATGTGGCCCGTTAGTGGGGTGATAACCCAGGGCTACTGGGGTGGTCACCGAGCGGTGGATGTTGGGGCTCCATGTGGCACCTCGATCTACGCCTCCGATTCAGGGTATGTGGCCTCCGTAGGATGGATGGGTGGCTACGGCAACTACATCCTTCTCAGCCACGGAAATGGATGGGAGACTTTGTACGCTCACCTCAGCCAGATCCTGGTGCGCGCTGGCACCTCCGTCCAGAGAGGAGCGCTGATCGGACGAGTGGGCATCACCGGTCGTTCCACAGGCTGCCATCTCCACTTCGAGATCCGTTCCTACGGCACTAAGCGAAACCCCTTCGGCCTCCTCCCTTAGGCTTCACTTGCTTCTGTTTTACCATCCATGAGGTCATCTCTCCCCCCGCGCGGTGGGAAGAGATGCCCGCCTTTAAGCATAGCCCTCCTTATGATATACTTATATTAGAGAAGGCTCACCCGAAAGAGAGATGGCGCAACTTCTTATCGGTACCTCCGGTTGGAGTTACAAGCACTGGCAAGGGCTCTTCTACCCGCAGGATCTGCCCCCCAGAGAATGGTTCTCCTACTACAAAGACCATTTCAACACCGTGGAGATCAATAACACCTTCTACCATTTGCCGGCCGAGAAGACCTTTAGAAATTGGCGCCAGCAGGCGCCAGAGGGGTTCATCTACGCCGTAAAGGCTAGTCGGTATATCACCCACATCAAAAGGCTACGCGACCCCGAAGAGGCCCTGGAGAAGTTCATAAGCCGGGTGCGGCTTCTGGGGGAGACCTTGGGCCCTATCCTCTACCAGTTGCCACCTCGCTGGCGGCCCGACCTGGACCGCTTGAAAGGGTTCATCGAGGCGCTCCCCCGGGATCTCGTTCATATCTTCGAGTTCAGGGATCCCCGCTGGTTATGCCAGCCGGTCTTCGACCTCTTGGAGGAGAACGACTTGGGTTTCTGCATCATGAGCCTTCCCGACTTCGATTGCCCCAAGCGAGTCACCGCTCAGACGGTCTACATTCGCCTGCACGGCTCCCGTTTGCTCTACGCCAGCAGGTACACCCAGAGGGAACTGGAGGAGTGGGCCAGGTATGTCGTTCCTCTCTTATCGGAAGGGCATGATGTCCACGTCTATTTCAACAACGACGCCTTCGCCCACGCTATAGAGAACGCCAAAGAGTTACGCCACCTAATAGAAGAGATGGTGCCCCTTGAGGAGAAGGTATGATGAAAGAGGCTATGCTCTACACGAAAGTGAAGGACGATCTAGTGCGGTGCCAACTTTGCGCCCATAGGTGTACTATCAAGCCAGGCAGGGTGGGCATCTGTGGGGTGAGGAGAAACGAGGAGGGCACCCTCTACACTACGGTCTACGCAAAGGCGGTAGCTGTTCATGTGGACCCCATCGAGAAGAAGCCCCTATACCATTTCCTTCCCGGGAGCGCCTCTTTCTCCATAGCCACCATAGGCTGCAACTTCCGCTGCCTCTTCTGCCAGAACGCCGACATCTCCCAGGCCTCTAAGGGTGGGGGATGGGGGTACCCCGGGCGGGATTTCCCCCCTGAGGAGGTGGTGGCCGGGGCCAAGCGGTACAAGTGTGCCAGCATAGCCTACACCTACACCGAGCCCACCATCTTCTTCGAGTACGCCTACGATACAGCCCTCCTAGCGCATGAGGAGGGGATCAAGAACATCTTCGTCACTAACGGCTACATGACCGAAGAAGCGTTGGAGGCCATAGAGCCCTACTTGGACGCTGCCAATGTGGATCTCAAGAGTTTCAACCCCCAATTCTACCGCCGCATCGTAGGGGCTAGACTAGAGCCGGTATTGGAAACTATCGAGAGGATGCACGAAATGGGGGTCTGGGTGGAGGTGACCACCCTCATCATCCCCGGCCAAAACGACGGGGAGGAGGAACTGGGGGAGATCGCGCGCTTCATCGCCGGCATAGACGTGGAGATACCCTGGCATATCTCTCGCTTTGTCCCCCATTACAAGATGAGAAGCACCCCCTTCACCCCCGTGGAGACGATCCATCGTGCCGCCGAGATCGGTCGTGAGGAGGGGTTACACTACATCTACGCCGGAAACGTCCCCGGCGACCCCCACGAGAATAGTTACTGCCCCCACTGCGGCCAAATGGTCATCCGCCGACTGGGATACCATACCCATTCGGAACTGAAAGGGCGGGCTTGTCCCTCCTGTGGAGAGGAACTGGCCTTCATCCTCAACTGAGAAGAGTCAAGGAAGGAGATATGGATAGAGAAAGGCTGAAGCATTTAGCAAGCCTCCGCTCTGAGAAGCACCTCCTAGTCAGCCTCTACCTCCCCCTGGAGAAAGGGGAACTGGGAGAGGCGAAACTCCCCATCCGATTGAAGAACCTGATAAACGAAGCCTTAGAGGCCAACGAAGGTTGGACTCCTGGGCAGATCCACTCCGTGGAGGAAGACCTGGCCCGGATCGAGAGGCTGGTGGCAGAGGAGAGGGTTCTGGGGAGTAAAAGCGTCGTTGCTTTTGCCTCCTCGCCCCTCGGCCTTTGGGAGGTCTTCCGGCCTCCAGTGAGAGTGGAGAAGAGTCTGGCCATCGATCACGCCCCTCGAGTGGCTCCTCTCATCGCTCTCGCAGGGCAACTAGAGCGGTACTGTACAGTGCTAATAGATAAGGGTCGGGCTCGGATCTTCTTCCTCGATTTAGGCGGTGTGGAGGAACGGTACGATATCTACGGCGCCGTCCCCGGTCGGCACGATCAGGGAGGCTGGGCCCAGGCTCGGTATCAACGCCATCATGACGATCGTGTGATGCATCATTTGAAACATACCGCCGATGAACTACTCCGCCTTCGCCATGAGGAGGGCCTTCAGCGCCTTTTGGTGGCCGGAACGGAGGAACTTGTCAGCCAGTTCACCGACTACCTACACCCCTATCTCAAGAAGTGCCTGGTAGCCACCTTACCCCTGGAGATGACCGCCTCACCCAAGGAGGTGCAGGAGCAAGCGTTGGCGATCGTGGAGGATCTGAATAAGCGGGAAGAGGCAAATCTAATCCAAAAACTCAAGGGAGAGGCGCTTTCGGGAAACCTGGGGGTCATCGGGCTGGAGGATACCCTTCACGCCTGGCAGGCGGGCCAGGTGCTCACCTTGCTGATAAATCAAGATTTCCACGCTCCCGGGGGGCGATGCTCCCGATGCCGCTCCCTCACCGTTCGAGAAGGGTCCTGCCCCTATTGTGGCCAGACATTGGAGCCTCTCCGGGATGTAGTGGAGGAACTGATAAAACGGGCCCTCTTGGGGAATACGGAGATAAAGCTCATCGCCGGGGAAAACAAAGAGGCCCTGGCTGAGATGGGGGGGATAGGCGCTCTCCTCAGATTCGCCGCTTGACCCCCTATACCTCTTTCCATGGCGGCCATCTAGGCTTGTAGACTACACAAAGCCATATAGCACTGGGTAGGCCTATCTATACCCTTCGTTCGCTTTTGCACACCGCCGGGCATGCTAGAGAGAGGCCAATACTTCTTGCAAGGCTTCGAGAAGCCCCTCGTCCTCCTCCGGGGGCACTGTACGGGGATCTAAGAGGTATCTCCCCTCCTCTATCCGCCCCACCACAGCCGGTTCACCCATCCTCAGTCGCCTCGCCAGTTCCTGGGGGGAGGGCACGGTGAGGGCCAAAAGGTAGGTGGGCAACGTTTGCCCTGGCAACGAGCCTCCTCCCACCGCTGAGCGGCCCGGTATCACCTTGCCTTTGAGCCTTCTCGCCCAACCCTTGGCCCGCTCCTCGATCTTCTCTAAGGGGATAGCGATCATCCGCCAGACGGGGACCTTCTCTACCGCTTCCCCTTTCAGGTAATGGAGCAGCGTGGCTTGTAGCCCAGCCAAGGTAGTCTTATCCACCCTTACCGCCCGGGTGAGGGGGTGCTCCCGCAGACGAGCGATGAGTTCCCTACGACCTATGATGATGCCCCCTTGCGGCCCCCCTAGAAGTTTATCCCCGCTGAAACAGACCAAGTCCGCCCCCCCGGCGATACTCTCCTGGGCCAGGGGCTCATGGGCCAAACCGAAGGCTGCCGTATCCAAGAGGGCTCCACTCCCCAGATCGTCGAATACCAAAAGGTCATGCTCCCGCGCTAACTCCACTAACTCCTCTAACTGCACCTCGTGGGTGAAGCCCACCATCCTGAAGTTGCTGTGATGGACCCGCAGAAGAGCCGCCGTCTCCTCGCCTATCGCTTGGGCATAATCCCTTTTGTAGGTGCGATTGGTGGTCCCCACCTCTACCAGTTTGGCTCCGCTTTGGGCCATCACCTCCGGGATCCGGAAGCCACCGCCGATCTCCACCAACTGGCTGCGGGAGATGATCACCTCCTTCCCTCTGGCCAAAGCGGTAAGGATCAGGAGGAGGGCGCCGGCGTTGTTATTCACCACCAGACCGGCCTCCGCCCCCGTCAGGCGAGAGAGGAGATCCTCGGCGTGAAGATAACGGGAGCCTCTCTCCCCCGCCTCTAAGTCGTACTCCAGGTTGCTATAACCCCTGGCCGCCCTCTCCATGGCCAGACGAGCCTCAACGCTGAGGGGAGCCCGCCCCAGATTGGTATGCACGATCACCCCTGTGGCGTTGATCACCGGTCTCAGAGTAGGGCGTAAGGCCAATGATACAGACTCGACCACCCGCTCTAAAAGAGTAGAGGGGTCGGGGCAGGGTTGGCTAGCCCCGATGGCCAAGCGCGCCTCCTCTAGAACGGCCCGGATAGAAGCCACCACTACCTCCCGGCCACTCTGGGCGAGAAGGCGCTTGATGGCCTCCTCCTGGAGTAGAGCGTCAACACTGGGGAGTTTGCGGAGTTCCCTTTGCATCTCACCCCTATTATACCCTATTACCTGGGGAGGGCAATGAACCTTACCAGAAAGGGGTCCCGTATCTTTTGCCCTTCTTCCGTGTTGTTAAATATTAAATAGGCCCAGGCTATTGACATCTGGCAGGAATTATAGTAATATAGTATCACCCCAGGTCATTCCTTCTATTTGAGAACGTTAAAGCGTTCGTCTATCTTCTATTTTCGATTCTCAGAGATCGCAGGAAGGGAGGTGGTAGAGTGAACTTTTGAGGAGGCCTCACCGGTGTGTGGGGCTCATTTCGTTTAGAGGAGGTGATGCGGATAGAAAGGAATGTTCTTGACACTACCTAATCTAGGAATCTTAGGAGGTTTGAAAAATGGCTGAAAGAACATTATTCGCTCGTAGGGCCACAGGGCTTGTGCGGGAGATCGGCTTAACGGTAGCCATAATTGTACCCTTGGCCAACGCCATCGGCGTCGGCTGGCAGGTGCGGGTCTTCCAGGGCATGGGCTACTATCCTGTGGCGAGGAGCAACTGGTTCCTAGGCATCGCCCCGGTGACCATGGCCTTCCTCATCACCGGTATAGGCTGCCTGCTCTCCGTCTACGCCTTCGCCATTCTCACCGCGGCCATGCCCCGGTCAGGGGGAGGCTACGTAGCCATCTCCAGGGTCCTCAGCCCCCTGTGGGGTATGGTGGCCACCTTATTCCAGTGGATGGGGGTCTCCACGGCCTATGGCCAGATCACTTTCTATTGCATATTGCCGTTCATGCTCTACGGCGGCTACATGGGGCTCGTGCTACCGGCCTTCTTAACCAGCCCCATAGGCGTGTTCGTCTTGGGCCTCGTCGTCATCGCTATCTTCAGCGGCATCGCAGCGCTGGGAGCCAGACAGACGGGTCGGTTGTTGCAGGTCATCTTCTGGATACCGGTGGCTATCCTCATCCTCGTCCTCTTCCTCTTCCTGGTAGCCAGCCCCAGCACCATGGCCGCAGGCGTGCAGGCCCAGTTCGGGGCCTCGCCCACCGCCTACATCCAGCAGGCTCTCGATACCGGCCTGGCTGAGGCGTCAGTAGGCTACTGGGCGGCGGTGTTCGGCTGCATCATAGTCACCTATTGGGCCTTCATCGGCTACGCCACCACCAACTTCATCGCCGGCGAGATGAAGGAAGCGGCTCGCAACCTGCCCAAAGCGATGTTCATCGCCACCGGCGCTATCACCGCTATGTACATAATCCAGTCTACGCTACTGGTGAGAGCCGGGGGCATCGCCGGGGTGGTGCAAGGCTTCGACCTCGTGGGCTCTACCGCTTGGATGACCTTCGGCGGGGGTTCCTTTGGCGACCTAGCCTCCATCGGCCCCTGGATGCCCATCTTCGCCCATATCCAGGGCGTGGGGATGGGTATCGGGACCCTCACCGCCTGGGCCACCCTCATCTTCGCCGTCCTCTGGGCCGCCAACGACATCCCGCCCTTCATCTTGGCCACCTCGCGGATGCTCTTCGCCATGGCCTTCGACCGCGTCCTGCCCGAGTGGCTGGCCGATGTGGACGAGCGGTGGCACTCGCCCATCAACGCCATCATCGCCACCTCGGTGGTAGCCCTTCTCGGTGCGGCCGCTGAAGGCGGGCTCTTCAGCGAGGCCGGAATCTATCTGGGCGACACCTTCAAGGTCTTCATCGAAGGCTTCGGCTTCCGGGGCACCAACCTCTGGGACGCCATCTTCTACGCCTCCTTCGCCATAGCCTGCATCGTCTTCCCCCTCCGTCGGCCAGACATCTTCGAGAGGGCTCCCTTCAGGCACAGCAAGACCGTGGTTATGGTGATCGGCGTTCTGGCCTCTCTGGCCCAACTCTTCTTCATCTACAGCTTCGTCTTCACCCCCCGGGGCGGCTACTACCTGCCAGGGCTGCTTCGGGAGTTCACCTTCGCCGGGTTCTCGGTTTGGCTGGCCACCATCGTCATCGCGGGGGTGGGCATCGGCTTCTACTACTACTACAGGAGCAGAGCCGCGGTCACGGGAGTGGACTACACCACCATCTTCGCCGAGATACCGCCCGAATAGGCTCACCCAGAGTGGCCTACTCTATCCCCCGAGACCCACCAACGGGTCTCGGGGGAGTTTTTATCCTTTGCCCTTTCGAGTGCCGTCAGGAGTTACCTCCCCCGGCCTGGTACGCCTTGGGGCAGGCTGACGGCCAACATCTGACGCCACCAGAGGTCGCAGGGCAGGTTTCCATACCTGCCCTGCCTAGATCGGACATGGAAATCCGACCTACCATCACTATCCGCGGCCCCATCTGGGCCTCGATATGCCAACTCCTCTGCCCCCTATTTGTCGCATTTGAGATTAGAGATACCGGTCTCTTGCTCTTTCATGAATGACGTGCTAAAATAAAATCAGTTCGCTCCCTCAAAGGATACAGTCCGTGATCCCCAGAAGATAGGCTGGCGGAGGGAAAGAGAGGCGTGAAGATCAGGGAATACCTGCTCAAGTTAGAAGATGACCTCATGACCGGCGGCGGCCGCTGGGTGGCCGATTTCACCGAGTCCTTCTGGGAACTTCGCGTGGGAGATACTACCTTCGATATGGTCATTCTGGGCAATACCCGCCCCAGAGGCTTTCTCCTGTCCCGCTTCTTCGCCTGGGTAGCCCTCCCCAATTACCCCGTGGCCTGCTTCGCCTACTCGGGCGATCCAGACCTGAAGCGTCTCTCCCCATCGTTGAAAGCCATCGCCGAATATAGGGAGAAGGAGGAGATGCCCTGGGCCTGGCTGGTTATAGTCAACGAAGGGCCTTTTTCCAGACGAGCCCAAGCCTTAGCGGAGAGGAACGATACCAAGGAGATAGGGATCACTCTGGTGGACTTGGCCTCTCAGGAGATCACGGCCAGCAAATCGTACATCGGCCGACGAATGGGCCGCATAGCCAAGCGCTTCAAATGAAGACCACCGCCCCTCTACAGATAGGTAACCTGCTGAAGACCATCGCCCTCCTCTTCTTTGGCCTCCTCATCCTCTGGGGGCTGATCAACTATCTGATGATGCGGGAGGTCTACCTCCACTGGGTACTACTGGTCTTCAACTTGCTGCTGTCCGTTGCCCTGGGATGGTGGTTCTATAAGAGGATCTATCACACCACCTTCTCCTACGATGGAGACGGCTTCGAGATACAGCGCGGCGATAGCCGGCTATCGGCTCGCTGGCGAGACTACTCGCGGGTTTCGCGGGTTTCCCTGGTCCACCTGGGCCAGGGGGAGTTCGCCGTCAGGCTTTACAAAGATGGGAGCGATTTCTTGCAAATTCCGGTCAGCAGCCTAAAATTGAACCCCTCGGAGTTTCGCTTTCAGGTCATGGAGTTCGTTAAGGGACAAGAGATAGCGGTCGAGAGTTAGGGGTGCTGTCCCCGAGGAGATGAAGAGATGACCACGATGGAAGAGGAAGCCAGGCGTGTCATCGATGCCGCTCGCGGGCGCGGGGTACACCTCAGGCTGATCGGCGGCCTGGCGGTGAAATTGCACTGCCCCAGCGCAGAGCATCGGGAACTCTCCCGCACCTATGGCGACCTGGATTGCGTAGGTTACCGGAGCCAGCGAGAGAAGATAAGCCGCCTCCTAGAGGACCTGGGATATGAGCCCAACCGTCGCTTCAACGCCCTCCAGGGCCACCGACGGCTCCTCTTCGAGAACCCCCAGTTGGGGTTCGATGTCGATGTCTTCCTAGACGTCTTCCCCATGTGCCACGAACTCAATTTCCTCCACCGCCTGGAACTCGATGAGTACACCGTGCCCGTCGCTGACCTCCTGCTCTCTAAATTGCAGGTTATAGAGTTGAACGAGAAGGATATCAAAGACACCTATGCCCTCATCGAGGACCATGAGATAGGTGAAACCGATGATCGGGAAGTGATCAACTCTCGCCGCATCGCTCGCCTCTGCGGGGACGACTGGGGCTGGTACAAGACAGTAACCATGAATATAGAGAAGGTAGTCGCTTTAGCCGACGATTATCTCGAGGGGGAGGAAAAGGAACTGATCACTGGCCGGCTGCGGAGGCTACACCAGATCATCGAGGAAGCACCCAAGTCGATGAAGTGGAAGATGAGGGCCCGTGTGGGGGAGAAGGTGCGTTGGTACAATCTCCCGGAGGACATCGCCGACGTCCACGGCGAAGGGTGAGGCCTCATTCGGGTTCAAAAGAGGGCCCGCTGCTCGGTCGTCGGGCCCTCAAGGTGATCAAACTGACTACCGCTAAGCCTCGAAGCGACTCAACTGGGTGATCCTGGGCCCGTCTAACTCCACCAGAAACCCCTTTAAGATACCCTCCGCGTACTCGCTCCCCGGGTTTAGGCACTTGGTGCGTCCGATCTTCGCAAAGCCAGGGCTCTCGTGGATGTGGCCGTGCAGTGCCAAAAGGGGTTGATACCTCTCTATGATCTTCCGCACCGCCTTAGAGCCCACGGGCACCATGCGCGGGCGTCCTGCCTTGACCATGGGGTTCAGGTTCTCGTCCACCTCAGGAGCCTCATCGATAAGGCTCTTGTAGGGGGGCACGTGAATGCAGAAGACCGCCGTCTCCAAGTTCTTAACCCGAGCCACTACCGCTTCTAGGCGCTCCTCCAACTCCTCCTCCGAGCACTCCCTAGGAGAGTTGAAGGGGGTGGGGTTCGACCAGCCAAAACAAAGGACCTCGTGCTCGTCGTCCAGAGCGACAACCTCTTCCTCTCCGAAGATCACCTGGGGGTTGGGATCAGACCTTATGATCTCATCGATAGATAGTTTGTCATCGTTTCCGGGGCTGATGATCACTTTGCAACTGGGGGGCACCCGATCTGGGATAAGCGAGAGCCAAGTCTTTACGATCTCCCCCTCCATCCGCTCGAAGAGGTCCTCCCGGTACTCTTCATCGTTGGCGATCCTTTCCGCTTCCTCGGGGGTGGTCACGTAGGGGATGTAGGTGATCATGCGGCATCTCTTCTCGAAATCGGGAACCTCCTCTTCTGAGAGGAGGTACTTCTCGCCCAAAAGCGTGGCATCGTATAGGCCATCGGGGCGCTCGATTATGGGAACCATCAATTTGCCCGTCATATCGCCGCTGAGCACCAAGGCATCAAGGTCGAAGATGCGGCCCGCATTGAGGAATTTGCGCCACACCGTCTCAGAACCATGAAAGTCGGTGGAGAAGAGAAACTTGGTCTTGGCCATCTGGCGTGTCCCCTCTTATCAGTGTTATAATGATATCAGACTTTCGAGTTTTTTGACAACTGAAAGTCTGCTCCTCTTGAGGAGATTTCGCATTCGAATGAAGGAGGGCTTATGTATAGGAAGATATTAGTACCCCTGGACGGTTCTGAGATCGCCGAGAGCATCCTACCGCATGTGAAGGATATGGCCCTGGCTCACCAGGCGGAGGTGATACTCCTGAGAGTGTTGCCAGCCACGGGTATCTTGCCCTCTGCAGCGGAGAGGGAAGTGATGGAGGCTCGCAACTACTTATCCGCTGTCGAAAAGCGCCTTCAGCAGCAAAGGGTCAACGCCCGTTTCACCATACGTCACGGCGAGGACGCCGCCGAGATCACCGACTACGCAGAGGTGAACGACGTCGATCTCATAGCCATGTCCAGTCACGGGCGGAGCGGCGTAGGCCGTTGGATCTTCGGTAGCGTTGCGGAGAAGGTGCTGCGAGGCACCAACAAGCCGATCCTCCTCGTCCGTGCACCGGGTATCTCCAAGACCGGACTACCCCTGGCCCAGGAGTTGAAACTCTAGGAGAGGGCAAAACCTTTAATCCTTCTTCCGCTCCTCCGCCAGCCGCCAGATGCCGAAGCCGCCTACGGTCTCCATCGTCTCCACCGGCTCATACCACCTCATACGGGGGCCTATCCTGGCCCGCGTTTTCCACCTCAGGCTCTTGGCTTCTCTCCCTATATGGGCCAAGAGTTCGTCGACCCCGGAGGTTATGACCCCTCTCTCCTCCTCGGAGAGGACCTCTATCTCTGGGAGGAGATCCCTTATCCCTCGCAAGTTGGTGGTCACGGTGTACCAGAAGCCCCAATCCTTGGCCAAGAGCCTAGCGATATAAGTGGCGTTGATGGGTCCCTCTTGGTCCCTCTCTCCGACTTGGTGCGCCAGAAGGAGAACCAGCGTATCCTTCACATCCTTTTCGCTGAAATTGACGATCTGTAGTTTCTCCAAGAGGAGGTCCGTAGGGGTGATGGTGGGGAAATCCAACTCTAACCTGCCGCGAAAATCCAGAGGGTGGTTGGCTACCAGCAACTTATCGAAGAAAACATCGATGAAGAACCAGCCTTGGGGATGAAAGTAGATCTGCCTCTCAGAGGCGGCGGTGGAGAGGGTAGCCCTCCTCTTGCCATACCCCAGGTCCTCGAAGAAGCCCTTCATCCGGTTCCTTTGTTTCCTGTAGGCCATGAAATCCAAATCGGTGAACTCCTGTTGCTCGGGCCCCAGCCTCCCCAGCCTTCGGGCCAAATCGGCGTACTCTAGGGTGCGAAGCCTGATCCCTACCCCTCCCATCACCCGCAAGATCAGCCCCTCTTTCTTGCCCTCCTCGACGACCCGCCTCGCCTCATCCAGAAACACCTGGGAAGGGATGATACCTCCCCACTCCTTCGGCATACGGATCTCTCGCTCTTCCTCCCGCTCCACCCACATCTCACACCTCCTCGCAAACTAGAGAGCCCTTACCATGACCAGGGAAATGAGATGATGAGAAAAGCGAGCCCCAGGGCCGCGATGAGAGCGAACTCGACCACCACACGCCTACCGATGATGCCTTCAAGCCATTGCCTAGCCAATCCAGTGAAGAGATAGAAGGCTAAGAGTAAGAGGCTCCCGCCCGCAAGGGCAGATATGCCCCAGTAGTTCAGAACCCAGACGACCTCCCCCATGATGAGCCCCACAACCAGGGCGTAGAGCCAGGTCCGCCTCGCACTCCCCTCGCCCCGCAGGAGTTCCAAAGCCAAGGCCCCGCTGACCAGCGATATCCCGGTGGCCGAGAGAAGGCTACGAGCCCTCAGGCCGTAGATGAGAGCGTAAAAGAAAACAGCCGCTCCATAGACCACTACATCGAGACCCCATCGTGCCCAGAGAGAGTTCCTTTCCCCCATAGTATGATATTGACCTACGAGGATCAAGGCTAGAAGTAGGCCTGCTGAGGCGAGACCTAAGACGAAAAATAGTCTATCCGCTAAAAGGCGCAGGAAGAAAAGGGTTATTAAAATCACCACACTAGGCAGGCCCGCAAAGGCGAGACTATAGAGAGACGAACTTTTCTCTTCTTGGGAGTGAACTAGAGAATAGACGCCGGCGATGGTCAAAAGAAAGAGCATCCCCCCCATGATCCAAGAGGTCGATATATAGAGAGTGGTGGGGGAGCCGAAGGCCACAAAGGAGACGATATTTGTGGGCAACCTTATGAAGCAAGAGAGGGCCAACCCCAAAAGGAGCAGGCTCACCAGGGTGCCCGTTCTCTGATAATAGACCTCTTCCACCTGCCTCCCTCAACGTCCCGCTACTTTTACCATTTTAGAGCCCTCATTTGTCCTTGTCAAACGGTATGATATAATTCAGTGGAGAATGCGGCATGATCATCCTCTACTCCCTACTCGGTTTACTGACTGGCGCTTTTCTTAACCTCGTTGCTGACGCATTGCCTCAGCGCCGCCCCCTCGGCTTGCCCTGCTGCCCCTACTGTGGTCAAAACCACCTACCCTCAGAGTGGATCGCCGTTTTCAGTTTCCTTCTCTTGAGAGGACGGTGCCAACATTGCCAGGCCCCCCTCTCCCTTCGTCGGCCTCTCTTGGAACTGGGAACCATGCTCGCCTTCGCCTTCCTCTGGCAGCGATATGGCCCAACCCCTCTACTCCTTCTCTTCACTCTCTACATCTGCATCCTCTTTTTAGTCCTGGTCATCGACTTGGAACATCGGCTCATCTTGAATGTGGTGATTCTCCCTGCCATCCTCATGGCGGGGATAGGGAGTTCACTATCCCCAGAGCCAGGCCCTCTGCGCGCCCTGGCTGGGGGACTAATCGGCTTCGCCTCCTTCTACCTCATCGCCCTGGCGCGAAAGGGAGGGATGGGGGGGGGAGATGTGAAACTGGCGGCCTTCATCGGCCTGGCCACGGGGTTCCCGTCGGTAATCGTAGCCCTCCTCATCGCCATCCTGGCAGGCGGGGCCACGGCTCTCGTCCTGGTACTCACTCGGGTCAAGGGTTTGAAGAGTTATATCCCTTACGGCCCCTTTCTAGTGGTAGGAGGGGTGGTGGCTCTTATCTACGGCCCTCAGATCGTGGCTTGGTATCTAAGACTCTATCGTTAAGCGTCTTCTCGCCAAGCGTGGTGAAAGCCACTATTCTTACAGGATAGTCATCTGATATTGCGCCGCTGCTTATTGGCCCACGAGCACTCATGCTCTCCATGGAAAAAGTAACATGAGTTTCCCTATTAGGTTAGTCGATTACGATCTCAAGTGGCCAATCCTCTACCAAGTAGAGAAGGCTTCCATCCTAGGCGTTATTGACGACTTCATCGTCGACATTCAGCACATCGGAAGTACCGCCGTGCCTGGAATGGCAGCCAAGCCGATCATCGACATCATGGTGGCCATCCGCCAGCTGGCCCTCATAGAGAAGTGCGTTCAGCCGCTCCAGACCATCGGCTACGAATACCTCGGTGAATACGGAATCCCGGGGAGACACTTCTTTCGCAAACCACCGGGGCACCCCCATAGTACACATCATCTGCACATGGTCAAAAGAGAAAGCGATTTCTGGGGGCGACATATCCTTTTCCGGGATTTCCTGCGGCTTCACCCTGAAGAAGCCCAGCAGTATTACGAGTGGAAGAGGACATTGGCCGCGAAGTTTGCTTCAGATCGTGATGCCTACACCGACGCGAAAACCGTGTTTATCAACTCCGTGGTCAACAAGGCCCGCACCAGCAAGACATAGGATGTGAACCAGAGGTTGAAAACATGACCCGTCGCAGATGGCTGTTAGAGGAAGTGCGTATATCGGAAATCGCTGCCAATTCGGGTATTCGCCTCAGGACTACTAGAGCCCTGACGTACATTAGCCTAGGGGTTAGCTCCCCAGATTGGAAATATGAGCGGCTATTACAGTGGTAAACTCTCTGCCGAGAGGCTGAAACGCTGCTACGAAATCGCCCCTCCGCGAGTTCGGCAATACTTGGAAGCGGAGGTGAACCATATCCTCCAAAAAATCCGCCCCGGCGATATGGTTCTGGAGTTAGGTTGCGGTTACGGGCGAATATTCCCTTGGCTCGCCCAAAAAGCCGGATGGCTTATCGGGATTGACACCTCGCTTGCCAGTTTGCTCCTCGGACAGAAGATCCTGTTCGATATCTCAAACTACCACCTGCTGAATATGGATGCTGTACAACTCGCCTTCCGCGACCAGATTTTCAACCGGGTGATTTGCATCCAGAACGGAATTTCGGCATTTCATGTGAATCAGCAAGACCTTATCCGGGAAAGCATTCGCGTGACTAAACCCGGAGGAACCATATTCTTTTCGAGCTATTCCGCCAATTTTTGGAAGGATCGATTGGAGTGGTTTCGGCTACAGTCAGAGGCCGGGCTTCTGGGGGAAATCGATCACGAAAAGACCCGCAATGGCGTGATTGTCTGCAAGGATGGCTTCACAGCAACAACGGTGTGGCCACATCAATTCCTATCATTGACCGCGGAATTCAATGTCGATACGCGGATAGTAGAGGTGGACGAATCAAGTCTGTTTTGCGAGATCATCCCCCTATGAAACCGGGGTTTGCTCTAAGGAGGCATTATGGCTAAAAGGCGCAAAACCGCGCGAGAAAAACTAGAAAGAGAGCAAGAGCCCAAGGTGGTTGATGACCCCCGGGGACGAGGAAAGATGCTCATCCCTAAGCCGCTCGATGTCGATGCCTTAATGCGTAAGATAGAGAAAGGGAAACTCGCTACCGTAGCCCAGATCAGAGACCGGCTGGCGAAGGATTTTGATGCCGATTTCACTTGCCCGATGACGACTGGAATCTTTATGCGCATCGCAGCCGAAGCAGCAGAAGAAGACTTAGACGAAGGAAAGAAGCGAATAACACCATATTGGCGGGTGATTAAGACGGACGGTAGCCTAAGCGAAAAATTCCCCGGAGGTACAGAAGCACAAGCGGCACGTTTGATAGAAGAAGGGCATACTATCTTACCCGGTAAGAGTAAGAAGCCGCCTCGGGTAAAAGAGTTCGAAAAATCTCTGCAGAAACTGTGAATGGCGATGCCCCGTCAGCAACGGTGTGCGATTCGCGACGCTCATACCTTGCAAACATAGAAAAAATCGAGAGGAGGTGAAAAATGGAAGTCAAATACACCCCCCAGGGGGAATCGGGCAAGACCTGTGCCGACTGCAAATTCTACACGCCCAAACCTGACAACCCCGAAAAAGGGGATTGCTTCGGCCACGAGGTAGAGGCCAAGGGCAGTTGCAACATGTTTCAGCCCAAAGAGGGGTAGAAGGGAGAAGCAGTGAGAGGCAGCGGATTTTTCCGCTGCCTTCTCTTATCCTGCCAAAGCGCATATCATCTGGATGGAAGCAAGGGCCAATTCTGAGAGCGTTTTCGAGTCAAGCAACGAAGATGTAAACCCTACCCCACCTGCGAAACCCCCTTTGAAAAGGTGCCCCATCTGTCTCTCGCTGGCTCCGTAAACCTGACACTCCTTCCCCATGCTGCTATAATATGGCTATGGTGACCATACGGAGGGCCGAAGCCCATGATGCGGTAGCGGTGGCCGCACTCCTGACCGAGGCCTTTTTGGATGAGTTCGGCCGCATATTTGGAAAGAGAATAGCCCAAGGGCGCAAAGCCCTGGCCGAGACGTTTATCCTTCACCAGGATGCGGGCTTCGATGGTACCTACGTGGCGGAGGTGGACAGAGAGGTGGTGGGATTCATCACCCTCCTGACCAAGGAGAGCCCCTCCATGCCCATCTGGCCCGCCTTACGAGCCTTCCTTCGCCACCTAGGGTTCCTAGGGGTATGTCGAGCCCTGATAGGACTCCCTTTACTCATCAAGAACATAGGGAGGGAGGATTGCTACATTGAGTCCATCGGGGTAGGCGAAGGGTGGCGGGGGCAGGGGATTGGAACCGCCCTCCTCAAGCAGGCAGAGGAGTACGCCAACGAGCGAGACAAACCCTACCTGACCCTAGAGGCCAGCCACACAAATGGTGCGGCAATACGCCTGTATAGAAGGCTTGGTTTTGTCATCGTTCGACAACTGCCCAGTCCCCTCATCGGTCGGTTGTTCGGCACCTCCGGCTGGGTGTTCATGCGCAAGAACCTATGAAAAAGAGGAGTGAACGGAGGCTGTCGGGAAGTCGCAGACTCAGCCCTGGGTTAAAGGACCGAGATGCCCGAACTCCCAAAAGGGTAAGGCGCAATGTCTAAGAAGACCTCGCGACGTGGCTTCTTGAAAGGCTGCCTCGCCGTCGGAGCCATCCTGGGACTCCCCCAATGTCTAGGAGCTACCTACACGACTCAGATCGAGCCTCGCTGGATCGAGGTTGTCAGGGTGAAGGTCAAGTTGGCTGGGCTCAGCGCAACTCTAGATGGCTTCACCATCGCTCAATTGAGTGACCTCCACCTGGGGCCATATGTTAAGGTGGAACAGATCAGAAAGGCTGTGGCTCTGACCAACACCCTTTCGCCTGACCTTATCGTCCTCACCGGCGATTATGTGTATGGTTCAGCGGGCTACAGCAAGGCTTGTGCCCAAGAACTTGCCGCCCTTAGAGCTCTCTACGGCGTCTACGCCGTCCTGGGCAACCACGATCATTGGACCGATGCCGACCTTGTTACCGACAATTTGCGAGAAGTAGGCATCACGGTGCTAGACAACGATCATCGGGCTATCCAGGTAGGCGAGGCTCGCCTCTGGCTCATAGGCATCGACAGTCGTGGAATCACCGCCTCTGGTGGCTGGATTAGCAGCCTGAGCCGCAGCGACCTTCAAACGCTTTGGCGAAAAGAGTACGATTCCTTACAGTCTATCCTCGAAACCCTCCCTACCAGGGAGAGGCGTATACTTCTGGTGCACAACCCCGACTTTGTGGAGAGCATGCCCCTAGAGCCTATCGACTTGATCCTCTCTGGCCACACCCACGGTGGCCAGGTACGACTGCCCATCCTAGGCACACCCCTATTGCCCTCAGCCTACGGTCAGAAGTATGCACAAGGCCTAGTATGGAGTGGTAGAACCCCGGTCTATGTCAACCGGGGCATTGGGCTCATCCCCCCGCCTGTTCGCTTTCGCTGTCGGCCAGAGGTAACACTCATCCATCTGCTTAGAACCCCCGGGCCCTCCCACGCTTAGGAGCCACTCTTTATGCGTATCGCCGTCCTCAATGATATAATGGCTTCGACCAAAAGAGGTTTCATGAGCAACGCGAGAGAATCTACCAGGAGATTGGCTCGGCGACACCCTGAAGAATTGGTGAAGAGACTACTCCAGACCCTGGGCGGGAAGTTCTCCACCGCCTTAGGGATAGATCTGGCAAGCGGGGACCCGGGAGAGATCTTCAAGTGGTTCCTGGCCTCCATACTCTTCGGAGCCAGGATCGGTGAGAAGATAGCAGCAAATACCTACCGGGAATTCGCAAGGAAAGGTGTCGTCACCCCCCAAAGCGTTCTCCATACCGGCTGGGATGGGCTGGTGGAGATACTCGATAGCGGGGGCTACGTGAGATATGATTTCAAGACAGCCACCCAACTCTTGGAGATCATGGGAACGCTTCAAGAGAGATACGCCGGAGACCTCAACCTTCTACACCAAGAAGCGATAGATGAAAGGGATCTGGAATCTAGGCTCATGGAGTTTAGGGGCATAGGCCCCGTCACCACTAACATCTTTCTGAGAGAACTTCGAGGGGTTTGGGAGAAAGCCGACCCCTTGCCCAGCGATCTGGTGATTTTGGCCGCCAGGAACCTGGGCCTCACCCTGCACGCGGGCCAAACTATCGAGGAGAGGGCCCAACTTCTCTTTGATCTGCGGAAAGCCCTCCCGGAGCCCCTTGTCTTCGCCGATTTCGAGTCCGCCTTAGTCCGCCTAGGGAAGGAGTGGTGTCGTAAGGAGAAACACACCCACTGCCCCATGCGCCAGTGGTGCGAACGTCATCAGGCTGACCAAGGCAAAGAAGGCAAAAGATGACCATGAAGCCCGAAAGAAGAATTTTCACCCTGGGAAGCAGCACCCGCTCCGCCCAGGAATTTCTGGATCTCCTCGCTCACTACCAGATCGAGGCTATCGTTGATGTCCGCCGTTTCCCCACCTCTCGCTTCGAGCATTTCATAAAAGAAAACCTGGCTCCTCTCCTCGAAGAGAAAGGGAGCGCCTACCTCTATCTGGGGGAGGAACTGGGGGGCTACAGAAGCGGGGGGTATGAAGCCTATATGAAAAGCGAGGAGTTCGAAGCCGGGCTAGCAAGGCTGCAAGGAGTGGCAGAAAAGAAAAGGGTAGCCATTATGTGCAGCGAGAGGCTGCCCTGGAGGTGCCACCGTCGCCATATCGGGCGAGCCCTACAGAGGCGAGGTTGGCAAGTGCACCATATCATCGATATCGACCGAGTGTGGATCCCTAAGGGAGAAGGGTGAGCGGGTTGCTCATTATCCTCAACGGAGGGGTTAGATGATTAAGGTCGGCTGCTGCGGATTTCCCAGGGCCAAAAGGGAATATTATACCCATTTTCGTGTGGTTGAGGTGCAGCAGACCTTCTATCACCCTCCGCGAGTGGGAACTTGTGAGAAGTGGCGAGCCCAGGCACCCCCAGGGTTCGAGTTCACCCTCAAAGCCTGGCAACTGATAACCCACGCCCCCAGTTCCCCCACCTACCGCCGACTGAGGATGGAGATCGACAAGCTCGATAGATATGGCTTCTTTCGGCCCACCGATGAGGTCTTAGCCGCTTGGGAGAGGACGAAGGGGATAGCACAGGCCCTGGAGGCGCAGATAGTCCTCTTCCAGTGCCCAGTCAGTTTCACCCCCACCAAGGAACATATCGCCGATATGCGTGCTTTCTTCCAACTGATAGAGCGAGATAGCCTCCTCTTCGCCTGGGAGCCGCGAGGAGAATGGAGCGATGACCTGGTGAGGGAAATATGCCAAGAACTGAGCCTCATCCACGGCGTAGACCCCTTCCAACGTCCACCCGTTTATGGGGAGACAGCCTACTTCCGTCTTCATGGTATAGGCGGATACAGATACCGCTACACCGATGAAGACCTAAGCCGACTGCTCCACTGGTGCCGGCAGTATAAGAAGGGATATTGTCTCTTCAATAATATCAGCATGTTCGAGGACGCCCTGCGAATGAAGGAGATGATAGGTGGATAAATGGAAAAGACGACCGAAGGCTGATCCCACATCGCAACTCCGGGAGAAGGACAATCTACCCCTATGCTACTGGCTCCTGAGGCGGCAAGAAGCCGAGGGCCACTGGACCAAGGGAAGACGGCCTTTGGAAGGTCGCCTACGAACGATGGTCCGACGAGCAGAACCACTGGATCACCTTGGTTGCTCTGAGGGTCATCAAAAGGCTATATGGATAATAGAGCCCTCTTGTGTTAAGATGTATAAAGAGGCCTACTGTCTCTTCAATAACATCAGCATCTTCGAGGATACCTTGCGCCTGAAGGAGATGCTAAAATGAGCGACCTCATCCTGCGCAATGCTGAAGAGAGGGATGTTCCAGCGCTCAAATCTTTGACCCGGGAACTGCGAGGGTTAGCCGAGATAGAGACCCCTTCCTTCGAAGCCGATTTCCACAAGGTATTCTCCCTCTGCATCGATGACCCCAAATGTCACATCATTGTCGCCGAGAGGGGAGCCCAGATATTGGGCTATCTCATTCGCCCCTGCCTCTCCCATGCCGGGCTTTGTGCCCTCATCGATGACCTGGTCGTCGCCGAGGGGGCCAGGGGCCAAGGTATGGGGAGGGCGCTCCTGGAGGAGGCGCTGAAGCGAGCCCAGGGAGCGGGTTGTGTGGAGATAGAGGTCTCCACCGGCTTCGATAATGAGCCCGCCCGAAGTCTCTATAGGTGCCAAGGCTTCGAGGAGCGCGGACTTCTCCTCGAGCGAGATATCCCTTAAGCCCTACTTGCCCTCAAGATGAACAACCAGGCTTTAACAAAGGCTGTTTTTGTGCTAAAATGGGTAAATACAGGAGGGGCTTTGGCCACGGTTCTATATCTTGTCCGACATGGCGAGACGAATCTCAATAGGGAGCGCATCTTCCAAGGCCACCTCGACCCAGAACTCTCGGGGTTGGGATGGGAGCAGGCCAAGCGTCTCGCCTTGCGCTTAAAGGGTGAGAAGATAGGGGCTTTCTACTCCAGTGACCTCTTGAGAGCCTACCAAACCGCCTCGGCCATCGCTGCTAAGCACCGCCAGGGCGTGATAAGGGTGAAAGAACTCCGAGGCATCGACTGTGGCGAGTGGACGGGGAAGTCGGTGGAGGAGATCGAGGCGGGCTACCCTGAACTACTCATCACCTGGCGCTTCCAACCCCATCGCCATCGGATGCCTGGCGGGGAAAGCGTGGAGCAGGTACAGCGTCGCGTTATCCGCGCTTGGCAGAGGATCTCGATGGAGGAAGCGGAACACAATATATGCATCGTCACCCATGCCATTCCGGTCAAGAGCCTCATGTGCCACTTCATGGAAGATGACCTCTCCTTGATGTGGCTTACCCCGAGGCAGGATAACGGAGCCCTTAACATCATCCAGTTCGAGGGAGGGAAGCCCCGAGTGATAGAGGTAGGAAGCATAGAGCATCTTCAGGGTTTAGAAGCCGCGGGGTGAGGTGATGCCCAAGAAGTGCCGCTTCTATCACGAGGATACCTACCGTCGTAAAACCATCAAAGAGTGCCGTCTCATCGCTCGCAACCCCCGCTCCGCTCCTTGGAAGGAGGGTCTGTGTAAAAGGTGTCCTGTCCCCCAGATACTAGCCCACAACCCTTGTGCCCACCTGGCCTTAGAAGCCACCGTCCAGCGATGGCTCCGCTTCTTCCCTAGGGTGCAGGTCTACGCGGTCTGTACGGCGAGGCTGGTAGAGATCAAAGATCCCGCATCATGCAGGCAAGGCTGTACCGAATATAAAAGCGCCTTCTAAGAAAGGAGGGAATATCTATGGAAGCCTATGTTTTCGTCGAGTGTGATGGCGATCCCACGGAGGTGGTCCGCAGCCTGCGTGACCTCGGTGGTGTAAAGAGGGCTGACGGCCTCTTCGGAGCCATCGAGGTCATGGCCCTCATCGAGGCCCCGGATCTGGCAGCCCTGGACCAAGTCATTATAGATATCCAGGGCGTCGCTGAGGTAGAGTTCACCGATACCCGCATCATCAGGGATATCTAGCCCGAAGACTCGGCAGAATCTGGCATCAGTCTTCCCCATCGCCATAGGAGAGTTCCCTTCAACATTGACAAGAAGGGCCTCTATCTGCATAATAGAACTTAGGGACGGTGTTTGGCGAGGGAAAGGGGGGAGATTAAATGCGTGCCTATGTCTTCATCGATGTCGAGGCGGATCCTACTGAGGTGGTTAGTAGCCTCCGCGATATCCCGGGGGTGAAGGAGGCTGATGCCCTCTTTGGGCCTGCCGATGCTGTGGCCCACATCGAAGCCCCCGATGAAGCAGCCTTGACGGAGCTTGTCCTCCAAATGTACGACATCGAAGGCCTTTCATCCACCGATACCCGAATCGTAATAGAGTAGGTTGATCCCGCTCCGACACCGACCCAACAAGGGAGCCCCCTGGGGGCTCCCTTCCTTTTGTCAGCCCGACCGCGGGATGATATAATCTTGGCAAAAGAGGCTAAGAAGGAGAACTGTTATGCGCGTCCCTCTCATGGCTGGAAACTGGAAGATGCACAAGAGCGTGGGCGAGGCCATCGCCTTGGTCCAAGCCCTCAAGGAAAGCCTAGCCCACGTAACCGATCGAGAGATTTTGGTCTGTCCCCCTTTCCCCGCCCTCTACCCCGTGGCTGAGGCCCTGAAAGGGAGCAATATCGAACTGGGGGGCCAGAACATCTACCCTCAGGAGGAAGGAGCCTACACGGGGGAGGTTTCCCCCACCATGCTCCTAGATGTGGGCTGCCGATATGTCATCCTGGGCCACTCCGATCGGCGGCAACATTTCAAGGAGACGGACGAGTTCATCAACCGGAAGGTCCATCTCGCCTTAGAGCACGGTTTGTGCCCCATCTTGTGTGTGGGGGAGACGCTAGAGCAGCGGGAGGCGGGGCAGGAGGTGGCCGTGGTAACGAAGCAGGTGCGGGAGTGCCTGGCCGGGGTCACAGGGGAAGGGATGAAAGAGGTAGTCATCGCCTACGAGCCGGTCTGGGCCATCGGCACAGGTCGCACAGCCACCCCGGAGCAGGCCCAGACCATGCACCAGATCATCCGCGACATCCTCAAAGGGCTTTATGACCAGGAGACGGCAGAAGCCACCCGCATCATCTACGGCGGGAGCGTCAAGCCGAACAACGTAGACCACCTCATGCGAGAGCCGGACATCGACGGCGCTCTGGTGGGAGGAGCGTCCCTTAAGGCGGAGAGTTTTGCCCGGATAGTGAGGTTCAAGAACCGATGAAGGAGGTAAACTCGTGGCAAATCAGCCCCCAAAACAATATCCAAGCCTTGAGCTTGCTTACAGTGAGACCAAGGAACTCCTAAAGATACAACTTCAGCTGATTGCTGAGATAGATACTAAAGCAAGTGTCCTTCTGGGCTTCGCTGGCGTAATACTGGCTGCTCTCTTCAGCAACTTGGTAGGTGGCACTTTGCCTCCCGGAACCCTAGCTCAGTTTCTTCTAGGTAGCGGTGTTGTGTGCACTGTAATGTCATTGATATGTAGCTTTCTCTCATACAGAGCTCGTGAACATCGCTTGATTCCCGACCCACGGAGATTGAGCGACAGGTACTTGGACAAAGATCCAGCCTATACCAAACTAAAGTTGTTTGATACTCTTATTGTAGCGTGCGAGGGCAATCAATCAATGATCCGTAGCAAGGCAGGATTTTTCACAGCAGGGTTTTGGCTGCTGTTCGTTGGAATCTTGCTCCTTGGCATCGCCTTGTTGGTACCAGTGACACTTTCCCTTTGGCACAATTTATGTTATAATTTAATTAGGTGAGTTGATGATGTCTGAAGAAGAAAACGTACCTTCGGAACCTGCTGTAGATAATCCCGAATTGGACACGTCCCCGCCACCCGGCGAGGAAGGCTCTGAGCCGGAAGCCAGGGAAATCAGGCCAGATGATGGTCTGTTGCATACCGTCACAGCGGGGAGAGACTACACAAAAGATGTTACAGAATCAGCGGAGGATTGAATACGATGAACGAGGGTCAAGAAACGAACCCCTCTGAGACCCAGAAACCCGGTGGAGGTGATTCTGCCCCCCAGACATCTGAAGAGTCAGGATCAGAGTCCCCCATTAGGGAAATTCAGCCAGATTCCCAACTACTCATCTGGGTTGAAAAGGCTGACAGAAGCGACCGGGCCGACAAGGCAATAGAGAGTGAAGAGATTAAATAGCCATTTCTCCCCTATGTGCATGATTTTTTTCGATTGCATTGACTTTAGACATTTGGAGATGAATGGCTATTCATTGTGTACTTACTTTCCCTAAATACCTCGGTTAAGCGAAGTAGAGTAGAATTGCTTCTTCTCTCCAATCCACCCACCGATTAGCCCTTTATTCAAGCCTAGCCCCTTCGTACCACCTTTCCAAGGCGATGCCAGTGGTGGTGCCACCGACGGTGGCGGCGGCGACGGCCGTAGGAGCAACGGAGGACGGCCAGGCGGCGAAGGTTGTAGCGCTAGCGGTGGAGGGAAGAACACCGATAGGAGAAGTCAAATATCGCTGTTGACCTTCAGTAAACAGTCGTGGTTGGCTTGACAGAAAGTATATTTTGTAGTATTATACTCAGCCGAGGGCTGAGTTTATCTATATAAAATATACTACTGGTGGAATTACGTTGAACACAGCAAAGACATTAGGGACTCTTACGGCCAAACTATTGGCAACGCTGAGAGAACGTGGGCAGCGCACCATCACAACGCAAGAAGTCATCAACCTCCTCGGCACTAATCGCCATGCCACCGAACAACTTCTCAGTGATCTGGTATCCCGACGATGGTTGAAGCGACTGGAACGTGGTAAGTACATGATACTTCCACTCGCTTCTGGCCTTGAAGGAATATACACTGAACATGAATTCCTAATTGCTGCCAGTCTTATTGACCCCTACTATATTAGTTATTGGACAGCCCTTAGTTACTACGGGTTTACAGAGCAGGTCGCCAGAACTATTTTCGTGGCTACGAGGAAGCAAAAGCGTCCTGTCGAAGTCTCGGGCATAACCTTCCAGTTTGTCCGTCTTTCAAAGCACAAGTTTTTCGGTTTCGTTCAGGAGTGGATTGAGGATAAGCAAGTCAATATAGCCTCTAGAGAGAAGACACTCGTTGATTGCCTCGACCTTCCTGGATATTGCGGAGGTGTCGCTGAAGCCATCAAGGGCCTGTGGTATGGATATGAGGAAAAGGCTTTGGATTGGGATACGCTTACCGAGTACGCCGGGCGCATGGGCAATAGAACCATCTTCAAGCGGTTGGGCTACTTGGCCGAGGTATTGGAGTTGCCCATCGGAGAGCATATCAGCCTCTGGCATTCTAAGATATCTTCTGGCTATAGCACGCTCGATCCCACTATGGGAAAGACGGGCTCCTATAACACCCGCTGGAATCTGCTGGTCAATTTGAGTCGAGGCGAACTGTTAGAATGGAGAGAGCATTAAGTGATTGGACTGGATGAACTTAAGCGGAGAGCGGCAGAGGCTCAAGTAACTCTGGAAACCACCGAGATAGATTACGTGCTTGCCTGGGTAATTTGGGGATTCTTCCAAAATGAACTACTCAAAGAAAACCTTGTCTTCAAAGGAGGAACCGCCCTGCGCAAAATCTATTTCCCAAACTATGCCGAATATCGCTATTCAGAAGACCTGGATTTCACAGCCAAAAGGGAGTTGCCAGAAGATGATCTCAGAGAAGCGATAAGTTCTTCTTGCACTTTAGCAACAGATGCAAGCAATATCGAGCTCAGACTGGAGCGTTTGAAATCATACGAATTTTCCATCTACAAAGCCTACAAAGGGCGCTTATACTTCATCGGGCCTCGGCGACAGCGGAGCCCACGCCGTCTTAATGTAGATATAGATTGCTCTGAAGAAATCATCCTTTCTCCTAGCCTCCTTGGCCTGGAGCACCCGTACTCAGATGCAGGTGACTGTCGCGCACTCGTCTCCACCTACCCGCTGGAGGAGATACTAGCCGAGAAATTGAGAGCCCTTATCACCCCAGAACGGATAAGAGCACGCCACTTCTTTGATGTCTGGTATATTCTTCTCAGGTATCCAGGAAAACTCGATGCTGACGAAGCGAAGCGGATCTTCCATCTAAAATGCGCGGACAAGGATATCGAATTTGAAAGCGTCGCTGATTTCTTCAAGCGTGACCGCTTAGAAAAATATGAAAGGGACTGGAAGCGCTCTCTTAAGCATTTGATGCGTGAAGTGCCTCCCTTTCAAGGAGTACGTCAGGAACTGGTGTCTGCACTGCAGAACCTTCTTGGCTGATATGCCTCTCCCCAGTTCTTAGCCGAAACTCCTTCCACGTTGTCATCCGTGTCATCACAGCACCACCTCTCCATTTTCCCCTTCTGATTCCCTCTTTAGCCCTTTCGTACCACCCTCCTCCAAACTTGATAGTTTTTGACAGTCCATCTGTGATATAGTTACAATTGATCCAGCGCCTGCTGCCCGCAGGTGTTTTTGATGATACCAGAAGGGGAGGCTTTCACCTGTCCCGCATCCCGGAGTTCTATAAACTGAGCCTTGAGGAGCGCATCAGGGAGGTCCAGGCCCGGATAAACCTGACCGATGAGGAGATAGATATTCTAAAAGGGGCCAAGGGGCTCACCCGCGCCCAGGCGGACCGGATGAGCGAGAACGTGGTGGGAACCTGCAGCCTTCCCCTGGCCATAGCCACTAACTTCCTCATCGACGGCAAAGATTACCTGGTCCCCATGGCTATCGAGGAGCCCTCTGTGCTGGCCGGAGCCAGCCATGGGGCGAAACTGGTGAGGGAGGGAGGAGGCTTCACCACTGAGGCCACCCCTCCCCTGATGATAGGCCAGATACAGGTGCTAGACCTGGCCGACCCCTATGAGGCCGTGGAACGGCTCCTGGATGCCAAGAGGAGACTCTTGGAAGAGGCCAACGAGGTCGATCCCGTCATCGTGGGTCTGGGGGGAGGAGCTCAAGATATAGAACCGCGGGTCATAGATAGCCCCAGGGGGCCCATGCTCGTCCTCCATCTGCTTTACGATGTTCGCGATGCCATGGGCGCCAACGCTATCAATACCACCTTGGAGGCCATCGCCCCCTTAGTGGAGGAGATAACCGGCGGCAGAGTGAACCTGCGGATCATCTCTAACCTGGCCGATAGGCGGCTGGCCAGAGCCCAGGCTACCGTTCCCCAGGAGGCCCTGACCTTTGACGGTTTTGAGGGAAAAGAGGTGGCGGAGCGCATCCTTGAGGCCCATGCCTTCGCTCAAGCAGACCCCTACCGCGCGGCCACCCATAACAAAGGGATCATGAACGGCGTCGATAGTGTGGCTTTGGCTACGGGGAACGACTGGCGGGCCATCGAGGCTGGCGCCCACGCCTACGCAGCCCGAAACGGCCGCTACAGCCCCCTCACCAGTTGGCATGAGGATGAGAAAGGCAACCTTCTGGGTAGCATCGAGTTGCCCATCTCCGTGGGCATCGTGGGCGGGGCCACAAGGGCCAACCCCACGGCGAAAGTGGCGCTAAAGATACTGGGCGTAAATTCAGCCAGCGAGTTGGGCCGGGTGATGGCCGCGGTAGGCCTGGCCCAGAACTTGGCCGCGCTCAGGGCCTTGGCCACGGAGGGGATTCAGCGAGGCCACATGGCCCTTCACGCTCGTAACGTAGCCCTCTCCGTGGGGGTGCCAGAAGAACAGATAGACCAAGTAGTGGATCAGATGGTGGAAGAGAGGAAGATCAGGCCCGATAGGGCTCAGGAAATAGCCAGAAAACTAGAGACTAACCGATCATAAGGGATGGTATAAGGTAGGTGCAACATGAAGCCCAATAGAGAGGTGGGAATCATAGGTTACGGAGCCTATATTCCCCGCTATAGGATCAAAGCAGACGAGATCCTCCGCGTCTGGAAGGGCATAGATAGCATACACTTAGAGGAAAAATCGGTCCCCGGCCTAGACGAGGACACCATCACCATGGCTATCGAGGCGGCCAGGAACGCCCTAAAGCGGGCCGCCATCGACCCCCAAGAGATCGGAGCCGTCTGGGTAGGGAGCGAGTCGAAGCCCTACGCCGTAAAGCCCACCGCTACCATCGTGGCCGAGGCGCTGGGCGTTACCCCCCATACCAACGCCGCCGACTGGGAGTTCGCCTGCAAGGCGGGCACCGAAGCGATGCAAGCGGCCATGGGGTTCGTGGGCTCGGGGATGGCTAAGTACGCCCTGGCCATCGGCGTAGACACCGCCCAAGGGAGGCCCGGCGATCAACTGGAATACACCGCCAGCGCTGGCGGGGCAGCCTTCATCATAGGGCCCAGAGAGGAGAGCCTGGCTTACCTCGAAGGCTCCTACTCTTATGTGTCGGATACGCCCGATTTCTTCCGGCGGCCTCACCAGTACTACCCCCAGCATGGCCATCGGTTCACCGGCGAGCCCGCCTACTTCAAACATACCTACTATGCAGCCCAGCATCTAATGGAGGAGTTGGGCTATACCCCCCAGGATTATGCCATGGTCGTCTTCCATCAACCCAACAGCAAGTTCCCTCGCCGAGTGGCTAAGAGGCTAGGTTTCACAGAGGAACAACTGGAACCCGGTCTTCTCGTGGAGGTTATCGGGAACGCCTATGCCGGCTCTTCTCCGTTGGGTTTTGCCGCAGCCCTCGATGAGGCCCGACCGAGAGATAGGATCTTGCTCGTCTCCTTCGGGTCGGGTGCGGGGAGCGACGCCCTATCCTTCACCGCTACCGAGCGGATATTGAAAAACGACGATAGCCTCGTTTGGGTCAGGGACTATATCACCAGAAGGCGAGAGATAGATTATGGCACCTACTGCCGCTACCGAGACAACTTGAACACCCACTAAAGATGAGAGGCGTATCTATCATCGGCATCGGACAGACCGAGGTGAGGGAGCATTGGGAGCGCCCCCTACGAGGGTTGGCTGTCGCTTCTATCATCGCGGCCTTAGACGATGCGGGGATCGATAAAGCCGATGCCTTATATGTGGGCAACATGCTCTCCGGGGAGTTGACCGGGCAGGAGCATATAGCCACCCTCATCGCTGACTTCGCTGGGCTGCGAGGCATAGAGGCCCTCAAGGTGGAGGCCGCCGGTGGCTCAGGGGGAGCCGCGGTGAGGATGGGGTATCTGGCTGTGGCCAGCGACCTCCACGACCTGGTGATCGTCACCGGGGTGGAGAAGATGACCGATTGCGAAAACGGCCTGGTGACCGAGGCGTTAGCCATGGCTGGGGACGGAGACTACGAAGCGATACAAGGCCTCTCCTTCATGGCCCTAAACGCCCTCCTCATGCGGCGGTATATGCACGAGTATCGGGTGAGCCACGAAGATTTCGCCGGCTTCTCTATTAATGCCCACCGCAACGCGGCCCGGAATCCCTACGCCATCTTTCACCGACCCATCACCCGGGAAGATTTCATCGGCGCCCGGATGATCTCCGACCCCATCAACCTCCTGGACTCATCCCCTATAGGGGACGGGGCAGCCACGGTCATCCTCTGTCCGGAGGAGAAAGCCCAAGAGTTTTGCCCCACGCCCGTTACCATCATCGCTTCGGCCATAGCCACAGACACCATCGCCCTTCACGACCGAGACGACCCCCTTTTCCTGCAAGCGGCCCACGAATCGGCCCAGAAAACCTACCTCCAGGCAAAGGTAGGCCCAGAAGATATAGAGATCTTCGAGTTGCACGACGCCTTCACCATCATGGCCGCCCTATCTCTTGAGGCCTGCGATTTCGCGGATAAGGGTCGAGGGGTCGAACTGGCCAAAGATGGGGAGATATCCCTGGAAGGCAGGATCCCCATCTCTACCATGGGAGGGCTGAAAGGAAGAGGCCATCCTGTAGGCGCTACCGGTGTCTACCAGATCGTAGAGGTGGTTCAGCAACTGAGAGGAGAGGCGGGCGCCAATCAGGTGGAGTCCCACCTGGGGATGGCCCAAAGCATAGGGGGAACAGGAGCCACGGCGATAACCCATATCCTCAAGGGGCCGAACTAAGATAGGAGCAAATCCAGCAGACAAAGGAAGGAGAGCAAGATGATTTTGGGTCAATCAATACTTTTCCCCCTAGTTGTCCCTCTGGCCTTTGTATCGTTTTTAGTGGCCGCCATCGTCTACTTCAGAAGCGAGAAAGAGCCAGAGGCCCTTCAGCGGCGCTTCCTCCCCCGCTTCTACGCCTACGCTATGCTCTTCGTCTCCTCCCTGATACTCCTCAGAGGAGGGGGGCCTCTCTTGAAGGCCGCCCTCTCCTACCCTCTGGGCATGGAGTTCAGTTACCGAGGGCAGCCTGTCTACACCGAGGTCTACACCGAGTTTGAGGTAGTTGAAGTACAACCGGTGCCGGAGCCTCCAACAGAGCCCCCACAGCCACTACCCATACCAACCCCGATCGGGAAACCGCCTCCCTTTGAGGGCATAGAGTATCGTGAGCAGGAACGCTTGAGAGACCTCTTAAACGGGGGCGCTTCCGTTGTCGTAGGAGGCCTCTTCCTGGCTTTGCATTGGGCCCTTCGCAACCGGGTGGAGAGCCAGGAGGAGCGACCCCTCTCCTTCCTGAACAAGGCCTACCTCATGGTGAGCGGAGTGGTCTATGGTGGCCTCTCTCTCGTCCTCATCCCTATGGGGCTCTATCAACTCATGGAGTTCTATCTCGTCACGCGAGGCGCTCCAGAGCAGACCATTCGGAGTTGGCCTATCCCCGGCGACACCCTGGGCTATGCTTTTGTGGCCTTGGTCTTGTGGCTGTGGATTCTCCCCCAACTATTCAAAGGCCTGAGAGGGGAGAATTGAGAAGACTAGCGGGAGGCTGATTCTAGGATCGAGGGCCTGCGGCCCGTAAGAAAAGAGAGGTCAAGAGTCCATGTCTTTAGCCAGACATTGGCGCTTGCAGGATGAGCGATACAAACTGATAGGTAGAGAATGCACCGCTTGCGGCAAAAAACTCTTCCCTTCCCGGGATATCTGCCCCCACTGTGGATCCCGAGATCTTAAGCCTTATAGGTTTGCGGGAACCGGAGAGATCTACTCCTACTCTACTATCTACCAACCCCCGGCCGGCTATGAAGGTTTCGCGCCCTACACCGTGGCTTTGATCCGTTTGAATGAGGGGCCCTTGATCACCGCTCAACTGACCGATGTGGATAGAGAAGGGGTAGAGATCGGCCAGCGGGTAGAGATGGTCACCCGTCGGCTCCGGGAGTACGGCCCGGAGGGGCTCATCGTCTACGGTTATAAGTTCCGACCGCTTCTGAAAGGCTAAACGAGCGACTTGAAAAGGCGACCCCTTGCGGGGTCGCCTTTCGCGTTGGCTAGAAATCAATCTCACAATCGTGACTTTTCTTTTTCCTCCCCTCGGATCAGAAGGGTGAGGGCCAGACTCACCAGGCTGATCACCAACGCCCCCCAGAAAGCAGCCCCGAAGCCAGCCACCTCAAAGCCGATCCCCAACTGCCCAGCCACCCAAGCGGTTAGGCCCAGCATCGCCGCATTGATGACGAAGAGGAAAAGACCCAAGGTCAAAACTATCAAGGGGCAGGTGAAGAATTTGAGCAGGGGCCGGATAAAGGCGTTCACCAACCCCAAAATCAGAGCCACCGTTATGATGGCCCACTCATCTCGCACCGTTATCCCCGACACCATCTTGCTGGCCACATAGATGGCCAGGGCGTTTATCAGCCAGCGAAGCAGAATCCGCCGTATCATAAGATCTCCTCCCTGATGAAAGGGGTATGCCTCAGGCCAAGAAGGTTCCCCCATCCATAATCAGTCGGTCGTCCACCTCCACCCGAGGCTCCATGATCAGAAGATCCCAGTGGAGGTCTGAGTCGTTCACCCCGCCCAGCATCCGGTTCTCGCCGATGGCGATATGAACTGTGCCTATGATCTTCTCATCGGTGAGCATATAGCCGATAGCCTCTCTCACCTGATCGTTTAGCCCGATCCCCAGTTCCCCTGCCCGGTCCTTATCCCCATGGCTGTTAGCCAAGACATCGGTGAATGCCTCAAAGCCCATCCTCGCTTCCACCGGGATCGCCTTTCCCCCCTCGAACCTCACCACTAGATCCTCTATCCGTTGTCCCCGATAGCGGGTGAAGGCGAGGTCGAAGACCACGATGCCCTCGGCCCTCGTCTCCAGGGGAGCCATACACACCTCTCCAGCAGGCAGGTTGAGCAATTTCCCGCCCATGGAGTCGGCTATGAACCCGCTATCTTTGTCTATAGGCCGCCCCTCTATGGAGAGGGTTAAATCAGTACCCTTGGGAGAAGTTATATGCACTCTCCTCGTCCCCTGGAAGAGTTCCGCCACCCGGTGCACCCTAGCCCTCAGATCGGTATAATCCACATCCATCGCTCGCCAGTAGGTCTGGAAGAACTCCTCGAAATCAACACCGTACATCTCGGCTTGTTCCCTGGTGGGGTATCCTGTACCCACCCAGCGGACCCCTTCTGTCTGGTAGATAGCCTCGCTCATCGGTTTACCACCTATCCGCTGGGCCCCTATCCGCTCCCCAGGGACATCTTGAAAACGTCGGGGGTTCGCCCTCTCCATCCCCACGCTGATCACCAAGTCAGAGGCCTTAATCAACTTCACCGCATGAGGCAGCGTTTTCTTTAGATATTCGATAGGCACCTCTTTACTCACCCGATAAGCGTAATCGTCGCTGGCGGCTATGATCAGAGGAAGCGCACCCACCTTTCGACACTCCAAGGCGATCAGTTCCGCATAATTGAGGGCATCGACCCTACTCACGATGGTCACCGCCTCATCTTCTTTCACCGCCGAGCAGGAGCGCACGATCTTTCTGGCTATCCCCTCATAGTCGGGTTCATACATACGCCACCCCCATAGTTTTGGCTCATTTCCCTCGGGATACTTCACATACTACCACCGGGTGCCAAATCCAGCAAATGGAGGAGACCCCTACTCGACGTATATCTCCACCCGCTCCCCGTCCTCGGTATCCTCCAGGTCGACGATCTTTCCCCTAGCGCCTTCGCGTACCGCCCTCACTATCTCGTCGATATCCAGATCGAAGGGGGCGGAGAACTTAGCCCCTATCTTGGCCCCGATATTCAACAGCCCTAGGGGAAGGTTGATATTCACCTTATGCTTTCCCGTCTTCATATCCGTGACCCGCACTCGGAACCAGCGCGCAGGTGCTGCCCGCTCCTCCCCTGTCGCCTCTAAGGCGTCCAAGAGTTTCGCCCCCTCCTCAGCGGTGATCTGTCCCTCCTCGATCATCTTCAGGATCTGCATCCTCTCCTCGTGAGTGGCCATCTTCTTACCTCCTTTTCACTCTTAGCATCATCCGCTCCAGCGTCCGCTCCTCGATGAAACCGCACCTTTCGAGAACCCTTATCGTCTCCGGGTAAGAAGGGTATATCCTGGCCACCGCTCCTCTTGGAGGGTGGGCACGCAGAATGAAAAACGCCTTAGCCAAAAGCCCCTCCTCCACCCGGCCCCGCTCCTCCCCATGAACCACCATCGCCAACCGGTGCGG
>JRER01000250.1_pt1 | contig 39508 bp, 48 predicted proteins | sample 210161 | NCBI WGS metagenome assembly JRER01 (sample SAMN03019618, study PRJNA260268) | marine sediment metagenome | biome: Marine; feature: Sediment; material: Clay; isolation source: clay from marine sediments 136 meters below sea floor depth collected from... | place: New Zealand: Canterbury...
GGTGTAATCAAGTAGTGACTTACCTCCTTACGGCGTTAGATGTAATCTCGCTGTTGTATGATGCCGTCTTTTTCTAGATGCCGTTAGCCTAATCCGTAGCAGGGTATAATTGTCTCCCCCAGCTATTCCAATGCAACAGAGGAAGCGCAAGTTGCTGGCGACATCATAAGGTAGCATCGCCGAAACATAGCCCTGACCTAATTTTACCTATTTTGGGGTATTGATACCTCGACATTTTACCTATTTTGGGGTATTGATACCTCGACATTTTACCTATTTTGGAGTATTGACGCCCTCGACACTTTGTGCTAGCGTGTATGGCATATTTCGGCTGCTACAAATCGGGTTAGAGGCGGAAAGGTGTGGTTATTTGGAGCCTCTCTGTGGGCTGATGCCTTGTTAACTTACAGAGAGGTTCTTGTGGTTTTGCAGCAGTGAACACCGCTACAACTCTCTCGCACGGTAAACCAAAACTGAAAGGAGGTGATGCATAAAGAGAGCACAATTATAAAGTGAGGTGTGGGAATGGGTGCTCCTGGCGAGGGAGGAAAAGCTGAGGGGCACAAAAATAAGAAGAGGAGGAAACCCAAATGAAATGGTTTGCAAAGCTGTTGGTGATGCTAGTGGTAGCTTCGTTGCTGGTAGTGCCGTTTGCAGGTACAGTGGCAGCAAATGAACCACCCACAGAGGAGGAGGTCAAGGAAGCCATTGACAAGGGCGTAGCTTGGCTGCTGGAGCAGCAGAACCTTGATGACCCTGATGACATCCAGTATGGCTCGTGGGGGCACTGGGAAAAGGTGGCCGTTACGGCCTTCGCTGTTAAGAAGCTGGAGCACTATGCCGTCGATAAGAAGTATGGCTTGGGGCTTGATTCTCCTTTTGACGCACCTTATGCTGCCCAGCTCCAGGCCGGGTTGGACTTTCTATTCAGGAACGCGTTCATAGTGCATATTGGAGTGCAGCCTGCCGGTGACCCGGACGGTGACGGCGATGGCATTGGGGTCTACTTTGAAACTAATCCGTGGAACCGTACGTATACCTCAGGCATTGCGCTGATGGCTATTGCCGAAAGTACGACTCCAGATAGAGTGGTAGACGTTCCTGGCAGCCCAGTGAATGGCTGGACCTATGAGGAAGTGGCGCAGGATACCCTGGACTACCTCGCTTGGGGTCAAACCGACGGTGGTTCTGGCAGAGGCGGCTGGATTTATAACGAGATGGATAATGCCTCGGGGGGGAGTGACAACTCAAACACGGGTTATGCCGTGCTCGGCCTCCAGTACGCCGAAGCACCTCTAGAGACCAAGGAGGGGTTCGGGCTGACTGTTCCCACCTGGGTGAAGGACGAGCTGGAGATATGGATCAAATACATCCAGTGCACCGTTCCCGGACCCGACCACGGGGGCTCGGGCTACACCATGCCTTGCAGCTGGGTCAACATCTTGAAGACGGGCAATCTGCTGAAGGAGCTCGAGTTTGTTGGTGCTACAGAGGCAGACACCAGGGTGGAGTATGCCCTGGCCTACTTGCACCTCCATTGGGGCGACCCGACCTACTCGAGTTCCGGGTTTCATGGGTGGAGAGCAGATAAGGGGGTCGATGACGACGGCGACGGCTTGGTCGATGAGGACCCGATAAACTGGTTCGATGACGACGGCGACGGCTTGGTCGACGAGGACCCGGGGATTCCAACGTCCAATTACCAGGCTATGTATACTACCATGAAGGGGTTAACTTCGCTTGGTATACATGAGTTCTGCGACCCGCCCATTGACTGGCAGGCCGACTTTGAGACGGTGCTGCTCGCTGAGCAGAACCCCGACGACGGGTTCTGGCCTCACACCTATTGGGACTATGGCACAAAGCCCATCCTCAGCACTATATGGGCTCTGCTCACCCTGGAGAAGGTAGTCCCGCCACTCGAGGTAGTAATCGACATCAAGCCAGGCAGCTACCCCAACTCTATTAACCTGGATAGTAAAGGTGTCATCCCGGTGGCCATTCTGACAACCGACGCGGCAGTTGGTGAGCCGGTGACCTTTGACGCCACTACGGTTGACCCTGAGACGGTACTCTTCGGCCCCGGCGAGGCCGCGCCTGTTCACTATGCCCTTGAGGATGTGGACAACGATGGCGACATCGATATGATTCTGCACTTCAAGACCCAGGAGACCGGCATAACGGCGGGTGATACCGAGGCTACTCTTACTGGTGAAACTGTAGATGGCAGGCAGTTCTTTGGCACCGATTCGGTGAGAATAGTGCCTCCTAAGGGCAAGCCCTGACAGCAAGAGGGCAAAGCAAGAGCGGCGCTCCGCTTGGCGGAGCGCCGCTCTTTGGTTCATGAGAGGCGAAGTCTTACTTTCAGCAGATATTAGAATTGGAACAGTGTCGGCTGCCTGGTTTTTCTCCTAGCTACCTTCTCTTCCCGCCTCCGTCGCCGTCAGTGCGCCTAGCCTAAAATCCTCTCTACCTCTGTTTTCTGGTCACCGGCACCAATCTCAGGTGTAATGGCCTCTTAATTTTGAATACTCGTCCATCATCCACCCCATTATCTGTGGATTGGTATATACATCTGGTGCTGGGGTATCTCTGTTAAACTCGATGGTTTTTTGTCTACTGATATACTCCAATCTATCACCTATTATGTTTTTACTGGTATACCTCTCTCTTTTAGGTATTGTTTTGCTTCGGAAATTGAAATTTCACCAAAGTGGAAGACGGAAGCTGCCAACACTGCTGCCGCTTTGCCAATGGTTACCGCCTGGTAAAGGTGTTCTAGCTTGCCAGCCCCACCCGAAGCGATGACCGGTATGGTTACCGCTTCGGCAACTGCCCTTGTCATCTCCAGGTCATAGCCCTCTTTGGTACCATCAGCATCCTTGCTGGTGAGCAAAATCTCTCCCGCACCCAGCTCTTCCACCCGCCTTGCCCAGCCAACAATCTCTAGCCCGGTGGGCTCGGTGCCGCTTTTTACCACTACCTCAAGTCGGGGAAGATTGCTACCCCGGGGATTCTTACTGCCATCAATGGCAACAACCAGCCTCTCCCTGCCAAACTTTTCCGTGGCTTCTTTTATCAGTTCGGGATTCCTGACGGCAGCGGTATTTACCGAGACCTTATCCACCCCAAGGTTGAGTAATGTCTCCATGTCCTCAATACTTCCGATGCCTCCACCGACGGCGAAGGGGATAGTAACCACATCACCCACCCTTTTCACCCATTCCAGCCTTGTTTTTCTATTCTCTACGGTAGCGAAGATATCCAGGAAGACGAGCTCATCAGCCCCCTCCCGGCAGTAGGCTTCGGCTGCCTCCACCGGGTCACGGGCATCCCTCAGATTGACAAAGTTTACCCCTTTGACCACTCTCCCATCCTTAACATCCAGGCAGGGTATAATTCTTACCTCTTTCATCTCACAGCTCCCAAGCGCTCACCTTCTCGGGCTACTGCCACCAGGTCACTGACGCAAAGCCCTGCGGCGAAGGCTGGCTTCATCGCTTGAAGTGCCTGGGCAAAGTTCTCTTTCGGGAAAAAGGAAATATTTACCGGAACCGAACCGGTGTGTTTCCCCCAATCAAGACTGGTGCGGAAGGCGGGTAGCTCAATCCTGGAGATAGCGAAGCCGACCTTATCCCTGACCAGAGCACTCCTTAGCTCCTCAATCCCTGATTCGGTGATTAGTCTTCCATCCCTGCCTGCAGTCCGGGTTAGCCCCCGCTCATCCATCAGCTTCAGGTGGTAGCGCACTGCCCTTTCCCCCAGCTCAACCCCGTGGTCTTTCAAGTGGTGGGCAATAACCCTGGCTCCGAGCGGCTCCTGGGAGTCACTCAAAATCCTCAGGATAGAGAGCTCCTTTCTCTCAACCTCTTGCGTTTCAAAGCCGGTCACGACGCCTCCCTGCTGGCAATAGGCAACTGTTTACCTTTTCTACACCTGCCAAATCGTTTTGTCAACCCCGTTGGGTATCTCGAATGGGAAAGCATCTCCTTTACAAAGCCAGTTCTTCAGGCTAAAATAGATGTGATTAGGCGGGAGTAACTCAGTTGGTAGAGTCCCTGCCTTCCAAGCAGGTTGTCGCCGGTTCGAATCCGGTCTCCCGCTCCACAAAGCTAGACGACTACCTGCCTTACTTGGTCACTTCCTCTTGGCCAAGAAGGTAGAAGGGCGGTCGCCTCGTACTCTGGAGTGGTATCAAGAGGCTCTGGAGGCGTTTGAGCGCTTCTGTAGCTGTCAAGGTTTCGACCCTGACCCGACTCGGGTTACTCCTCTGCATATCCGGATGTGGCTTGCACATATCCAAGAAACCGGCGTCAGCAAAAGCACGCTCAACAGTCGCTTTCGCGCCTTAAGGGCTTTCTTCAACTGGTGCGTCGCCGAGGCCATCATTGACCGAAGCCCGATGAGCAACATTCGCACCCCTTCCGTGGGTAGCATCGTTATCCCGGTGTTCTCCCCGGAGCATGTGAAGGCTTTGCTCTACCTCTGCCCACCGAACACGTGGTGGGGAGCCCGTGACCGGGCCATCATCTCGACCCTCTTTTTTTTAACCTCTGTGGCTGCACAAATCAAGCAAATGTGACCCCTGAATTAGACTTGCGCCAATATTTGACAACATTGGTGAGGATAGTTTATCGTACTTAACACATTATACCAAGAAGGGAGGTAAACCTAATGCAAGCCTATTGTATGAAGTGCAGGAAAAAGGTGGATATTAAGAATCCAAGGGCGATAACGATGAGAAATGGTCGGCCTGCAACTCAAGGTGAATGCCCAAATTGCGGAACCAAAGTCTTCCGAATAGGCAAGTCATAAGCGTGGGGAAACTGGGATATGGGCCACTTCAAGTGGCCCATATTTTATATTATGGAGACCAGTTCCTAACGACTAAGACAAATGCATTTTGCCAGTCGGCTAAACATTCTGGACTTCTGTTACACTGGAATAACTAGAGGAAGCAACCCACTGGGTAGGGCTCAGCGCAGTAATAAACAGACAATAGTACGCTCAATGAGGAAAGTCTATGTCTTATTTGGAACCTGTCAGAAACTGGTCAATGGTATCCATTAAGTCCTGGCGACTGAATGGCTTAGTGATATATCCATCGGCAGCCATAACATCCTGGCTAAGCTTCTTGTTGAGTTCATAGCCTACGGCAGTAAGCATGACCACAGGGATTGTATTAGTATCCCGGTCCGTTTTAATTATATAGCAAGCGGTAAGACCGTCCATCTTAGGCATCAAAATGTCCATCAAGACGAGGTCAGGCATCCAGATGCGAGTGATGTTTACTGCTTCTTCACCATCATTTGCCTCAGAGATAATATAATTCTTACCCAGGAGCCTTTTTACCAATGACCTTACAGATGGTTCATCATCGGCTATGAGTATTTTCTTTTCACTAAAGTGCTTCACTTCATCAACCTCCTACTTATACCGTCGGCAAATTTCACACTTCTGCCAGCACTATCTCAGCCACAGGTATTTTGAGGAATGCAGCAGCTACAACAGGGGCAAACTGGGTGCCAGCGCACTGCCTGACTTCATTAAGAGCTTCCTCTACGGACATCGCCGAGCGATAGGGGCGGTCAGAGGTCATGGCATCAAAGGCATCAGCCAGGGCTAAAATCCTAGCCCCTAGGGGTATGTCTTTACCGGCTATAACTTGATGCAGCCCACTGCCATCATAATGGTCATGATGATGCTCAATCATCTCAACTACTTTCTCATTAACCACCGGTTTTACAATACCAGCTCCTACATGGGCGTGAATCATAATATTCTCATACTCCTCGGGGGTAAGTTTGCCCGGCTTGTTTTGAATAAGTTGGTCAACGGCAATCTTACCCACGTCGTGGAGCAAGGCTGCCCAGCGCAGGTCTTCTATGTCATCTGGGGATAGCCCCAGCTCTCTACCTATGGCCACTGCAATTTCAGTCACCCTTCGCGAATGCCCCGCGGTATACTTGTCCTTGGCTTCAAGAGCGAAGACCAATGCCTCGATGGCACCGAGAAAGAGTCTCCGAATTTCCTGCGTTTGTTCCTCAACCTTTTCCTCCAGATGTTGCTGGTACTCCCTAATCTCAAGCTCCAGTCTTCTCTTCTCCAGAGCTCTGTCTATACTTAGGACAACCTCATCTAGGTTAAATGGTTTAGTTATATAATCATCGGCTCCCTGCTTCATACATTGGATGGCGATATTGACATCGGTAAGAGCAGTAGCCATCATGACCGCCGTATCAGGGTAACCAGCTCTTATCTCTGGCAGTAGCTCCATTCCTGATTTACCCGGCATCTTTATATCTAGAATCACCAGTTCGGTTGAGTTGCTTATCAACTTATCCAGCGCCTGCTCAGCGCTACCAGCCTCCTCACACTGGTAGCCTTCTCCTGATAGTTTCTGACGAAGAAGCCTTCTAATCGTCGCTTCATCATCAACAATTAGTATTCTTTTCTGTTTGTTTACCATCTCTCAATCCTTTGTTGCCCGGAGCATTAGCTCCTGTCCACGCTTAATCAGGTTTGCCAGTGCCATTCACTTCAAAGCCTGCCTGACTATAGCTCTCAACTCGTCAGGAGTGAACGGCTTGGGCAGATATGGCCTGTTGGCTTCCTTGATAAGGAACTCCACATTACTATCCAAGATATCTCCGGTGGTGAATACAACTTTATTGGCAAGCTCAGGGTGTTCCTCCTTTATATGTTGATAAAGCGCCTTGCCGTTCATTATCGGCGTCCTGATATCAATAAGGCAAAGGTCATACTCCTTTTCACCCAACATATCTAGAGCGACCACTCCGTTGGCGGCAACATCCACGTCAAACCCTTCAACAGTGAGAGCTCTCAGGCATACCTGACAAATGGCCGGCTCATCTTCAACCACCAGGATTCTTTTTCTGCTGGCTTTAGGATGTTTCATTTAGCTCCTCTCATCGCTCAATGAGCATTAATAGGTAATTCCACGACAAAGGTGGCTCCGTTACCCAACTTACTCCTGGCATATATCCTGCCACCGTGTTCCACTACTATCCCGTGACACACGCTGAGTCCCAAACCAGTCCCCTTGCCCACTTCCTTAGTGGTGAAGAAGGGGTCAAATATCCGATTCAAGTTTTCCTTTGCAATCCCCGGTCCGCTATCGGTAAATGAAGCCCTGACAGTGTCATTGACCTTTTTGGTAGTAACAGTCAGTGTGCCTCCATTATATGCCTCGAGCATGGCGGTCTCAGCATTGAGGATAATGTTGAGAAAGACCTGCTCCATTTGAGAATAGTCCGCCATGACTTCCGGCAGTTCGGGGTCAAACCGGGTATTAACCTGGATATTATTTACCCTTTGCTCGTAGGCCCGCAATTTCAGCACCCCGTCTATAATACTGTTTATGTTTGTCAGCTGCTTTGCTGGCGGATGTTTTCGGGCGAAGGTGAGCAGGCTCTTTGCCACCCCGGCAGCGCGTTGGGCTTCCTCCTGTATAATACCTACGTCTTCCTTAACCTCATCAGGGATGTTGGCATCCCTGACTAACTGGGCAAAACCGATAACCGCGGTCAGGGGGTTATTTATCTCATGGGCAATGCCTGATACCATCTCACCCACGGAAGCTAGACGACTGGCGAGATAAGCCTTCTGCTCTAGTTCCCTTCTCTCCTCCTCCGCCCGCTTGCGCTCGGTGATGTCGCTGTATATGGCATATACTCCCACTGTTTTGTTATCAAACCGAATAGGGTAGCCCAGTACAGAAACATCTACCCGACTGCCATCCTTACGTTTTCTCACCGTCTCTTTCCGATGCACTTGATTACTGAGAACAGCCCGAGACAAAGCTGAGGCTTCCTCAAAACGGTCTTCAGGGGCAACAATATCATTAATAAACCGACCCTTGACTTCCTCAGCCCGGTAGCCAAAAAGCGTCTCAAATCCCTTGTTGACTTGAACCACCCTGTCGGCATCATCCAGCAAAGCAATACCTTCAGGGGAGTCGTCGAAGAGCTGCTGGAAGTAAGCTTTTTGAAGCTTGAACGCCTCCTCCGCCTGCTTGCGCTCGGTGATGTCGGTATATATGGTATATACTCCAATTGTTTTGCCATCTAACTGAATTGGGTAGTGAAGCAAGGAAACATCTACCAGGCTGCCATCCTTACGTTTTCTCACCGTCTCTATCCGACGCACTTCATTATTGAGAACAGCCCGAGACAGGGCAGAAGCTTCCTCAAAACGGTCTTCAGGAATAACAATATCATTAATGAACCGACCTTTGGCTTCCTCAGCCCGGTAGCCATAAAGCGTCTCAAATCCCCTGTTGACTTGAACCACCCGGCCACTATCATCCCACATAGCGATAGCATCAGGGGAGTTGTCAAACAGCTGCTGGAAGTAAGCTTTTTGACGCTCAAGCGCCTCCTCCGCCTGCTTGCGCTCGGTGATGTCCCTTACGATTGTGACGTGGCCAACCGAATTGCCAGAAGCATCCTTTAGCACACTGGTACTTAACTCGCCAGGAAACTCAGAGCCATCTGCCTTAAGCAGAGTGTATTCCACGCCTTTAATTGCTCCTTGTTTTAGAGCTTTCCGCATGTTGGTTGCTATCCTGTTATGGTTGCGGAGGGCAACAAGTTCAAGGGCGCTTTTCCCCAACAGCTCATCCCTGGAAGCGAATCCATGCATCTCCACTGTTCTTTGGTTTACCTCGGTGATGACACCATTCAAATCAATAACTAATATGCCATCGGTGACAGACTCCAACATTTTCCGTAACTCTTCCTGACTCTGCCTCAGCGCCTCCTCCGCCTGCCTGCGCTCGGTTTCTGATGCTTCTAGTTCAGCAATCCGTTGGCGCATTTGCACCAATTCATTGATGAGCTGTTCCTTTGTTTTATCAGCGTTTCTCATTTATCGCCTCAGGAGAAGCACCTGCTTAGGTTAACCCTCTCGTGGTTCTAAATTGGCTAGTTCTATTTATCTGGTTGGCCTCCGCCTTCAATCTATCTATTTCATCTTTAGTAAACAGCCTCCATCCTCTCCTATCCCGGTGTTTAGCTTCCACGGAGACGCCTTCCTTGCTTTCCTCTGTTTTGCCATTTGGCGAATTTCCTTGTAAAAAATAAAGGGCTTCTGCAAATTGGCCTCCCTTAGTTTGGAGTAATTGGTTTTATTTGATCTTGTTGGCCTCGTTTTTGATTCTTTTAATATCAGCCTCTGTGAACAGCCTCCACCCTGCCTATCCCTATGGGATGTATCCTGGAGGATGCCTTCTTAAGCCATCTTAGCAGGGTGGATCTATGCCTACCGTTTCACCTCATTCTTCGCTTGGTTAACGATCTGCTGTGCTTTTTGTTTAGCCTCAGCAATAATCTCAGCTGCTTCCCATTCTGACTTGCGCTTTAGCTCAGCCTTTGCCTTAGCTAGTTCCTCTTCTGTACTCTTTCTTGCCCTCTCCCTAGCTCCACTGAAAATCTGTTCTGCTTCTTGTTTGGCTTCAGTGATAATTCTCCCTGACCTCTCTTCAGCCTCCCTCCTTGAATCAGCTGTTATCTTACTGGCCTCCTCCTTTGCCACTTGCCTTGTTTTGGCAATAATGTTGGCCGATTCCCGCTTGGCGTCCTCGATAACCCGTCCCGCTTCTCGTCGTTTTTTCTCCCAGGCTTCCTTCTTCGCACTCTCCTCAGCGTCTCTAGTAATCTGCGCGGCTTGCTTCTTCGCACTCTCCACAGCCTGTCTAATAATCTGCGCGGCTAGGTCCTTTGCCTTGGCAATAATGGGAGCTGCTTGTTGTTCAGCCCTTTCTTGAGCTTCATTTTCGAATTCGGCTGCTATTTGCTCAGCTTTCTGCTTCGATTCGCTAATATACCTTGACACTTCCTGCTGAGTTTGTCTTTTCACCTCTCCGATAACCTGCTCCGCTTGAAGCTGAGCCTCTGTTCTGGCCTCTGTGATAATGTGCTCCCTTTCCTCTTGAGCTTTAGCGATAATCTCGGCTGATTCCTGCTCTGCCTGTCTTCTTATTTTCCGCCCTTCCTCTTCAATAAACCAGCCTAGCCGTTGCTTATATTCCTCTCGAGCTCTAGCGATAATCTCGGCTGATTCCTGCTCTGCCTCTTTTCTTATCCTATCCCCCTCCTCCTCAATGACTCGGCTGAGCCGTTGCTTGTAGTCGTCAGGAATCGTGGTTACCTCTTTAGCCGGCTGCATTGTGGTACTCGCCTTTGGCATGTCACTTACCTCCCTTCATATCTGCTTTGGTATCTTCCCTTTGTGTGCCAGTTATGACACTCATGTATACCTCCTTTCCGGCATTTATCTCTGTGTTTATTTGTATTCTAGTCTGCCAAGATTAACTGCTCATAAATTTGGCATTAAAATTTCCATAAAATCTGCCTCCTAGGCTTGCTGGCTTTGCCATTTGGCGAATTTCCTTGTAAAAAATAAAGGGCTTCGGCAAATTGGCCCTCCCTTAGTTTGGAGTAATTGGTTTTATTTGATCTTGTTGGCCTCGTTTTTGGTTCTTTTAATATCAGCCTCTGTGAACAGCCTCCACCCTCGCCTATCCCTATGGGATACATCCTCGAGGATGCCACTCCTAAGCCATCGTAGTAGAGTAGACCTACCTATACCTGCTATTCGACAGACCTCCCGGGTCCTATAATAGGTCTGGCCGTTAATTATGGTCGGCATGATGTAAATCTCCTTTGAATTGCTAAATCCTGCTTGGCATATTTCAATTATGCTCTCCACTAGCAGATTTGGGAATCACCCAAACGTACCGATTTGAGGAGTAAATAGTCCTGGGAAGATAGTCCTGGATGGGGTGGCTGATTAAAATGGCGAGGCAGGGCTTTTTCAATCTTTTGTCCTGTTGATCATGGCTTACAGACGGTTTCTCAGGAACCTAGAGGTATCCTGGGTTAGCCAGTGTTGGCAGGTAATCGCTACCACAGTCCCTTGTCACACAATTGTCCCAACTGTGGTGCCGAGGTTGAAATCTTCGCGGAAAAAGTATTGACAAATGGCGAACATAAGCTCATAATATTGCTTATCCAATAACCTGGCGAACTTTAATAACCCATAGCAAAATATGTTGGTAAATCCCGGGTTGGGGGGTTAGTTATGTTCTGTGAAGAACTTTCTCTCACAGAACGACGCAGGGGTATAAGTCTGCGGGAGAATATTCTCTAGGCTAGTGTGAGGCGCCACTCTAAAGAACGGGTGGCGCCTTATGCTATTGTTGGGGGGAAAATATCGACTATTTATAACACCTGAAGGTCGGGGAGTGGGACCCTGTTTGAGACAATAAGCTGAAGGAGGTGAAGCTGTGGCAATGGAAAGATGGAGACCACTCAGGGAACTAGGGGAGTTAGAACGGCGCTTTGAGGATATCTTTGGTCGACCGTTTCTACCTGCAGTGTGGAGGCGCCTCCCGATGGAGGAGAGAGGGTGGGCACCTCCCATAGAGGTGTTTGAAAAGGAAGACAAATATGTGGTCAAGGCTGAACTCCCGGGGATGAAGGAAGAGGACATAGATGTCTCGGTTATCGGCGACACACTAACGGTAAAAGGGGAGCGAAAGGCTGAGAGTGAGGTCAAGGAAGAAGACTACTACTGCTGTGAGCGTTCTTACGGTAGCTTTTTCCGCTCAATAGCTCTTCCCTCTAACGTAGATGCCAAAAAGATTGAAGCCAGTTTTGAGGATGGGGTCCTGGAGGTTAGCCTTCCCAAAGCCGCCGAGGTTAAACCAAAGAAGATTTCAGTCTCGGCTAAGAAGAAGGCCAGTAAGTAGCCTAATGAAGTCTCTACCATCCCGCCTCCCGACCTTCCCACTAGAGGGACTGACCTTTTAGGAGGAAATCAGTAATGGAAACCGAACAGGATAAAACCCTAGAGGCACTTCAAATTGCCATCCAGATGGAAATTGATGGCAAAGAATACTATCTGAAGGCCAGCCAGGAAAGTAGTAATGAGCTAGGCAAGAATCTGCTGCACTCGCTAGCCGCTGAAGAGGATATTCACCGGCAGAAGTTTGAGCAGATATATAATGCTATCCGGAATAAAAAGGCTTGGCCCGTGACTGATTTTCAGCCTGATGGGAGCAAAAGGCTGAGAACCATATTTGCCAGGGCAACCGAGGAAATTGGCTCGAATATAGAGGCTCCTGCCACTGAGCTTGATGCCATACAAATAGCCATGGACATGGAAAATAAGACCTACGATTTCTATAAAAGCCAGGGCAAGAATGCTAATTATGATGCTGAGAGAGACTTCTACCAGACCTTAGCCGCCGAAGAGAGGGAACATCATCTAGTTCTGCTTGACTACTACGAATATCTCAAAGACCCGGCAGGTTGGTTTGTCAGCAAAGAACATCCCTCCCTGGATGGGGGCTGAATAAGCACTAGAGATTCTGGAGGTAGAAAATGAGAAAGGTTTACCTGGACCACGCTGCCACCACTCCAATATTGCCCCAAGTGCTGGAGGCTATGCAGCCTTATCTCAAGGACATTTATGGCAATCCTCAATCCCTACACAACTGGGGAGATGAAGCCAGGGAAGCCATAGAAGATGCCCGGGGCAGGGTGGCAGACCTCATTGGTGCTCAGACGGAGGAGATTATCTTCACCTCCAGCGGCACCGAGGCCAATAATTTCGCTATTAAAGGCTTGGCGATGGCTCAGCAATCTAAGGGCAAGCATATTGTCGTTTCAGCTATCGAGCACTTCTCGGTATTGCACTCAGCCAGAACCCTGGAGAAATGGGGTTTCGAAATGACCCAGGTTCCAGTGGATAGGTATGGGCTGGTGGACCCCGATGAAGTGGGCCGAAGCCTGAGGAAGGACACGGTTCTTGTCTCCATCATGCATGGCAATAGCGAGGCAGGCACCATTCAGCCTATTAGGGAGATAGCGGGATTGGTAAAGGAAGCTGGGGCGATTTTTCACACTGATGCCGTGGCCACCACTGGTACCATCCCGGTGAATGTAAAGGAATTGACAGTAGATGCTTTAAGCCTGGCTGGTAATCAGTTCTACGGTCCCAAAGGAGTTGGTGCTCTCTGGCTCAAGAAGGGGGTGCGCATTATCCCCTTCTTTGACGGTGGGGTGCAAGAGGGAGGGAGGAGGCCTGGGACCGAGAATGTACCTGCAATCGTGGGCCTAGGAAAGGCTGCCGAACTGGCCAAAGCAGAGCTGGAGTCTAGAATAGACCACCTCTCAGCCCTGCGTGACAGGTTAATCGCAGGCCTACTGCCCCGGATCAAGCATGTAATCCTCACCGGACATCCCACCCAGCGCCTACCCGGCAATGCCAGCTTCTGTGTTGAGTTCATTGAAGGGGAGGCGATGCTCATGCTGTTAAATCACCAAGGGATAGCAGCCTCCAGCGGCTCAGCCTGCACCTCCAGGGCGCTCAAAGCCTCTCATGTCCTCATCGCTATGGGGATTCCTCACGAAATAGCTCAGGGGTCGCTCCTCTTCAGCTTCGGTCTGGAGAATACCGAGGAGGACGTTGACTATGTATTAGAGGCACTGCCGCCCATTGTGGACAGGCTACGGCAGATGTCACCACTATATGCCAAATTCTTAAAAAGTCAGAATGAAAGGAGATAAGGTGCCAGTTTACAGCGAGAAAGTAATGGAGCATTTCATGAACCCCCGCAATGTGGGCGAGATAGAGGATGCTGACGGCATCGGAGAGGTGGGTAACCCCGTCTGTGGGGACATGATGACCTTCTACATCAAGGTCGATGATGACCACCTCAGCGATGTCAAGTTCAAGACCTTCGGCTGCGGGGCTGCCATTGCCGTTTCCAGTATTGTAAGCGAGATGGCTAAGGGGAAGACCTTGGAAAAGGCAAAAAAGATAACCCCAGCGCTGGTAGCCGAGGAGCTGGAGGGGCTGCCTAAGAACAAGTATCATTGCTCCAACCTCGGCGCCCAAGCCCTGAATAAGGCTATCGATGACTACCTGAAGAAGCAGGGCAAAGAGGTGAAAAGCAAAAGGGGGAGAAAGATAAAAAGGAGTGACGACCCGAAGAGCAAGGAGGGGAAGTGTTTTTGCCCCTACTGTGAAGAGGAGCTGGTTATATCTGCTCTACCTTACTGCCAGCCTTGTGGTGTGACCCTGCGCTACTGCAGCAGGTGCCAGATAGCGGTGGTGAGGGAGGCGGAGGTCTGTCCCCAGTGTGGGGGCAAGCTAGAAGGAAAGTAAGGGGGCTACCATGCCAGAAAAGATTACTCTGGTGGTATTCAGTGGGGAGATGGACAAGGCACTGGCCGCCTTCAACATAGCTATCGGAGCCGCCTCTATGGGGATGGAGGTTAGCATGTTCTTCACCTTCTGGGGGCTAAATATCATTAAGAGAAATGAGGGCCCAATCAAGAGTCAGGGGATAATGAGGAAGATGCTCAATTTTATGAACCGGGGTGGCTCCGAGAGATTGCCGTTATCCAAATTTCATATGCTCGGCCTGGGCAAGTGGATGATGGGGAAGTTAATGCAGGATGCCAAGTTTCCCTCTCTCGATGAGTTGATAGCTACAGCCCGGGAGGCGGGGGTTAAATTTATAGCCTGCACCACCTCTATGGGGATTATGGGAATCTCCAAGGAGGCTTTCATCCCCCAGGTGGACAGCTTTGCTGGGGCAGCTACCTATCTGGCTGAGGCTAAAGATGGGAAGGTCAATCTGTTTATTTGAGGAGGCAAAGCTATGAAGGGAGATGCCACTCTAGACTGCATCGGACTCTACTGTCCCATGCCTATTTTTCACACTGCCAACAAGCTCAAAGAGCTGGAGGTAGGGCAAGTGCTGGAGATTTTGGCCGATGACGAGGGGATAAAAGAGGATATGCCCGCTTGGTGCCGCACCACGGGGAATGAACTGCTGGGGATTGAGGAAGGGGGTGGAAGATATAAGATTTACGTCAGGAAATCCAGATAGCAAGGAGGAACTGGGGGGAAGCCAGTGAAGGAGAACTCCTGTGAATAACCTACCGGAGGTGAGTAATGAATCTTAAGGCTCTATATAAGTTAGGCTACGGGCTGTATGTAGTAAGCTCAATAAAGGGAAATAGGCTCAACGGGCAAATCGCCAACACCGTGTTTCAAATCACCTCTGAGCCGCCAACTATTGCCGTAAGCATCAACAAAAACAATCTAACCCACGAATTTATCAAGGAAAGCAAGGTGCTAGCAGTCTTAGTCCTCTCCCAGGATACACCCCTCTCTTTCATCGGTCACTTTGGCTTCAAGTCAGGCAGAGACATAGATAAGCTGGCGGGCATTAATTATAAAATAGGTGAGACCCAGGCTCCGCTGGTTACTGACAATAGCCTGGCTTATCTGGAAGCCAGGGTAACTCAAGAGCTAGATGTGGGAACCCATACTATTTTTGTAGGAGAGCTTGTAGGGGCTGATGTTATTAAGGAAGGCGAGCCTATGACCTATGCCTATTACCATCAAGTCAAGCGGGGCACCACCCCCAAGACCGCTCCCAGCTATATTGAGGAGAAAAAGGTAGAAGTTATCAAAGCAGCCAAATACAAATGCACCGTTTGTGGCTATATCTATGACCCGGAACTGGGAGACCCCGATGGCGGCATAAAACCGGGAACACCTTTTGAGGAAATACCCGATGACTGGGTGTGTCCCCTCTGTGGAGCAAGCAAGAACGAGTTTGAAAGGATGGAGTAAGATGAAACCAAGAGAGATAAAGCCAGGGATTTATTCGGTCGGAGCTATTGACTGGGACAGGCGGTTATTCGACTCACTGATACCGCTTCCCGATGGCACAAGTTATAACTCATACTTAATCAAGGGTAGCGAGAAGACGACGCTCATTGATACCGTTGACCCTACTATGCAGGATGTGCTGATAAAGCACCTGAGTGAACTTGGAGTTAAAAGTATAGACTATGTTATTGCCAATCATGCCGAACAGGACCATTCCGGCGCTATCCCTCAAGTGCTGGGGAAGTATCCAGAGGCGAAAGTGGTATGCACACCCAAGTGTAAAGGGATGCTCATTGACCTGCTCATGATTCCAGAAGAGAGGTTTATCACGGTCAATGATAAAGAGACCATTTCGCTGGGGGATAGAACATTGGAGTTTATCCATGCCCCCTGGGTTCACTGGCCAGAGACAATGCTTACTTACTTGAGGGAAGACAGAATACTGTTCCCCTGCGATTTCTTTGGCTCCCACCTGGCTACAACTGACCTGTATGTAACCGATGAAGGGCAAGTCTATGAGGCAGCCAAGAGATATTATGCGGAAATCATGATGCCCTTCCGAACGAACATCCAGAAGAACCTGGAGAAGGTAAAGGACTATGCGATTGACATCATCGCTCCCAGCCACGGTCCTATGTATGACAAACCGGAGTTCATCCTGAAGGCATATCATAGCTGGGTCTTCAATGAGCCCAAGAACATTGTGGTATTACCCTACATCTCGATGCACGGCAGTACCCGTAAGATGGTCGAGTACTTTGTCGGAGCTTTAGCCCAGAGAGGCGTGACGGTGAAACAGTTTGACCTTGCCGTGACTGACATCGGGAAGCTAGCAATGGCGTTGGTGGATGCGGCGACAGTTGTTATCGGGACGCCCACCGTTCTCATCGGTCCGCACCCGAATGTCGCCTACGCAACCATCTTGGCGAATGCACTGAGACCAAACTTGAAATTTGTCTCCATCATCGGTTCCTACGGCTGGGGAGGTAAAGCGGTGGAGCAACTCGCCGCGATGATTCCCAACCTGAAGGTAGAAATACTGGAGCCGGTGTTGAGTAAGGGCTTTCCCAAAGAAGCCGATTTCAAGGCACTGGATAGCTTGGCAACTACTATTGCCGAAAAACACAAAGAGCATTACTTTGCCTAGTGGTAGTTTTGTCCTAACGCAGAGAGGAGGTGATATAAAATGAGGCTGGACAAAAAGACAGCCATTGTGACTGGAGCTAGAAGAGGCATAGGTCGCACCATAGCCTTAGCTCTGGCTAAAGAGGGAGCTAATGTTGTAGTAAGCGACATCAGCCAAGAGGATTGTCAGACAGTAGTTACTGAAATTGAAGGCCTTGGCAGAAAAGGGCTGGCACTAAAATGCAATGTAACTTCTAGGGCTGAAGTAGAAGACATGGTGAGAAGAGCAGTGGCGGAATTTGGCAAAGTGGATATACTGGTAAATAATGCCGGGATTATAAGCTTTAAGCCTTTCCTTGAACTGACAGATGAGGACTGGGATAATACCCTGAGCGTGAATCTTAAGGGTCAGTTTCTCTGTGCCCGGGCCGTAGCCAAAGAGATGGTTAAGAATAAGTGGGGCCGCATTATCAACATTGCCTCGATCTCTTCGGGAGGGTGTGGCATTACCTTTCCTTTAATAGCTCACTATACGGCGTCAAAGGGCGGTGTTATGGCTCTAACTGAGGCACTAGCCTTGGAGCTCACACCACAGGGGATAAATGTCAATGCTATTTGCCCTGGGGCGATAGACACCGATATGGTTAAAGCAGTTAAAGAGAGCGGTCAACTAGAACGGGTCCTAGTCAGAATTCCCAAGGGCAGACTGGGGCAACCAGAAGACATTGCCAACTTAGCTGTGTTTCTGGCATCTGACGAATCCGACTATATAAGTGGTGCTGCCATAGTCATCGATGGCGGTTGGCTAACCACTTAATAACCTATTACCAGTAAGTAAATCCAGGAAAGGAGGCAGAAAAGATGACCATACAAAAGCAGGTCTACAGGTGCAATGTTTGCGGTAATATTGTCGAAGTACTACATGTCGGGAAGGGAGAACTGGTCTGTTGCGGGCAGCCAATGGAGTTGCTCCAGGAGAAAACGGCGGATGTTGGACTGGAAAAGCATGTGCCCGTGGTTGAAACAACAGATAGAGGGATAAAAGTCAAGGTTGGCGATGTTCCTCATCCCATGGAGGAAAAGCACCACATAGAGTGGATAGAGGTAATTACTGACGGCGGGAGTTGCCGGCAGTTTCTCAAGCCAGGAGATAAGCCAGAAGCGGAGTTTGAAATCAGACCACAAAAGGTAGCCGCCAGAGAGTATTGCAATATCCACGGTCTGTGGAAATCTAGCTAGGAGGCTTAGATTTCTAAAACCAGACATGGGGAAGTGAAATATGGGGGTGGAGCAAACAGTATGGGGGGGAAATTGAGCGCTAAGGGATCCGAAAAGGCTCGTATCCATATAACCGGTATGACCTGTACTACGTGTGCCGCTACCATTGAGAAGGGTCTTGCTGAAACTGCAGGGATAGAGCAAGCCAAGGTTAACTTTGCCTCAGAGAAAGCTTCTGTCGAGTATGACCCCGCCAGGATAAACCTCGCCAAGATTAAGGATACTATTTCTCAATTGGGCTATGGAACAGCGACCAAGAAATCTATCTTCCCGGTAGGTAGGATGACCTGCGCCTCCTGTGTTTCTCGAGTAGAGCAGGCTCTTTCCAGCGTGCCCGGGGTAATTTCAGCCAATGTCAACCTGGCTTCAGAGAAAGCCACTGTGGAATATATTGAAGGAACGGAATTGGCTGAACTGAGATGGGCAGTAAAGGAAGCTGGCTATGAACTGGGCTCGGAAGCAGGGACATTGGAAGATGTTACTACTGCTGCTCTGCGAGAAATACAAGCTACAAAGAAAAGATTTATCTTAGCTGCTATCCTCGCTAGCATAATAATGGCTCTAATGTGGACTCCCTTTTTCATGGGGAAGCCTTACCTGCTCTGGGCTCTGGCCACGCCGGTGCAGTTCTGGGCTGGGTGGCGATTCTACCGAGGGACATGGGGAGCACTTAAGCATCGAACCGCCGATATGAATACCCTAATTGCTGTAGGCACCTCAGCCGCTTATCTTTACAGCATGGTAGCTGTCCTCTTCCCCGGTCTTTTTGCCACTGGTGGGCTAGAACCCAACCTGTACTTTGATACTTCGGCCATGATTATTACTCTGATTCTCCTCGGCCGTTTTCTGGAGGCAAGAGCCAGAGGGCAGACCTCGGAGGCAATAAAGAAGCTCATCGGTATGCAGCCTAAGACGGCTCTGGTCATCCGCGATGGCAAAGAGATGGAAATCTCTATCGAAGATGTCCAGGTCGGTGACCTCATTATGGTACGACCGGGAGAGAGAGTGCCCGTGGATGGCATTATCCGCCAGGGTTACTCCAGTTTAGATGAATCTATGATTACCGGAGAAAGTATCCCGGTGGAGAAGAAGATAGGTGATGAGGTTATCGGCGCCACCATTAACAAGACCGGCAGCTTTCAGTTCGAGGCGACCAAGGTGGGTAAGGATACCACCCTGGCCCAAATTATCCAGCTAGTAGAGGAAGCCCAGGGAAGTAAGGCTCCTATTCAGCGCTTGGCTGATGTCATCGCCAGTTACTTTGTACCAATAGTGATTGGCATTGCCCTCATTACATTTGTAATCTGGTACTTCGTCGGACCATCCCCAGCTCTTACCTTTGCCATCCTCAACTTTGTGGCCGTGCTCATTATCGCTTGTCCCTGTGCCTTAGGACTGGCGACTCCCACCGCAATTATGGTAGGCACCGGCAAAGGAGCCGAGCAGGGTATCCTTATCCGGAGTGCTGAGGCACTGGAGAGGTCTCACAAAATAAGTACCGTGATGCTGGATAAAACCGGTACTCTAACCCTTGGTGAACCCAAGGTAACTAATGTAATCGCTACCCTTTCTTCTTCTCAAGAGGAAGTTCTCCGGCTGGCGGCCTCTGCTGAACATGGCTCAGAACATCCCCTCGGTGAGGCTATAGTCAGGGCAGCTTTAGAGAGAAAGCTGGAGTTGTCCCCAGCCTCGGATTTTAATGCTATCCCTGGACACGGTGTTGAGGCTTCAGTGGCCGGGAAAAAGCTTCTGCTGGGCAACCTGAGATTGATAACGGATAGGGGTCTTTCTCTGAACGGGCTGGAGGAGGAAGCTCATAACCTCTGGGAGAAGGGGAAGACGGTAATGTTTCTTGGTCTAGATAGTCAAGTAATAGGTATCATTGCTCTCGCCGACACCCTTAAGCCTAACGCCAAAGAGGCGCTGGAAGAGATACACAAGATGGGTATTGAGGTAGTGATGCTCACTGGAGACAATCAGCGCACTGCGGAGGCTATTGCTCAAGAGGCAGGCATTGACTATGTCCTTGCCGAGGTACTCCCCGAGCATAAGGCTCAAGAGGTTAAGAAGCTGCAGGAGAAGGCAAGGGTGGTGGCAATGGTGGGTGATGGAATAAATGATGCCCCGGCTTTGGCTCAAGCGGATGTGGGTATCGCTATTGGCACCGGCACCGATGTGGCTATGGAAACTGGAGATATTACGTTGATTAGCGGTGATTTGACCGGAATTGTAACCGCCATATCTTTGAGCAAGCGCACCATGAGGACGATTAAGCAGAACCTCTTCTGGGCTTTTGCCTACAATACTGCTCTTATCCCGGTGGCGGCAGGCGTGCTGTACCTTGCCTTCGGGAATACTGGTGTCCCCTCAGGGCTTCATTTTATTCTAGGCAACTACGGGTTCCTGAATCCAATTCTAGCCGCTGCCGCTATGGCAGCTAGCTCCCTTACCGTAGTATTCAACTCACTACGATTAAGAAGGTTTAAGCCAGCCAAATTCGCCAAATAATTAAAGGAGGTGTAACAATGGCAATTGACCCTGTTTGCAAGATGGAAGTAGAGGAGAGCAAGGCGGCAGCTACCTCTGAGTATAAAGGAAAGAAATACTACTTTTGTGCCATGGGTTGTAAGAAGGCCTTTGACCAAGACCCAGAGAAGTATCTCGCCGAGGGGGAAAAACAGGGCTAGTATCTATGTTGCCTATAGAGGTGGATATCTGCTGTTCCATAGAGCTTTCCCAGGAATGGGGATATTGATCAGCATTACTCTGAATGTGGTCTAAACGGAGCATTATGGGAATCTCCGCCACAGCCTCAGCAGATTGCTAACTTTTGGTGATGTGGAGACTGGTAGACGTAAATTGAGTGGGATGCTAATGTGAGCACACAAGGAAAATAGCTAGAATGAATAATTACGGAGGGATTAATGGACAAGGATAAAATCATTGTCTTACTAAACCAGGACCTTGAGGGTGAGCATGGTGCCATCATTCAGTACCTGACCCATGCCTATGCTATGGGCGAGGGTGAGATGGCTTGCGAGATTGAGGCCATCGCCAGAGAGGAAATGCGCCACCTGGACTGGCTGGCTGAGACCATAGTTGAACTGGGTGGTATACCTAGCTTAGAGCGGGGTAAGATGCGCATGGGTGGCGAATCAGTGGCTGATTGGATGAGAAATGACGTGATGCTAGAAGAGGATGGCATGAATTTATATAGAGAGCACATTAAGTCCATAGATGACCCTAAGATAAAGCGGCTATTGCAGCGCATCCTTTCTGACGAGGAATCACACCACGGTGATTTTCAACACTTTGTGGATAAGGCACAGAAGGAGGGGGCTGAAGATGTGAGAGGTGGTCGTACGGACAGGGTTGTCCAGACTCTCAATTGGGGTATTGAGCACGAGTATACTGTTATTCTTCAATATATGTTCCAATCATATATGACGACCAATAAAGAGGCTAAAAAGGAGCTAGAAGACCAAGCTATTAATGAGATGCAGCATCTGGGTTGGTTGGCAGAGAAGATAGTCGATATTAGCGGCAATCCTAGAATTGAGCACACCGAGGTTGACCGGTCAACCAAGACTGCTGATATGCTCCGAGCTGACATCAAGATTGAGCAGGAGGTGGCAGCAGCATATGACCGCGCCGCCAAGGAGACCGCAGCCCCTGACCTTAAAAAGCTTCTTCTACGCTTAAGAGACCATGAAATGTACCACACAGAAGTCTTCAGCCATCTGCTAAAGGAAGAGGAACACTAAAGCTAAACAAGCGGGAAGAAAAGGCTAAATAGGATAATGGGCTATGGCAATCTGCCTTTTCCGCTGCAGGTGAAGAATGAACGCCCTCAGTTCCCTGACTCCAATCCGGGTAACATCGGTGCTCAGCCTGCTAGTGCGCAGGAAATGGTTAAGATAGGTTACACTGCGAGTAACAATGGCTATTGAGTTTGGACTCTTGCCTTCGGTCTGAGCACAGAGCGAGTAGCCGGAGATGAGACCTGAGAGGTCCGTCGCTATTTTTGACGAAGCAAGCCCCCTCTTTACAGCTATCGATTTTTGGGCTAAAATAGATACGAATTGGGCGGGTGTAACTCAGCGGAAGAGTGCTTGCTTCCCAAGCAAGACGTCGTGGGTTCGAATCCCATCACCCGCTCCACCGCATAAGCTATAGCCTTTGTCTTTAGTTGGTGAGAGAGTTTGACATCAAAGCCCTCGTCTTCTAAAAGGTCATAAAGCCAGTACCAGCTAGGTGTGGCCTCAATTGCTACTTCCATCGTCTCGTCAAACTCCTTGAAACCGGCTGAGCCAAGTTTGCGGAGATCCATGACTTCCGGGTACACCTTAGTTATGATACCGCGAGTTCTCAATCTGTTGCTTTCTCCGCCTTCACAGTAAAACAGATAACTATGCCGAAGGTTCGAGATTTCTGAGACATGAATCCTTCTCTGATTAAGATAGGCCCCCTTCCCCTTTGACTATACTACTCCAAGTATAGGATATATTCTCGGCAAGGCAAAGCGTGAGGAATTCAAGGACGTGACCAACCGAATATTCCCTGATGCGGTAGAGTCAGTAGCTAGGCTTTGGCTAAAGGCTTGGGAAAGGTTCGTGGATTAGTCAAGCACGGTTGAAATACGGCGGCAATTTAGCGTATCAAACCGCTCTTTATCATAGGTATTAGATGTCCTAAGCCCCTTGGGGTGGTGACCACGCTCGTGCTTTGCAAACATTCTGCTAACATACTGGTTAGCACACCCCGGCAAAAGGTGGCACAGCTAGATATAAACTCTGGCTTGACGCCAGACTAGACGTGGCGTTATGCTATCTGGTGGCACACCGAGCCTGTAAATGGGGAAGAGAGGCAATGAAGGCAGTCATCTTGGTGGGTGGGGAAGGAACGAGGCTACGCCCCTTAACCTGCAATATAACAAAGGCAATGGTACCTATCCTGAATAGGCCTTTTCTGGAATACCTGATACGGTATCTCAAAGAGCACAGTATAACAGATATCATCCTGGCCATGAACTACCTTCCTGACCGCATCCAAAGCTACTTCGGTGATGGCGCTGAACTGGGCGTCCATTTGACTTACCTCATAGAGGAGCAGCCATTGGGCACTGCGGGTGCAGTTAAAAACGCTGAGGCTTTCTTGGATGAGCCATTTTTTGTCCTCAATGGTGACATCCTGACCGGTATAGACCTCACTGCTATGATGAGCCTACACCGGGAAATAAAGCCCAAGGCGAGCATTGCCCTGACCCCGGTAGACAATCCCACTATATATGGTGTGGTAGAGAGTGATGCCAAGGGTATGGTAAAACGCTTTGTGGAGAAGCCCAGCTGGCAACAAGTCACCACCAATATGATCAATGCTGGCATCTATATCCTCGAGCCTGAAGTCTTAAGCTACGTCTCCCCCTCAACCCCCTCCATGTTTGAGCATCATCTTTTCCCTCTGCTCCTCAGGATGGGTGAGCCTATCTTGAGCTATCCCTCTGACATCTACTGGATTGACATAGGCACACCGGAAAAATACCTCAAGGTACACCACGACCTACTCTTAGGCAAAGCTCCTTCTTTATCCTCCTACTGGGGCAATGTCAATGAGGGCGTCCAAATCGGCAGTAATAGCACCATTCATCCCTCAGCCGAGATCGAAGGTCCGGTGCTCATCGGCGAGAGCTGTGTCATTGCCAGGGGGGTGGAGGTGAGGGGACCTGCCGTTCTTGGACCACGATGTGAGGTTGCTGAAGGTGCTATTGTAGAAGGGGCAATACAATGGCACGACTCGAAGGTGGGCAAAAAAGCGATGCTAAGAAATTGCATCGTTGCCTCCCATAGCTATATTCAAGAAGGGAGCCAGGTTCTCGACAATTGCGTCTTGGGCGATAATGTTGTTGTGGGAAGAAATAATAGATTAGCCCAGGGCATTAGAGTCTGGCCTGATAAGCGAATAGAGGCAGGCACTATATCATTTTAAGCTGTGGAGCGGGTGAAGGGGTTCGAACCTCGGCTGTTACTGCTTGCTAATCATGCCTTTGATTCTCTCAACGGCATGGTTGGGCACGAAGTATCTACGATCCTTTGCTCGATCCAGAGCTCCTTCGCTACGCATCTTTCTCAGCACAGGGTTAACTGTGCCCTGTTCGAGGTTCATATCGAGCGCGATTTCGCTCGCTGTCGCGCCCTCCGCCTCTGAACCAAATCCAAGGGCTACCATGGCTTTCCTCGCCAGAAGGTACACCAAAATCCTCAAATCGGTTCTAAGACCAAGCCATGCCTCTAAAGGGCGAATGTCGCAGGCATCCTTGTCAAGCCTCACGTACGGTGACAGAATGTCAGCCACCAACTCTCGATCCAGTTCCGTCTCACTTACGACAAGCGCCTCCAGCTCGTCATTCATTTTAGTCTTTCCTCCTCCCCTGGATATCATATGGTGAACTTGATTGTCCTTTACAACATATTATTATATCATATTTTAACCTGCTTCCTGCCTACAGGAATTATATACAAAGGCTGTTCATCCCCTGGTAGATTCAGGAGTTTGGTTACCTGTTCATCATGAAACGCACCTACAGTGACTGCTCCTAACCCCATTGCTGTTGCCTGGAGGCACAGGTTCTGAGCGGCGTGGCCTGCCTCCAGGTGGACATATCTTATACCCCTATCACCATACTTACCGGTTGTTCTCTCATAAACTGCAGTGAATACAACCGAGATAGCTCCCTCCCTCACCCAGGGCTGTGCCAGGGCGGCATCAGCCAGCTCGGCTCTCTTATCGCCGTCTATGATTCTAGCCAGTTGATGTCCATCTGGTTCATACCGGTAAACACCCGGGGTCAAATCCTCAACATCACCAGCCACTAGATATACTTCAAGCGGGTAGAGAGCCCCTGCAGATGGAGCAGTTCTCAAACCTCTGGCATCGGTAATCCCCTGAGCTGCCCATAGAAGCTGAGATACCTCCTGAAGTGTTAATGGCTCGCCTGTGTAGCTTCTGATTGACCTTCGGTTAAGCAAGCTTTGCTCAATAGATACATCGCTATCGTATTGTGGCTCAGGTAGGTTGATAACCTCGGCTTGTTCCAGAGAAGGCATTGGGGTTATCGCTGGTTTGGCACAGCCGCAAAAAATCACCAGCACTATAGCCAGAATGACAAGATAATTCCAACAACGACGACCCACCTTTTACCTCCCCATGCTGGAAAACCCGAGCAGACTGATAGGGATCAAACTAGACCTTTAGGAAATTGTATCAGCCACGAATGCAATATTCAATTAAATTCCCGGTCAACTTGATAATCGAAGCGGGGAGGCACTAAAATCATAGAGTAGATAACTAAATTTGTGGGATTGGTGAAATATAGTGTCATCAGAGTTTTACCGGCGAATTGATACTTTAGCTCAATGGATGTTTGAGGCAAAACACCTGGTTGTCTTTACCGGTGCTGGTATCAGCACTGAGTCGGGTCTGCCTGACTTCAGGGGACCAGATGGCATTTGGACCCGCCAGGCAAAAGGACTGCCCACCAAACCACGAGATTTCTCATCAGTGGAGCCTAATGCTGGGCACCTGGCTATTGTTGACCTACAGAAACTTGGTAAGCTGAGCTTCCTTATCTCACAAAATGTAGACAATCTCCACTTGCGGTCAGGAATCCGCCCGGATTTATTGACTGAGCTGCACGGCAATGTTACCAAGCTGCGCTGTACTCGCTGTGAGGCCCAAGTAGATAGGTCTGCTAATATGGACAGGTGCTCCTGCGGCGGCAGACTGGTCTCCAGCGTGGTTAACTTCGGTCAATCTCTACCTCGGAAAGAGCTGGCTGATTCCTATTGGCATTCACAAAACTGCGACCTATTTATAGTTGCTGGCTCCAGTCTGGTCGTTACGCCCGCTGCTGACATGCCCAGAGTGGCTCTTCAATCTGGAGCTCGGCTGGTGATCATTAACCAGGGTGAAACCCCGTTAGATAGGGCTGCTCACCTGCGGTTCGGAGAGGGAACCGGTGAGGTATTGCCGCCAGCAGTTGATAGGCTGAAGAAGCTTATGAAAGTATAATTTTGCAGGTGTTACCGAACCGAGCCAGACATTCTGGACAGGGCAACAAAATGGCAAGTTACGTTTTCATGAAAATCCTTGAATCGGCACCCCAGCGCTACGACAGGGGCATCAACATACTCTTCCTGGGACAGAGCAGCAGAATTCAGCAGGAAATCGTGGAAAATTATATCAATGCTGGTGACGAAGTCCTTGAAATTGGTTGTGGCACTGGAACGTTGGCAATATCCTGTGCTGAGAAGGGGGCCTCAGTAGTCGGTTTTGACATATCCTCCCAAATGCTAGCTATAGCCAGACGAAAGGTACAGGAACGGAATTTGGCTGGTAAGATTCAACTTCAAGAGATGGGCGCCATTGAAATGGACAAAGCCTTCGATAGCGAGATGTTCGATAAGATCGTGAGTACCTTGGTGTTTAGCGAGTTCTATCCTGATGAGCAGAAGTATGTGCTGGGACAAGCCTACAGAATCCTAAGACCTGGCGGGCTCATTATCATCGCTGACGAGGTGAGGTCAAATTCGCTGTGGAAGCGCATCCTGCACCTATCGATTCGTATCCCCCTAATGGTAATAGCCTATATTCTCACGCAGACTTCAACTAGGGCACTGAAAGATATCAGGGGCTCCATAACCGACGCCGGATTCAAAATCATTCACGAAAAGAGAAGCGTCCTCGATTCCTTCAGACTATATGTTGCCCAGAAGGGGTAACTGAAATGCGAACTAAAGAGGCTTTCAGAACAGCCATAGGGACCCTGTTCCGGTTACTGCCACTCTCCGTGGCGCCCGGGCTCAGGGTTTTCGGACATCCAAACGAGAGGAGCCCCGTCTTCGTCACTGCTAATTTTGACCTCACCGTGAAGAGGCTAACAAGATACCTGAAGGATTTAGATTGCTATTTATTGGTGGCACCTACGGGAGGTATAAATGTCTGGTGTGCCGCCAAAGGCGGTAACTTTACCGCCCATTCTGTAATCTCGGTGGTCAAAACTTCAAGGATTAGCAACAAGGTCACTAACCGAACGCTGATATTGCCTCAGCTCGCTGCTCCGGGTATTGACACTGAGCTAGTTAGGAAGGAAACAGGCTGGAGCTGCAAGTTTGGCCCAGTATATGCCAGGGATATACCTGAATACATAGCTGGTGGGTTCAAGAAGACCGACACCATGCGCCATGTGAAGTGGACTCTCATTGACCGGCTGGATGTCGGCCTTGGAGTCTCTTCACCTATACTTCTCGCCATCTTGGTAATCCTGGCCATCTTCCTAAGAGCCTGGCTTGCCGAGTTCGTCGTGCTAGGCTGGGGACTTGTACTCCTGATGTATGGCTTCTATCCTCTGATTCCAGGCAAACAGGGGTGGCATAAACTGCTCTTCCTGGAGGCACTAATAGGTATAGGACTTCTGGGCTATGTTTTCTTAGGGGCTGGCCAAATGAGGTACATCCGTGACCTGTTCTTCATGGCTATGGGGCTAGTCATGGTGATTGGGGCTGATTTTGCCGGAGCAACTCCGCTTGAGAAGAGTCAACTTGACCCTTTGCTAGATAAACTTGGCATTAGGCGGATTGGTCCGGTAAATTTTAGTGGGCGAGCCAAAATAATAGGGGGTAAGATAATCCTTAACCAAACCAACTGCACCGCCTGTGGAATATGCTATGATGTTTGCCCCAGAGGGGTCTATGAGATAGGGAAGGATGAGCACAAGAGGGTGGTAATCAAATATCCGGAACTCTGTGAGGCCTGCGAAGCTTGTGTTTTTCAATGTCCCACTGGGGCCCTCTCCTTCGGCACCTAGTTTTAGATTTAACAATTGGGCAGAATGTCACCCACTCGAGAGGGCAATTTGAAACTCCAGTGTGGTATAATTTTTGGGCAGTCTTCCCCAAGCTTCGCCGGCTCTTATCAATGGCAAAGGCGGGCTTGGTGTGATTTACATCGTCAGGTGGAAGCAGAAAAATGAGTGTGGGATTAACCTATTTAGTCGTCCTGATTAGAGGGGGTGGGGAGGTAGCCAGTGGAGTAGCCCATAGGTTGGCTTGTGCCCACTTTCGAGTTTGTATGACTGAAACCTCTCACCCCCTAGCCGTCAGCCGGGGAGTTGCCTTTTGCGAGGCGATATATGATGGGGAAAAGGAAGTTGAGGGGGTAGTAGCCAGGCAGGTTAAATCTGCTAATGAGATTCCCAAGGTATGGCAGGAAAGCGAGATACCTATTATAGTCGACCCAGAGGCATCGATAAGGGACGCCCTTAACCCTTATGTATTGGTTGACGCTATAATGGCAAAAAGAAACCTGGGAACAAAGATTACTGATGCCCCCCTGGTAATCGGGTTGGGTCCTGGCTTCCAAGCAGGGAGAGATGTTCATATGGTAGTGGAGACGAATAATAGCGAGAACCTGGGCAAGGTAATCCTTAACGGGAAAGCGGAAAAAGATACTGGAGTCCCCATCGCCATAGGAGGCTTGGCTTTTGAGAGGGTGCTACATTCACCCGGAGATGGTTTGTTCCTGACCGATAAAGGGATAGGAGACTTTATTGCTGCTGGCGAAGTGGTTGCTTCAGTAGCAGAGCAGCCAGTCAAAGCGGAGATAGGCGGTGTTGTTCGAGCCTTGCTGAGGAGCGGGATAGTGGTGAGGAAGGGGACAAAACTGGGTGAAATAGACCCTTCAGGAAATAAAGAGGTCGGTTACACCATTAGAGCCAGGGTAAGGGCAATTGCTGGGGGAGTGTTAGAGGCGATACTGATGCGCTTCAATGTTTAAGGGGGATACAAGATGACTGACATCTACCAGGAAATAGTCAGGCTCAAAGCCGAGGGTGAAGAGGCAGCGCTGGTCACTATAGTCTCAGCCACCGGCTCCACGCCCAGAGAAGAAGGCGCCAAGATGCTGGTCAAGGCTGACGGTAGCATCCTTGGCACCATAGGTGGTGGTAGCCTGGAGGCTCAAGTAATTAAGGAAGCCATTAGGGTAATAGGGCAAGGCAAGCCAAAGCGACTCCACATCAGCTTAACCGCCAAAGAAGTAGAGGAGAAAGGGATGCTCTGCGGTGGGGAGTTAGAGGTGTTTATTGAGCCTATTCTGACCCCGTCCACTTTATACCTCTTTGGCGGCGGTCATATTTCGCTACCACTGGCCAAGATGGGCAAACTTCTTGGCTTCAAAATCGCGGTGATTGATGACCGGGCTGAATTCGCCAATCCCGATAGATTCCCTGAAGCCGACATAGTCTTGGCAGAGGACTTCACCCCATCATTTTCAAAGCTAAAAATAGATAAATCAAGTTACATAGTGGTTGTTACCCGAAACCATCAGTATGACGATATTGTATTAGAATGGGCAGTGGGCACCCAGGCCAAATATATCGGCATGATAGGTAGCAAAGCCAAAACCAAGGCTATATTCTCCCACCTGCTAGCTAAAGGAATACCTAAAAGGCTACTGGATAGAGTCCATGCCCCCATCGGCTTGGAAATAAATGCTCAGACCCCAGAGGAGATAGCCGTCAGCATCCTGGCTGAAATAATAAAGGTTCGCCGCTCTGCTTAGCACTTCCAGTAGTTATGAATGCATTGAACGAACTCGAAGGATTGCCAGTTGGCTATATGTGATAGAGTGCGGATGGCAAAGGGTTTGGTGATTTTAGGCTCAAGTTTATTTTTGGGACTAACTCTATTGGTATCTGGCTCGGGTAAACTACCAGGGCAGGCTGAATTTATTGATGCCCTACTTCAGTCCTTTTGGACACCCCCATTAGCCTATTTTATTGGTTATTGCCTCCCCTGGGTTGAGCTAACCTTGGGGGTGCTTCTGCTTATGGGTTCGTTTCCCAGAATTGCTGCTGGTTTATGCCTTCCACTCACTGCTGGATTTATGGCTAATAATTCCTGGGCATTGAGCCAGGGCATAGAGCAGTTTCCTCAATGTGCCCATTGTTTTGGCATCTGGGAGGAATGGCTGGGGAGCATTTCACCATTGCAGGCGCTATACCTTGATGTTGTGCTTTTTTGCCTGGCCTTAATCATATTATTGTTTCACCCCGGCGGCTTTCTAAGTTTTCGCCCCTGGTTTATTAAACGAAAAGGAGGACGGGATATATGATAAAACTGGTTCCCGCTCAGCCAAAGTGGCTAGCCAGTCTAATCATCTTGGTTGTAGCCGTCCTTGTTATTGGCGGCTGTACGCCAGCTAATCAACCACCGGTCATCTCCAGCCTTACCGCTGGTGCCGGGCGGGTTAGCCCCTCAGATAGCTGTCAGGTCAAATGTGTTGCCTCAGACCCAGATGGGGACGAGTTAAGCTATACTTGGTCAGCCGATGGAGGCAGTATCTCTGGGGAAGAACCTGTTGTTACCTGGACTGCACCCGCCGCACCTGGTGATTATACCATTGCGGTTAAAGTAACCGATGGTAGGGGTGGTGAAGCGACAACGCAACTAACCATTGGTGTAGCAGTTAACCAGCCTCCGGTTATTAATAGTCTGACTTCGGAGCAGCAGCAGGTAAAAAAGGCGATGACCTCCGCTATTGAGTGCATTGCCTCAGACCCGGACGAGGATAAATTAGACTATATCTGGTCAGCCAGTGAAGGCAATATAACTGGAGAGGGACCGGCTGTTACCTGGGTTGCCCCTAATGCCTATGGAACCTATACTATTACCGTTACTGTAACCGATGGTAGAGGTGGTCAAGCCATTAAAAGTATAGATATTGTAGTCACCTGCTGTCCAGGAAGGTAATCTAGCAAGAATAGTCCATCGGTGGGAGGATAAGGTATTGGTCAAAGACTCAGCTAAGATAAAGAAAATGATTCCTGTTCGGGAAGGGCTTCAAGGGGCAACCTTTGGCATGATGGAAGGCGTCATTGTTGCTTTAGGGATATTGATGGGCTTATCGGCTACAGGTAACAGGTTGATACTCCTGGTTGGCATTATTACCTGTGGCCTGGCGGATGCCCTTGGCAATGCTGCCGGTTTCCATGTGTCTGAGGAGACCGAGGAATATCACACCCGTAGGGAGGTCTGGAAATCTACAATTCTATGTTTCCTCTCCACTATGATTGTCTTTTTCATCTTGGCAATACCAGTTTTATTTTTGCCTTTAACCCAGGCTATCATTGTTTCCGGGTTTATTGGCATGGTGATACTGGCTTTTCTGGGTTACTTTGTTAACCGAATCAGGGGAAAAAACGCAGCGCTAAAGACCATCATAGAATATGTCCTGATGGGAGCTTCGGTCTCCTTTGTCTGCTACTGGGTTGGTCAACTGGTCTGCAGGATTAACATCTAGCCAGCTGTTGAGATTTGCCTTAATCTACCCTCCGGCAATTATAAGGGTTATATGAAGCTCGTCTCCGTCCTTAACCGGCTTGGCCAGTTCCTCTGGGTAGGAGCTCTCCAGATTAACATAGATATCAACATAGTTAAGCAATTTACCATCTTTACCAAACAGCCCCTGCCTAATCTGGGGAAATTGTTTAATTAGGTCATCAAGGCACTGACCAACGGTGCTACCATTGACCTCGACTATTGCCTGGTCATTAGTAAACTGATGCAAATTGGGATGAAGGTTTACTCTTACACTCATTTCTTGCCTCTCACTAGCTGACCACAATGCTCGCAATTTTGGTCTTTCTTTAGCCTAAACTCGGTAAATTTCATATTCAGCCCATCGTAGATTAATAGTCTATTGGCTAGTAGTTGACCAATTCCGGCGATGTACTTTATCACCTCCGTTGCCTGGATACAGCCGATAACTGCTGGTGTAACCCCAATCACTGGGAATTTCTCCCCGGGGATGACTCCCCGATACACACATTTCAGACAGGCTGTTTCGCCCGGGATTATAGTCATTGCCCTTCCCTCAAAGCCATAGACTGCCCCGTGAAAAAGGGGAATATTTTTCTCCAGTGCCACCTTATTTAGTAGATATCTGGTCGGTAGGTTATCCATGGCATCGACGATTAAGTCAAAGCCAGCCACAAGCTGAGAAATATTGGCTTCGGTTATCATCTCCGCTATAGCTTCTACTTCCACCTCTTGGTTCAGCCTCTTGAGCTTCTCGGTAGCCGAATCAACCTTCTTCTTGCCTATGTCCTCATCCCAGTGCAAAACCTGCCTATTCAGATTACTAAGCTCTACCATGTCATGGTCAACTACCCGTATCATCCCAACCCCGGCTGCCATCAAGTATGTGGCTGCCGCAGAGCCGAGCCCCCCAGCACCGGCAATAAAGATTCTTGCCTGCTTGAGCTTCTCCTGTCCTTCCACCCCGAATCCCCTAACCATTATTTGCCTATCATACCTCGCCAATTCACTTCTAGTAAGCATTACATTTATTGCCCCCTTATAATATGCTAACCCCCACCAAGCATCATTTCTAAAACAATAATTTCTTCTACATCTGGGCCTATCTGCCAAATAACATCGTTGGTCTTCCCATCGGCTACGAGCCCACCAAGAGGGTCATTGTAGATCTCCTCCAAAATTTTCTTTGCCTCCTCAACAGATACCTCTTTGCTCTCCCCTGTAAAAAAATGGACTTTGATTGTTCGTTCCATTGGAATTTCAGCCATGGCTATCTTCAACCAATTTCTCGATAATTTATTTTATCTCTTTACCTATCCACTCCAGATAATCTTGATTGCCACCGATAATGGGCAAGGCGATTATTTCAGGAACATCATAGCTGTGAAGCTCCCTAACCAACCTAATAATTTCATTTAATACTGATGCTTCGGTTTTGACGATTAGAAGGCTCTCCTGAGCTGAATCAACCTTGCCCTGCCACCAGAAGAGTGAGCTAATCCTGGGCACGATATTCACACAGGCTGCTTTCCTTTCATTAAGCAGCAAGTCAGCTATCCTGTGAGCTTCTTCGTTGGTGGCGGCAGTGATAAATATAATTATCTCGCTTGGCTCCTTCATGTCCTATCCCTCTCTGTAGTCTCTGGTTCAGAGACAAGCTCCTGCGAGAATCTCTGCCCCTCCAGAGCCGAACGGCGGGGTTTGACTATAAGATAAATATCTGACCCGGCAAAAGCATGGGCAGCAGCCAACAAATGGTGCTAATAAAGAAAGAGGACTACCACTCGTCAGGCGTTTACATCCCACAACTACGAATTTCTGTCTCCCTTGCATTACTGGATATGCGCTGCCAAGGTCGGGCTTATTCTGGCTAACGCAAGGATTATGCCCCAGCAAGCAAATATGGTGGCAGTGATGGCGCATCCCAAGAATAAGTCCATAGTAATGCTCTCAGAAATGAGGAATAGCTCGCCATTCCAAATATGGTCTACTACTCCGAACAGAGTACCTCCGTAAAGCATCAAATTAAGCCACCAAACCTTGTTTCCCTTTTTGCGACGCCATTGGATAGTTGTGATTATCGCTGCTGCAAGTGGTATGGTGCAGCATATTACTTTGTTATCCCCTTTCTCAAAATATTTTTGCACCTAATTGGATTGTCACCCTCGTTTGATTAAGCATTCTCTTTGACCGGGTGGGGCTGTAGGCTTGATTCCAGACTTTCCATATTAGAGTTCTTTCTTCAGTATCTTCTCTTTAAGGGTCTCCCACTGTGCCTGGGTAAGAACACAGGTGTTATCCTTCTCGCCTATTTCCACTTGAGCATCCGTTATCTTAACTACGGGGCAACACGAACCTTCACGACACAATCGTACAATTTTCATCTCTTTAACTCCTCCTTTCCTTTTAGAAATTATAGCCCTTATCAGCCCCACCCGCAACCACGAGTATTCATCATATAGATTTCCTCTTTGTGCCTATATCATGGAAAAGCACCAGCCCAGAGCCAGAGCCATGGTGCTGATAACCACCAAATAGGCTACCAGAATCTTGGCGCCAAACTGCTTCCGTAGCACCAGGATTGTCCCCCAACTGGTAACCGGACCCACCAGAAGTAGCACCATCCCGGCACCGATGTTCATCCCCTGTGATACAAAGGCATGAACCAGGGGAACGCTGGCAGTGGAGCAAATATACATCATGAGTCCAAAGACAAGGCTGAACCCATACCCAAAGCCACCGCTAAAATAATCTCCGACAAATTTGCCTACCGGGGTAATTGCTGCCACCAAGGCTGCCAGAGCCAGGCCTAAAAGCAACTCCGGCCCGATTCCCTTGACCATATCCACAAAGCCAAACCTCAAGGCAGAGAGCAATCCTCTTTTGATGCTCCTCACAGTTTCACCCTCGGTGGTATATCTCTCAGCTTCCGTGTCAAAGGCTGTTTGGCAATGGGGAGAGCAAAAGTAATAACTCTTGCCTCCGTATTCTGTTGTTAATCCCTTCGCCGTATCCACACCCATCCCACAGACAGGGTCTGTGGCGAGTTCTTCTACCCCACCCCGTGGCTCGAACCTGATAAGGTTTCCAATAGCGCCCATGACCAGCCCCATCAAAATCACGGCTAAGAATATGAACGCGGTGAATTTTATCCCCAGGAGGGCATAACAAACGAGAAGGGCGGTTACGGAGGTGGCTGGGGTTGCTACCAGGAAAGCTAAAACTGGGCCTAATCTTGCCCCCTTTTGGTGAAGGCTGATTGCTACTGGGAGGGAACCCAAGCAGCAGATAGGGAGGGCTGTTCCGGCAAGGGTAGAATAGAGGAGTGGCTTTATCCCCTTCCCACCGAGGTGTCTCTCCACCCATCCTGAGGGAACAAACTGGTGGACTAAGCCGCTCAGAAGGAAACCTATAGCCAGAAAGGGCAATACCTCGATGAGATAATCCCTAAATACAATAAAGAATTGAGCTACCACGGCCTACTTTTCGCCTTCTGGCGGGGTTTATAATATTCTAGCCCCAACCCTTACCCCATCTCCCAGACAATTTATTCGCTTTTTCCCTCTGCTACCACGCTGGCAAAATCATCGTATTCCCCTGCCTAAACAGCTACCACTTCCTTAACATCAGGCACCTGTTCTTTAAGCATCCGCTCGATCCCGTGGCGCAGGGTCATGGTTGCCATTGCGCAGCCACCACAGGCACCGATGAGTCTCACTGTGACCACACCCTCCTTGACATCTACTAGCTGGACATCACCACCATCTGCCACCAAAGCAGGTCTTATTTGGTCTAGGACTGCTTCTACCTTCTCTCGCACGTTCTACCTCCTGTCCATTTATGTTTTATCGTTTTCCCTCTCCGAATTGATTAAAACAGTTAACAAGATTATACTATCAAAAAAGTGTAGGCTGTCAAATCAAACGCAAGATGGTGAGTGGACTAAACTAAGTGAGTTCACGGTGAACCTCTGTTTGGAGATTGCTCTTTCTCGTTATTACTATACCTCTTAAATCTTCAATAAAGGAGTCCTAAAATGGCGAAAAGCGTGTTAGACCTGGTTGGAAACACTCCTGTTGTGGAACTGGTTAAAATAAACAACACTAAGTCAACTATTCTAGCCAAATTGGAAGCCCTAAATCCAAGTGGTAGCATAAAGGATGTAATGGCTCTGTACATGATTGACGTGGCCGAGAAGAAAGGCATGTTGAAACCAGGAAATAAGATAATAGAGGCTACCAGCGGCAATACTGGCATCTCGTTTGCTATGCTCGCCCCCTTAAAAGGTTGCAAATTTGTGGCCGTCATGCCGGAGCATATGAGCAAAGAGAGAAGACAGATGATGCTAGCTTTTGGTGCTGAGATTGTCTTAACCCCGGAAAAGGAAGGTTTTGTCGGAGCCCTTGACAGGCTTGAACAGCTAGCTAGGGAAAATCAAGATGCTTGGTTACCAAGGCAATTTGATAACCCTGATAACATTGCCGCTCATAGAGAGATTACAGGCAAGAGGATTTTGGAAGAAATAGGCGATAGAATTGATGTTTTTGTGGCTGGAGTTGGTACCGGTGGCACGTTAATGGGCGTTGCCGAAGCCTTAAAGGGAGTATATCGTGATGTAAAAATTGTTGCCGTAGAGCCTGCAGAATCAGCGGTAATGAGTGGGGGAAAGCCTGGCTCACACATAATACAGGGAATTGGCCCAGGATTTATCCCAAGTTTGGTGAATATGGACCTGGTAGATGAAGTGATTAAAGTAAATAGCAACGACGCATTGGATATGACAAGGAGATTGATAAAAGAGGAGGCATTGATGGTTGGCGTTTCTTCAGGTGCCAATGTCTTTGCTGCATTAGAGGTTGCCCAGAGGTCAGGAGAAGGTAAAACTATTGTCACCATCTTACCAGATAGAGGTGAGAGATACTTGAGCATGAATTTATTTTAAGGGAACACCTCTCTTAACCAGTGTCTCAGCTGTAATCGGGCAAATGGCATCCCGCCTTTTGATTATAACTTTCACCCCACCGCTGCACAGTCGTCCATAATGTGTCCTGGATAACAAAGAGGCTGGACACCTATTCGCAGATACCCAGCCTCTCCGGTAATCCTGATAGCTCCGATACTAGCTTTAGCTTTTTCCTATCCTGAACATCTTGGTCCCACATACGGGGCATACACCCTGAGTCGCCGGCTTACCATTCTTCATAGTTATGCTCTTGGCATCCTTCATTTCTCTTTTGGCTCGGCACTTCATACAATATGCTTGCATTTATCAACCTCCCCTTTTGATTATGAACAATAAACAATTCTTTACTTAATGTCAATAGCCTGAGAGTCACACAAGCTTAATTTAGGGGGTGGAGTCATCATTCGCTTCTGCGGAGACTCACCGCCGCCAGCCGTGCCCAATATCTCAAATCTATTCGGCCAAATTCTAACAAAATTTAAACGCCAGTTTTATGGGCATTTAATCTCGCCCCACGACAATGGAAGCAGATAAAAGGGGTAAAACAGGGATGAAAAGAGTGTGGCTTAAAATCGCTATGGTGTTGTTAGTGGCAATATGTGCACTGGTGGCATCCTGTGATATTGTTGATATAGAGGTTGAAGAGAAATCTGAACCTGCCCTAACACCAACCGTTACTGTTGAAGTGTCGCCGCCCAAGCCTTTCTATGGGATGGTGATGCCAGCCACCATGGGGCATGGGTGGCACAGGAGACCGCCCGAGAAGAACTGGGAGCTTGAGTGGGTAGCCTTTGACGTCAAAAGCTTCATTCCCCAGCCTGTCCATCTGGACAAGGCAATTGTTGAGGTTGCAGGGAAAGTGGAGGAGGTTCCTCTGGATATGGAACTACACTACAAGGAATACAAGCAACAAACACTGCGGTTACAATCCATCGGGGACATCCCTAGTGGCGAGTATGAACTCAAGGTTTCGCTGTGGAGCGGAGAGCAACTCTTATGCTTCAGGTCAGATACAGCTAGAGTCTATTGGAAGGAACCATAAGAATCTAAGTCTTCTAGCTTCGTCCATCCCCTTATTGGCAACTGTCCCTTTTAGTGCTAATATAGAGACAAAAGAGCAACATATAACGCCTTCGAGGTATATTAGCTCTAAATAGGGTACTTTTCATGAGCCGGAAAAGCTGGTATTGGGTTGTCTTTGCTTTCGTTTTGGTGGTAGCAGTTGGTGCCTCACTGTGGTTTTCAGCACCGCCCAGACTTTCAAATATCTCGGTGTCTAACATCACCAACACCAGTGCTGATATCTACTGGACAACCCAAGAACTTAGTGATAGTCAGGTGGACTACTGGTCCGGTCCACACATGTTCTCAGAGCTAGACCAAGAAATGGTCATTCATCATCATATTCACCTGAGTGACCTGACCCCGGCTACCACCTATCACTATAAGGTCATGTCCAGAGATAGAGCCGATAACCTGGCAGTATCTGACGAGTATACCTTGACTACTTTAGGAACACCAGCCACTTTTGTCGTGAGTGCGCTCGATATTACTCCTGCAGAGGTTGATATTGGAGAAAAGGTAACCATCAGTGTTGTTGTTGTCAACACTGATGATGCCAAGGGCACTCATGAAGTAACCCTTAAGATAGACGAAGCAGTGGTAGCTACTGAAGAGGTAACCCTGGCTGGTGGGTCTAGCCAAACAGTAACCTTCACCATAGCTGAGGATGCTGCCGGGACCTATACGGTAAGTGTTGACGGTTTAGCCGGCACATTTGAGGTCAAGGCAGCACCACCGGCTCCAAAACAAGAGGGCTTTTTCCAGCAAATTCTACTCTAAAAACCCCACCTCGCCTTTTCATACATGCTTTGCTGACAAACCTCGAGGTATATGTGCCAGAATTGGTAATGGCTTGCATAGATATGCTCGCTATCATATAATTTAACCGGCAGTTAGGTGGTGATGGTAATGGCTGAGCTAGTTCAGATAGATTGGTGACACTTGATAAGAGATGAAAGGGCGCTATAATGGATGCATTATGAGTGTTACCGCTACCATCTTACCCGGAGCCAGTCGTCTGGCAAGGCTTCAGGTTGGGCTATCAAGGAAAGCCCCGCAACGCTAGCATTAATGGCACAAGAGGAAGCATACTTAAATGCGGCTCATAAAAACGCGGCTATAGCGGTTATGGGGTTGAGACTTTCTGGGCTTGCCAAGCGCCTAGGCCCGTTCCCCGTATCCACGGCACTGAAGGGTCGAGACTTCGAAGCAACCATCTTCCACTAGCATGATTCCGGTCCTTATTAGGAACAACACCGTGAACAAACAAAAGGCACTCGTAGATTCTCCCAGCATATCTAACTTTGATTCTCCTGCTAGCACCAGGTTCAAACCCAAAATCCTCGTAAGATAGGTATTTCGAATACCTACCCGTAACTGTTCCTGAAAGGTCACCAGCCAACGATATGCTTACCGTGCCAGCGTCAAAATCAATAGTTAACGTACAGGTACCACTGAGGTCTGGCCACACACGCGTATCAGTCGTAAAGTAAGTTCCAGAGTACGTGGCGGTCCCATGAAACTCTGCCGCTGCTTTTTCGGCTCTTTCGGCAAGGAAGTAGGAGGCGCCAAAGCCAACTACAGCAATAATAAGAATCACTTTTACTACTGTCTTTATCAACTCTACGCCTCGGCTTAAATGTGGCTTTTTCTTAAATTATTTAGTCAGCAATACTGTCAGATGACTGCCACTGTTTTCGATTGCTTTGACCTGGGTAAAGACTATACCATCTCGCTTGGGCTGTCAAGGGTAAAGGAGTGAGCTAGTTTAGATAGATTGGTGACACAGATTATCATGTTTCGTTTCTCCGCGGCATTGACCCCCTCCTTTGAGGGGATACTGAGGAGAGTCCAAGAGAGGCGAAGCCTCCAAACATATTACAGGGAGTCTTAGAGGGGCGAAGCCCCTCTCAATAAATTGTCTTCCCCTTCCCCTTGATAAGGGGAAGGGGATAAAGGGGATAGGGTTACCTAATAAAAACTTTAAGGG
>JRER01000439.1_pt1 | contig 35737 bp, 36 predicted proteins | sample 210161 | NCBI WGS metagenome assembly JRER01 (sample SAMN03019618, study PRJNA260268) | marine sediment metagenome | biome: Marine; feature: Sediment; material: Clay; isolation source: clay from marine sediments 136 meters below sea floor depth collected from... | place: New Zealand: Canterbury...
TCCTAATTACATGTACCCATATAGGGTTTGTATCGAGCCGACCTTAAGAGGATTCCCGAAAGCAGTGCACTTAAGCGATGTCTATGATTTGAAGGATAAGGGTAGGATTTGGACCTTTGACCTTGGAATAATCGCCAAGAAGAGCCATTACCCCATCACAACGGAGGAGAGCAAAGAGTTCATCCGGTTGCTTTTGAGAAACAATCCAATCTCCGAGCCAGTAGGACATGTCAAGAACCCATACTTGCCCAAGAGCACCGAGATAACAATCGGTTATGAGACCAATTCGGAAGGCCATTTGCAATATGAGGGATACCTGAATGCCTGGTTTATGAGCACCTTCGCAAAGGGCAAACTCAGGGAATTGATAGGAGACTATCACGATTTTCTAAATTACGTCCCGACCTCGTTCAACACCGTTATGGACATCTTCTTGACACATGTTACCAAGGTGGATGGTGTTGATATACTACATAAGTTTACTTGTATAGAGTTGAAGACCGGAATCTGCGAGAGTAAGGATCTCGAGCAAATCGTGAAATATGAAGATTGGTTAGCGAGAAGGCTGGCGGATGGAGACAGTGAAATGATCCAAAGTATCCTTGTGGGGCACGATTTCAGCCCAAAGGTCTTGGATTACATCCAGGACAGAAGAAAGATCGAAAGAAAGACGGTAAGATTAGTGAAATACCAAGTCAACGCCGCGCGCAATGGCTTGGTTCTGGATGAGGTGCCAATATCTCATTAGTGTGGTTTGTTATCATCATGCGGGGTAAAGAGACATGCTGGATCCAATCGTCGTAGAGGAGTTTCTGGACGGAGAGTTTGAAGACTCTGACGTTCAGATTCCCTCGGACGTCAACAAGAGCGATCTAGTCAGAGCTTTCTGTGAATACACGGAAAATGACTATTACGAATGGCTGAAAGACAATTTCAAGAGTTTCTTCAACCATTATCACCCTGACTGGGACTGGATTAGGGAGAAAATTAGAGAATACAAGTAGCCGAAAGTTCATCTAGGAGGCTCTTATGGCTAAAGGCACAAAAGGCAGAGTAGTTCAGGTCATCGGCCCCGTGGTGGATATCGAGTTTCCACCTGAGCAACTGCCCGAGATATATAACGCCGTGGAGATATACCGGGATGGCGAAGAGAACAAACTGGTTCTTGAGGTACAGCAGCATATCGGCGATGAGTGGGTGCGCTGCCTAGCCATGGACACCACCGATGGGTTACGGCGGGGCCTGGAGGCGATAGATACCGGGGCCCCCATCAAGGTGCCTGTGGGGCCCGCCACCCTGGGCCGCCTCTTCAACGTCTTGGGCCAGCCCATAGATGACTTGGGCCCCGTGGAGGCGGAGGAGCACCGCCCCATCCATCAACCCACCCCCTCCCTAGAGGAACAAAGCACGGCCGTGGAGGTCTTCGAGACCGGCCTGAAGGTGATCGACCTCATCGCCCCTTTCACCAAGGGCGGCAAGACCGGCGTCTTCGGTGGAGCCGGGGTGGGGAAGACCTTCATCATCATGGAGTTGATCCGCAACATAGCCCTCGAGCACGGCGGCGTCTCCGTCTTCTCTGGCATCGGCGAGAGAAGCCGAGAGGGGAACGACCTCTGGTACGAGATGAGGCGCACTGGGGTGATGGACAAGACGGTCATGGTCTTCGGCCAGATGAACGAACCACCAGGGGTCCGCCTCCGCGTGGGCCTCGCGGGGCTAGCCATGGCCGAGTATTTCCGCGACCAAGGTCAGGACGTGCTCCTTTTCATCGATAACATCTTCCGTTTCGTCATGTCTGGCTCCGAGGTGTCGGCCCTCATGGGACGGATGCCCTCAGCGGTGGGGTATCAGCCCACCCTGGCCGCGGAGATGGGCCAACTCCAAGAGCGGATCTGCTCCACCAAGCGGGGCTCCATCACCTCCTTCCAGGCGATCTTCGTCCCCGCCGATGACTACACCGACCCGGCTCCTGTGGCTACCTTTGCTCACCTGGACGCCACCATCTCTCTGGAGCGCTCCCTCTCGGAGCAGGGGCTCTACCCCGCGGTAGACCCCTTAGCCTCCACCTCCCGCATCCTAGACCCCAGCGTGGTGGGGGAGGAGCACTACCAGACCGCCCGCGGAGTCCAAAGGGTGCTTCAAAGGTACAAGGACCTGCAGGATATCATCGCCATTCTGGGCATCGATGAACTGTCAGAGGAGGACAAACTGACCGTGGCCCGAGCCCGGAAGATCCAACGCTTCCTATCCCAGCCCATGTTCGTGGCTGAGGCCTTCACCGGAAGGCCAGGGGTATACGTCCCTTTGCGGGAGATGGTGCGGGGCTTCAAAGAGATCCTAGAGGGGAAGCACGACGCTCTCCCGGAGCAGGCCTTCTATATGGTAGGCACCATAGAGGAGGCAGGGGAGAAAGCGGAAGAGATAAGCGGGGGATGATGGCCAAACTCCAAGTAGACGTCGTCAGCCAGGAGCGCGTCGTCTTCTCCGGGGAGGCGGATATGGTGGTTGCTCCTGGCGCCTTGGGGACATTGGGGATACTCCCCCATCACGCTCCGCTGCTCACCGCTTTGGAGGTGGGGGAGTTGCGGATCAAGAGGGATGAGGAGGAGATCTCCATGTCTATCAGCGGCGGCTTCATGGAGGTCCGCTCCAACAAGGTGATAGTCCTAGCCGATACCGCCGAGCGAGCCGAGGAGATAGATACCGCTAGGGCAGAGGCGGCCAGGGAGAGGGCCGAAAGACTACTAAGGGAGAAGCCAGACGGCGTCGATCTGGCTGGTATAGAGGGAGCCCTGCGTCGCTCACGAATCCGATTGAAAGTGGCTCGTCGCAGGCGCAGGCCACGGGAGGCGAGACCTCCCGAAGAGGAAATCTAGCCACTAGAGAGGGGCGAGATGTTTGAGAAACAGATCGGTGTGGACCTGGGTACGGTAAATGTTTTGGTCTATGTGCGGGGCAAAGGGATCGTCCTCCAAGAACCCTCAGTAGTGGCCATCTCCATCAACGACAACCGGATCGTAGCCATTGGACGGGAAGCCTTGGCTATGATGGGGCGCAGCCCAGAGAGTATCGAGGTACTTCGCCCTATGCGCGACGGCGTCATCGCCGACTACGTGGTCACCGAGGCGATGCTCCGTTATTTCATCTCCGGGATCGTGGGACGCTTCCGTCTCTTCCGGCCAGAGGTGATGATCAGTGTCCCCGTGGGGGTAACCACCGTGGAGAGCCGAGCCGTGCATGACGCCGCCATTCAAGCCGGCGCCAAGAACGCTCACCTCATTCCTGAGCCTCTGGCTGCGGCCCTGGGCGCGGCGATGCCCGTCCATACGCCCACGGGAAACATGATCATAAACATAGGCGGAGGGGCAAGCGAGGCCGCCGTTATCTCCATGAACGATATCGTGGTCGCCGGGTCGGTTCGTGTGGGTGGAATCCGAATGGATGAAGCGATCTCCGCCTATCTGAGGCGAAAATACAACCTCATGGTAGGGGAACGTACGGCAGAGGAGATCAAGATCGAGATAGGGAGCGCCATGCCCTTGGAGGAGGAACTGACCATGGAGGCCCGGGGACGAGACCAAGTAGCGGGGCTGCCACGGATCATCGAGGTTAGCTCTGGAGAGGTAACCGAAGCCATCGCTGAGCCCCTGGCGGCCATCGTCTCCGTAGTGAAATCCGTCTTGGAAGAGACCCCACCCGAATTAGCAGCCGACATCATCGACCGAGGCATGGTGATGACCGGTGGCGGCTCCCTCCTCCGCAACATGGACCGTTACCTCACCAAAGAAACCGGCGTCTCGGCCTATCTGGCTGACCAACCGATGGCTTGCGTGGCTCTAGGCGCTGGAAAGGCCCTGGAGAACTATCACCTCCTCAAGAAGAGCCTACCCGAACTCTAACCCTCCAAGTAGTGGGTCATGCTCTGCAAGCCCACCAGGGGATCGATCTGATAGACCTGTACCCCCTCGGGAACAGTGAGGGCCACAGGTGCATAGTTGAGGATAGCCTTTATCCCTGAGATCACCATAGCCGTAGCCACCTCCTGAGCCTCGCTGGCCGGGAGGGCGATGATGCCCAGCCGCAGACCCATCCGGTTCACAACCTCGGGCAGAAGGGCTACATCCATGATCTCCAGACCACCGACCCTTTTCCCTATCCTCGTCGGATCATTGTCGAAGGCGGCTACCACGTGGAAACCTTCCCTCTTGAAACCTCCATAGCGAGCGATAGCATGCCCTAAATCGCCTACCCCTACCAAGACCATGCCCCACTCTCTGTCCACGTTCAGGATCTCCCGCAGTTTCTGGCGGAGAAACCCCACCTGATAGCCTGTTCCCTGCTTTCCGAACCCACCGAAATAGGAAAGGTCTTTCCGTATCTGGGCCGAACTGATCCCCAACATCTCCCCTAACTCTTGAGAGGTGATCAGAGACCCCTCCTCCAGAGTGGAGAGGGCCCGAAGATATAGGGGTAAACGCTGGACTACGATCTGGGGAACCTTCTTCCTGCCTCCCATCCTCCTCAACCTAAATCTGTCCATTTTGTGAAAAATACCACTTATCATAATACCATGTTTTTGCCCTTCTGGCAATAGACTTTGACAAAAGATGCGCCCTATGCTATAGATGAAGCAGGGGCACTCGCCCCCTTTCTAGTCTGGCATCTGATCCTCATCGCTCTGGGGGTAAAAGTGACCGCTCGCCTCCCTAGCCGACAACTCTCCTGGGCCACGCTAGGCTACTGGGCACTAACGACCCTTCTGGCCCTGATCCCTACCCTAGTGAGCAGCCTACTCCTCCCTTCTTGACAACCTAACCATATATTGATATAATTTCGTATGACTTGTAAAATATATCATACCTTTCGTATCTCACGTGCCACAGAAGAGAGAAGGAGATGGGAGGAATAGGGAGACGATGATCGAGTTAAGAGGCGTGACCAAGGTCTACAGGATGGGCGAGGTGGAGGTCCACGCCCTGCGTGACATCTCGCTGGAGATAGAGTTGGGCGAGTTCATCTCCATCATGGGCCCCTCGGGCTCAGGCAAGAGCACCCTGATGAACATCATCGGTTGCCTCGACCAGCCGACTTCGGGGTCCTATTCTCTGGAAGGCATCGACGTCAGCCGGCTTGATGACAACCAGCTGGCTGAGATTCGGAATCGCAAGATGGGTTTCGTCTTCCAGATGTACAACCTTCTGCCACGCACCTCTGCGGTGGAGAATGTGGAGTTGCCCCTTATTTACGCCGCGGTTGCTAATCGCAGGAAAAGGGCCCTTGAGGCCTTGGAGACAGTGGGGCTGGCCCATCGCGCTCGCCACCGGCCCAACGAGCTCTCGGGCGGTGAACAACAGCGGGTGGGCATCGCCCGCGCCTTGGTGAATGAGCCAGCCATCATCCTGGCCGATGAGCCCACAGGCAACATCGACACCAAATCGGGCGAGGAGATCATGGCTATCTTCCGGAGGCTCAATGAGGAGCGGGAGATCACCGTTGTCGTCGTCACCCACGACCCTGAGATCGCCGCCTACAGCAGGCGCATCGTCCACCTTCGCGATGGCCAGATCGAGGGCCAGAAGGCAGCAGCGATATAGCGGGAGGAGAAACATGAGGAGAATCTTGATTATCATAGCAGTATTGTTACTCGTCCTGGCCGTGGGGGCTGGCTCCTTCTGGGCCGGGATGACGGTGGGGGAAAACCGGGTCATCCAAGATCCCGCCCGTTTAATGGAGATCATGATGAGAAGCCGCCAGGGTGGCCACTTCCCAGGTCAGTTCCCAGGGATGGTCCGAACGCCCCAGCCAGGCGAGGAAGCCGCGCCATTTCGTGGCGGCATCGTGGGCACCATCGAAGCGGTCGAGGGGGATACCCTCCTCGTCAGCACCGAGGAGGGAGAGATCCGGGTGCATACCACAGACACTACCCTCATCGAGAAGTCCACAGCGGTGGGCGTGGAAGATCTGGCAGTAGGTGAACAGGTGGTTCTTTCGGGCTCGCGCAACGATGATGGCAGCATCACCGCCCGCTCCATCCGAATCTCCACGGCCCCATAAACCCTGAGGGAGGTATGAAGATGCAACGGCTTAAGAGTCTATTGAAGTGGCTAGCCCTGGTTCTAGTGGTCGCCGTGGCGGGGACGGCTGCGTGGTGGTTTTGGACCCAAAACCAAGCGCCCCAAACCACCAGCCTCACCCAAGTGGTGACGGTGGAGCGAGGGAATCTAGTGGCCACCATCGCCCCCACTGGCGAGGTCTACGCCCCCCGCCAGGAGGAGTTATACTTCGACGTCAACAAGATCGAACTGACCGAACTGAATGTGGCTGCGGGCCAGCAGGTGAAGGCCGGGGATCTGTTGGCCCGCATTGATACCGAGACTTTGGAGCGGGCCGTGACCCAGGCTGAGGCCGATCTCACGGTGGCCCAGGACGCACTGGAGAAGGCCCAGAACCCCTATACCGACCTAGACCTGGCTGGCGCCCAGCGGGCCGTGACCCAGGCCCAGGTGGCTCTCGAAAATGCCAAGAAGCATTTAATCGTCGTCCAAAACGATTCAGATAACGCCGAAAGGATCCGAAACCTGGAGTACGAAGTTAACTGGTATGAGACCCATTACGGCGAGTCCCTGAGAAAGTATGAAAAAGGCCAGATCACTAAAGAGAGACTGGACCTGGACTTCAGTAACCTGATGACCGCCAAGGAGCGGCTCACGACGGCCCGGCTTAACGCCGAGATCACCCTCGCCAACGCCGAAGACCAGGTGGCCCAGGCCGAGTACAACCTGCAAAAGGCCCAGGAAACCCTGGCCGAAATCCAGGCTGGCCCCGACCCCGACGAGGTCGAGGTGGCCCAGGCCAAGGTCTCCAGCGCCCAAGCCGCTCTGGAGGATGCCCAAGATGCCCTGGAAGCGGCCACCATGGTCGCTCCCTTCGACGGAACCATCATCTCGGTGGACGCCGAGGTGGGAGACCTCGTCTCTTCGACCACCATCGTGGTCACCCTGGCCGACCTCTCAAACCTGCGGGTGCGGGCCTTCGTGGATGAGACGGATATCAGCCAGGTGGAGATCGGCCAGGAGGTGGAGATCACCTTCGACGCCTTCCCGGGGCAACAGCTCCGGGGGCAGGTGCTGGAGGTGCCGCTGCAGGGGAATCTGGTGCAGAACATCCTCACCTATGAAGTGCCGATGAGCCTGGAGGGGGCGGAAGGGGTGTCCCTGAAGCCGGGGATGACAGCCAATCTGAAGATCGTGGTGGGCCGGCGCGAGAACGTGCTGCTGGTGCCGGCCCTGGCAGTGCAACAGGGAGAGGAAGGGAACGTGGTGATGGTGCAGGACTCCCCCCAGGAACCGGCGATGGCGACGCGGGTAGAGGTGGGGTTGAGCGACGGGCTATACGTAGAGGTGGTGCGAGGGTTGAACGAGGGCGATCAAGTGGTGATCGAGTACCAGCCGGCTGAGGAAGAGATGTTCGGGTTCCCTGGCTTCAGGCAGATGTCCCCCGGCGCGGGAGGGCTGCACGGACCATGAACATCATCGAAAGTGTGCGGGTGGCTGTGCGCTCTCTAGCGGCCAACAAGTTGCGCTCAGGGCTCACCACGCTGGGCATAGTCATCGGCGTGGCCTCCGTCATCGCCCTGACGGCCTTGGGCAGCGGCACCCAGGCACAAGTCACCGAGCAGTTCGAGAGTCTAGGCTCCAACCTGCTTAGCATCTCGTCAGGGGCCATCACCTTTCGTGGTATGTCCATGGGGGCAGCAAGCGCCCAGAGCCTGACCAGCCTGACCAACGATGACGTGGAGGCCATCGCCCGGCTGGCCAGTTCCGCATCGGCCATCGCGCCCCAGTACTCTATCAGCGCCCAGGTGGTCTATGGCAACAACAACACCCAAACCACCGCGCTGGGGGTCACCCCGCACTACCTGATAGTGCGCAATTTCCAGGTGGCCCGAGGGCGCTTTATTGACAGCCTCGATCTCACAAATAAGGCCAAGGTGGTCGTCCTAGGGGCCACAGTGGCCGAGGATCTCTTTGGCGGGACTCTCGTTGATCCCCTGGGTAAGACGATCAAGATCAACCGCCAGAACTACCAGGTGGTGGGGGTCATGGCCAGCAAGGGCCAGATGGCCTTCATGAGCGGGGACGACCAGGTGTTCATCCCCTTGAGCACGGCCCAAATCAAGTTCGGTGGAGCGGGCACCACCTCCTTGCAGTCTATCGACGTGCAGGTCGTCTCGACGGATAAGATGGAATGGGCCAAGGCGGAACTGACAGCCATCCTGCGGGCCAGTCACGGCCTGGCAGCGGGTCAGTCTGACGATTTCACCGTGTTTGACCAGACCCAAATGGTGGAGACGGTAGGGGAAGTGGTGGGGATCTTCACCGTGCTCCTGGGCAGCATCGCCGCCATCTCCCTAGTGGTAGGGGGCATCGGCATCATGAATATCATGCTGGTGTCGGTGACGGAGCGGACGCGGGAGATCGGCATCCGCAAGGCGGTAGGGGCCAAGCGCAGGGACATCCTGGCTCAGTTTCTCGCGGAGGCGGTGGTTCTCAGCCTCCTGGGTGGGGTTATCGGTATCCTGGCGGGCTACGGCGTTGCGCAGGTGATCACCCCCCTGCTAGGGGGCACCCGCGTCCTCCTTTCCTCGAGCAGTGTGATCATGGCTCTGAGCGTGTCAATCGGCATGGGCCTCTTCTTCGGCACCTACCCGGCCAGTCGGGCGGCCAGCCTCAACCCCATAGATGCCCTCCGCTATGAATAGCACATCAGCGCCGAAGGTTAGCCCACAACAGATCGCTCGATTTCTCCCATAGTGCTTCGAGATGCTGCCAAGGGGCCTTCACCGCCCAATCCTCCTTGACCTATAGTGATGCCCAAGCCCTAGCCGACCCTCTAAACGTCCCCTACGTAACCGCAGTAGCCCCGCAACTGAGTGGAAGCGCTCGTCTATCCTATGCTGACAAAGATCTCTTCATCTCCGTCGTAGGTGTCACTCCAGAGGCAGCGCCAGTACGCAACCTCCGGGTGGCCTATGGAGAGTTCATCGATTCTGGCCATCTCCACGCCCGCTCCCGGGTGGCGGTCTTAGGGTCAGGGTTGGTGGATGACCTCTTCCCTCCGGGGCCCTATCCCTTGGGTCAAAATATCAAGATCAATGGCCTCCCCTTTCGTGTCATCGGTGTCTTGATGGGGGTTTCTTCGGCATCTACCCCGCGGCCCGGGCCTCCCGCCTGGATCCCATCAAGGCCCTGCATTACGAATAGGCGAGGCGCCCTTAGTCAGAGATCGAATATGAGAAAACCTACCTTTCTTATCCTTCTAGCCCTTGCCGGTCTCTTTCTTCCCGGCTGTAACCCGGCTCCCACGCCGACACCCACCATAATACCCCTGCCTACCACCACCCCTACCCCAGAACTCCTGGGAAGAGAAACCAGGTATATACATAATGAACCTGCCAGGGGGCGAAGAAAGGTGGATATTCGGTGTCTATAATGACCGGGCGCCAGGAGGGGAGAGAGTGGCTTTCTACTATGAAACCGAAGGGATGACCCCTCCGGTGAAGTTCTGCCTGCCTCCCTACAGTTGCATCACCCTGGTACCATCGCGACCAGAGCAGCAGTGGAAACTAGGGATGGTGGAACTTTTGACCAGCCATTTCAGTCAGCCCCCCTGTGGCAGGCACAGTTTCTCCCCCGCCTGGCTGCCCGATGGGAAGAAGATCGCCTTCCTCTCCGATAGAGATGGCCCTTGGCACCTCTACGTCATGGATGCCGACGGCAGCGACCAACAACAGATACTTGAGCGAGGTGACCGACCGTCTCCCCATCCATTATGGTTTCGCCCTGGAGAGGGTCATCTCCTGGACGAGGTGAAGTAAAAACCCCCGACCATGGCGGTGCATTTCCATCTATACTTCTTGACATACCTCACGCCTTCCTATATCCTTCCTCGGGGGTGAAGTTGTTCTTCGATGAGGCTAAGATCCAGGTGCAAGCGGGAGCGGGCGGCAACGGCTGCGTCAGTTTCCGCCGAGAGAAATATGTCCCCCTGGGAGGGCCCGATGGGGGCAACGGCGGCCGGGGAGGTAACATCTACCTGGTGGTCGATCCCCATCAGAACACCCTCATCAACTTCAGGAAGCGCCGCCATTTCAAAGCCGGCCGGGGCGGCCATGGGAAGGGGAAAGATCAGCAAGGAAAGGCTGGAGAGGACCTGGAGATCGGCGTCCCTCCCGGGACAGTGGTGCGCGACGCCGAGGCAAAAGAACACCTGGCTGATCTGATCGAAGAAGGGCAGAAGGCTCTAGTGGCTCGTGGGGGGCGAGGGGGAAGGGGAAACGCCGCCTTCGCCAGCCCCACCAATCAGGCCCCCCGCCTCGCCGAACGGGGAGAACCGGGCGAGGAACGGTGGCTGCTTTTGGAGTTGAAACTGATCGCCGATGTAGGCATCATAGGCTGCCCCAACGCCGGGAAATCCACCCTCCTCTCCGTCTGCACCGCTGCCCGGCCCAAGATCGCCGACTACCCCTTCACTACTCTGGCCCCCAACCTAGGGATCGTGGACCTTGACGACCATTCCTTCGTCCTAGTCGATATCCCTGGCCTCATAGAGGGAGCCCATCAAGGGAAAGGGTTAGGGCACGATTTTCTGCGCCATATCGAACGGACGAGGGTTCTAATCCACCTCCTCGACGGGGCTTCCAAAGACCCCCTCCAGGATCACGAGGATATAGATAGAGAACTGGCTCTCTTCAACCCCACCTTGGCCCGAAAGCCGCAATTGACGGTTCTCAACAAACTGGATCTCCCCCTAGCCCAAAAGGTCTGGCCTACCCTAGAGCGAGAGATGGAGCGACGAGAGGTGGAGATCCTGGCTATATCCGCCCTCACCGGCCAGGGGGTGAAAGAACTGCTCTATCGAGCAGCCCAACTCCTAGAGGAGGTTCCTCCTGAACCTGAGAGAGAAGAAGTGGCCATCTTTCGCCTCCCTGAAGAAGAGTTTACAGTACACCACGAGAACGATGGTTTCCGGGTGCGAGGCAAGAGAGTAGAGCGAGCGGTGGCTATGACCGATTGGCGGTACAGAGAGGCGATCGAGAAACTTCACCGGGAGTTGGAGGCTATGGGGGTGACCCAGGCCTTGGAGGAGGCAGGAGTCCAGCCAGGGGATACCGTCCACATAGGAGATATGGAACTCGAATGGTGGGAGTAGGAAGGATCGGCGTCCTAGGCGGCACCTTCGACCCTATCCATTATGGCCACCTAGCCGCAGCCGAGGAGGCACGAGCCAAACTAAGCCTCCGAGAGGTGGTCTTCGTGGTGGCCGGGCTCCCCCCCCACAAACTGGGTGAAGAGATAACCCCGGCGGAAGATCGGTACGCCATGGTGGAGTTGGCTATCTCCTCCAACCCCCACTTCTCCCTTTCCCGCATCGATATGGATAGGCCCGGCCCCTCCTATACCGTGGATACTATCGCCCTCCTGCGACAAAAGTGGACGGAGGAGATATATTTTATTATGGGAATGGACTCCCTGATGGAGATCGATACCTGGCATGAGCCCCAGAGGTTGATACAACTTTGCCGGTTGGTGGCCGTGGAGAGGCCCGGCTATGAGCCAGATCTGGAGAGGCTGGAGGAGACCATCCCAGGGATAACAGCCCGCACAGAGATCATAGATATGCCAGAGGTGGATATCTCCTCCACAGACCTCCAGCGGCGGGTGCGGGAGGGGTTGCCCATCAAATACCAGGTGCCTCCCGAGGTAGAAGAGTATATATATAAGCACCGTCTCTATCTAGAGAAGGCTAAGGAGGTCCAGAGACCATGCTCTTAGGAGAACTAACCTGGGCGGAGGTGGAAGAGTATCTGGCGAGGGATGACCGGCTCCTTTTGCCCGTGGGGAGCACAGAACAGCATGGCCGCCATCTCCCCCTGGATACGGACGCCTCCATCGCCTATGCTATAGCCAAGGAGGTGGGTGAGGCTACTGGCGTGCTGGTAGCCCCCCTCCTCCCCTACGGTGTCTCCCTCCACCATATGGCGTTCCCGGGCACCGTATCCCTGCAACCTTCCACGTTAGAAGCCTTGATCTTGGAGATCCTCAAAAGCCTCTATCAGCATGGCTTCCAGCGCATACTCATCGTCAACGGCCACGGAGGGAACACGCCATCCCTCCAAAACGGGGTCGCCACCCTCCTGAGCCAGGGCGAGGCCCCGGCGGTGAAGATACGAAGTTGGTGGCTGGAGCCGGAGGTGAAGGAGATGCTCGATCAACTCTTGCCGCCCGGTGGCCACGCCTCAGCAGGGGAGACCTCCCTCTCTCTAGCCCTCCATCCCCAAAAGGTCAACCTGGAGCGAGCCCGAGGAGGGACGGAGCGGCTCAAAGAGCCCATGATCTCCTTATCCCCTCAACGGGTGAGGCAAGCCTACCCCAACGGAAATGTGGGCGGCGACCCCGCCCTGGCCAGCCGGGAGATAGGGGAGAAGGTGTGGGAGGAAGTGGTCAGCCTCTACGTCCAGGAGATCGAGGGTTGGGAACCCTACCCATGACATAACCATCTCAAGGGAGGTGAGTGATATGCAAAGAGGGGTATTGGCGAAGATACTGGAGGGCCCCTTAGTAGGCCGGATAAGGCGTAACCATGCCCTGGAGCACGCCACCGTCCACCTCTTATCCCGCCGCGGCCCTTACACTCAGGTCATGGGGAGGACTACCACCGATGGCTTCTATGTATACGGGCCGGTAGAGACCCAAGAGGTGGCCGCCGCGGCCAGCGAGGCCTTAGCTCGGCTTCGGGCTGGGGAGCATGAGTTGGCCATCCACCCCCGTTGTGGTACTAATCTGGCGGTGGCTGGCCTTCTGGCCGGCCTCTCCTCCTTCCTGGTCTGGGGCGGGAAGGGGCGCAGGCTCACCAAACTCCCTCGTCTCCTCCTTGCCGCCACAGTCGCCGTCATAGCCGCCCAGCCCTTAGGTCTCCTGGTGCAAGAGCGCCTCACCACCTCAACGGACCTAGAGGAGGTGACTATCAAGGGCGTCACCGGTCAAAAAGTGGGCGGGGTGGTGATCCACAAGGTAGAATTGAGCCCAGCCTAATCTATAGATATGTTTTACCTATTCCACGGCGAGGATGAATACTCCTGCACTCTGGCCCTGGCCGAGATGAAGGCCAAGGTAGGAGACCCCTCCATCTCCCAACTCAATATCATCAGCCTGGATGGAGAGGCGCTCACTTTGGAGGAGTTAATCCGCGCTTGCGATGCTTCGCCCTTCCTCTCCCAACGACGGTTGGTGATGGTGCGTGACCTGGCATCTCAGTTGGAACCCCGGCGCGGGGCGAAAAAGAAGGGGTTACCACCTGCCAAACGAGAATTGGTAGAGGGTCTCAAGGAGTACCTCCCCCAGATGCCCCAAAGCACAAGGTTGGTCTTCATCGAGGGGAGGCGTATCAGCAAATCGAACCCCATTCACAGGCTGGCCTCCCAACTGGAAGGGGGCTTCGTCAGGGAGTTCAGACCGCCCAAGGGCGATCGCCTTCGACAATGGATCAGAGAGCGGGTGAAGGAGAAAGGCGGCCAGATCAGCCCTCCAGCCGTGGAAGAACTGGCCAACTTCTTGGGGAGCGATCTCCGCCTCTTGGATCAAGAGATCGAGAAACTCCTCACCTACGCAGGGGAGCGCCCCATCGAGAAAGAGGATGTGCACCTCTTGGTGAGCCAGGTCCAGGCGGCAACTATCTTCTCCCTGGTCGATGCCTTAGGCCACCGAGACTCCCGAAAGGCCACTTTATACCTACATGAATTGATGGATGCGGGTCAGCCCCTTCTCTATATCTTCTTCATGATCACTCGCCAGTTTCGCCTCTTACTGCAGGCTAAGGAGTTACAGATCGAAGGCCTTGGCTGGCAAGCGATCCAGACGAGACTAAGGCTCCACCCCTTCGTGGCCCAGAAACTAGCCCAACAGGCTAGGAACTTCTCCCGCAACCGATTGGAAGCCATCCACCATCGACTGTTAGAGGTGGACATCGCCATAAAGACCGGCCAGATGGAGCCACAACTAGCCCTCGACCTTCTAACCATAGAACTTTGCACCTCAAGAGCCTAGAAAGAGAAAGCCCCTCTCACCGAGGGGCACATCTCTAGCGATTTGAACTCTCAGGAGGGGGAAGCCTGGAGCCGGCGGATCACCACCATCACCTTGCCCTGGATCTCCACATCCGCGGGATGGACATAGATGGGCTCCAGAAGGGGGTTGGCCGGCTGCAAGCGGACCCGTTCACCCTCGTGATATATCTTCTTCAGGGTGGTCTCCCCCTTATCCCGCAACCAAACCGCTACCATCTCCCCGTTTTCGGCCTCCTTCTGGTGCTTCATGATCACGATGTCCCCATCGTGGACCAAGGCATCGATCATCGAGTCCCCCTTCACCTCCAGGGCGTATAGCCCTTCCTCCTCCTTGAGGATGTCTCGGGTCAACTCGATGCTCTCCGTGGGGAAACTATCATCGGGGACGGGGATGGGGTCACCGGCCGCGATCCGCCCAAGCAGAGGTATCTGGATCCTATCGGTAAGGCTAGCCAACCCTCCAGGCAGCCTGATGCCTCTGGAGATCTCCCGGTCCCGCTCGATATAACCTTCCCGCTCCAAGATGCCCAAATTGTAGTTCACCACCGAAGTGGAGGAGATACCCACCTTAGCCCCGATCTCCCTAATAGTAGGGGGGTAGCCATGCCGGCGCATGAAATCGCCGATGAATTTCACGATCCCCTTTTGCCGTTCCGATAGAGCCATCTCTTATCCCCTTTCCCCAAAGGCTAAGGATATTATACCACGAACTAATGTTCTATGTCAAGGGCCATCTTGACCTCCCTAGAGGGAGTAATATATACTCCCTATGACACATGATCTATATCTTCGCCAGGAGGTATGATATGGCTGTGGAATTGACTTTTCACGGGCACGCTTGTTTTACTCTCAGAGGGGGCGGGGTTACCCTTCTCCTCGACCCCTTCTTCACTGATAACCCCCTGGCCGATGTGAGCGCCGATTCCGTAGAGGCCGACTATATCCTGGTCTCCCATGGCCACGGCGACCACTTCGGCGACACGGTAGTCATCGCTCGCCGCACGGGAGCTATGGTCGTCTCCAATTTCGAGATCGCCACTTACTGTGAAAATCAAGGATTGAAAGCCCCCGCTTTGCATCTGGGCGGCGGCTGGGAGTTCCCCTTCGGGCGGGTGAAACTCACCATCGCCCATCATGGCTCCACCCTCCCCGACGGCAGCCCCGGCGGCAACCCCGCTGGCTTCCTCCTAAACATAGAAGGAAAACGGGTCTACTTCGCTGGGGACACGGGACTATTCTATGATATGAAACTGATCGGCGAGGAGAAGCCCATAGACGTGGCTCTCCTCCCCATCGGAGACAACTTCACCATGGGCCCCCACGATGCCCTGCGGGCGGTGGGGTTGCTAAATCCCAGGCTTGTCATCCCCATCCATTATGGCACTTGGCCCCTGGTGGAACAGGACCCCCACGCCTTCGCCAAGAGAGTGGAGGAGATGGGGGTTAGATGCTTAGTGCTCTTCCCAGGTCGTAAACTCACCCTGTAGGCAGTATGAGCAGCGATAATAGATGCGCCCGTGGCCCAAAAGGAGAAAGAGTTGCCTTCTTGGTTTGAGACCACAGGGGTTCTGAAAAGCGTGCGCCTCTTCTTGAGGGAGCGTACCCCCCAGGCTTATATCGTAGGCGGCTATCTCCGTGACCAACTCCTAGGCAGAGAGAGCAAAGATATCGATCTCCTAGTGTCAGAAGAGGCCCTGGCACTGGGCCGCCAACTGGCGGATCACCTAGGGGGAAGTTTCGTCCCCCTGGATGAGGAAAGGGGAGTGGCTAGAATCGTCCTTAAGGTGGAAGGAGAGCGTTACCTAGTCGATCTCTCCCGGATGCGTGGCCACCTGGAAGCCGATCTCGCCCGGCGCGACTTCACCATTAACGCCCTAGCGATGAACCTCTTTGACCCAGAAGCGCACCTCATCGACCCCTATGGCGGCCAGCGCGACTTGAAAGAGAAGGTAGTGCGGGCGGTCTCCAAAGAAGCCTTCCAAGATGATCCTCTTCGCCTCCTGCGAGGGGTACGGCTGGCGGGGGAATTGGGCTTCCGAGTGGAGAGTCGCACCCAGGGGTGGATGCGCTGCCACGCCTCTCTTATCACCACCGCCTCCCCAGAGCGGTTGCGAGACGAACTCTGTAAGATCCTGGCCCTAGTAGCCTCCGCCACCAGCCTACGCTACTTGCAACGAACAGGCATCCTAACCGCAGCCCTACCTGAACTCCAAGAGATAGAACATCCGCTGGATACCCTGGAGAGCCTGGAGAGCACCCTTCCCGCCTTGAGAGAGTGGCCCTCCTTCCCCCATCTCCTCTCCCATTTAGGCCAGCCAACGGCCGGCGATAGAAGCCGCCTCATACTGTTGAAGTTGACCACCTTGCTCCACCACCTTGGACAGGCTGAGAAGCACCCTCCTCCCAAGGCTCTAAACACCTCTCCCCTAGGGGGGGTGCTTCGCCGCCTCCGCTTCGCTACCCTGGAGGTACGCTTGGGCCAAAGGATATCCCTGGGGAACCCTCTCGCTTGGCGATTGACCCTCAAGACCTCGGCTCCTCTCGATCTCTATCGCTTCTTCAGGGAGACAAAAGGAGCGGGCGTTGAGGCCCTCCTCCTATCCTTAGCGGACCACCTAGCCACCCTAAAAGGAGATATATCATCTCCAGAGTGGCAGGGACATTTGACCAGCACCAGGGTCATCTTGTCTCACTATTTCGGCGAAGAAAGGGAGCGGATCTTCCCTCCCACCTTACTCACAGGGAACGATCTCCAAAGACGATTTCACCTTGAGCCTGGGCCTCTCATCGGTCACCTGCTGGAGGCGGTTCGCGAGGCTCAGGTGGAGGAAAAGGTGAGGAGCCAGGAAGAAGCCCTCAAACTGGTAGAAGAGGTTCTCCTTCGAGGGGGCTGATTACTCTACCCGCTGGCGGAGGAGGTGATACCTTTGCCTTTTCTGCCCATAGATGTTAAGATAAATAAAATTGAATCCCAGAGGGGTTATGACTCGTCAGCGTGGACTTAGGCGGTTGCTGAAAAACCTGCTTCTAGAGTCTGAGGAAGAGCCCGCACCGGTATCTGCACCACCCCCTAAGGTAGCGGTTCCAGAAACGGTGACTGAACCCCCGGAAGAAGCCCCTGGCGAGGCCGAGGTAGGGGTTCCTGACAAGGATGGGGAAGCCTATCTGGAGAGGTTGCGAGCCAAGATGGAGCGTACGGCCAGGGATTTCGCCGCCGGACTCCTCAATCGGGCCCAGTTCGAGGAACTCTACGCGCACTACCAGGCAGAGAGAGCGAATGTAGAATTTCTCCTACAAGCCTATCCTCAGACCAACGAGTGGAAATCGGCGGTGACCGAGGGAGATAGCGTGGTTATAAGGCGACGCCACCAAGCCCGAGTGGTCGCCTATTCCATCTACGACAACGACACCAGCCTCCCCCTCTATACCTTCGGTGACTTCAAGATGGAGAGCGAGTTGGTGGTAGGGATGCTGAGCGGCTTCCGTTCCGCCTCCGTCGAGATCCTGGGCTCCGGGCTTCGCAAGACGGAGGTGGAGGATGGGAAAGCCCTCTACTTCGTGCCCGCCAGGTACACAACCCTTGTGGCCCTCTACACCAGCGACCCCTCCCCCATTCAGTTAAGAGCCCTGGAGGATGTACATCGCGACTTCGAGACGGCCAACGAAGAGATCCTAGAGCGGAGAGGGGCCGAGGCCTGGCAACTGGTCTTCCCCCACCGCCCCGTCCTCGAGTGATCCCCCACGTTATCTTAGGACAGGAGCGTTTCTCGGAGCATCTTGGTTAAACGATGGAAACGAGGGAGCAAGAGAAAAAGTTGCGCGTCTTGAAAGTGGCTATCGTGGGAGACGGCTCTGTGGGGAAGACGACTCTCCTCCGCCGCTACTGCACCGGCCTCTTCCAGGAATCGAGGATGCTGACCATCGGCGTAGACTTCCAAACGGTGGTTATCAATCTGGGTGGCGAGCGGGTAAAACTCACGGTTTGGGATATCGCTGGGCAGGACCGGTTCGCCTTCGTCAGGGATTCCTTCTACCGAGGCAGTCGGGCCGTGGCTCTGGCTTTCGACGTAAGCGACCCTAAATCCTTCTATGATCTCCCTCGTTGGCGGGACGAGGTGTGGCGGGTCGTCCCCGCCGCTTTGCTATTTGTGGTGGCTACTAAGATCGATCTCCCCCGAGCCGTCTCCCGCCAGGAGGGTATCGCTTTCGCCCGTTCTCTACCCGGGCCTTACTACGAAACCAGTTCCCTAGCCGGCCTAGGGGTAGAGCGGTTCTTCTTCGGCTTCGCCCGCCGGGCCTTAGAAGGAGCCAGAGTGGCCGAAAGACGGAAGCCCAAGGCCGACCGCTGGCCTTAACCCCCGCTAAAGCGAGAATATAAAAGAGCCCTTTCCTTAGAATCGGAGAGGGCTCAAGTTTTGAGCAAAGTAAAACTCATCTTCCCTGTAACCGCCTCCATATCTGCCCAGCGCCCCAGAAAAGCAACGCCAACCAGGTGCCAACCCCTACAAGAAGCCCCACTTTCCACGAGGTAGGCGAGAAGACCAGGCGAACCTCGTGGGAGCCGAGCCCAAGATATACCGCCCGGAAAGCGTAGTTGGCCCTCAGCAAGGGCTCCTCGCTCCCATCCACATAAGCCCTCCACCCTGGATAATATACCTCGCTCAGGACTAGGTACCCTTCGCTTGTAGCCTCGGTTTCTAACTCTATCTCGTTGAGGGAATAGGAGGTGATAACGGCTCTCCCTTCTGAAGCATCGCCTTTCAAGGCCTTTCCTCCCTCCACCACAACCGTGTCGGCGGGGTCGAAGCCAGGAGCCTGAATAGCAGCCCAGGCCGATTCGTGATCCACGACTACTTGACTCCGATAGACGATAAAAGCGCGAGGTAAAACGGTAGTACGGTAGATATCCACCCTGGGATCGCCATCAAAGGCCAAGAGATAACCCTCTCCCGGGGAGGCACCTTTCTTCATTATCAAATATTTCACGTTCAGAAAAGTGTACAAGGGCGAAGACCGGCTCCCTATCGCTTGCCGGTACTGTTTGAAGTCCGCCAACTTGAGAGGGGTATATATCCCCCCTATATCGAAGAGCCGGTGGATGAGGGCCAAGTCAGGCTGCCAGACCCCCCATATCTCCTGGGGGACCTCAAGGCGGTAGAAAGCCTCATCTTCCTTGAGGAACTCTACGGCTGCCGAATGTTGGAACCCCTTCGTGGGATCGGTGGTGCCGATATCGATATAGGCCCCCGTCGCTGCCAGATCGACGAATATCAAACCTATAGCCAAAAAACCCACCATCTGCGGCCTCGCCCACCGACGCCCCCGGATATAGAGGAGAAAGAGGCTCCCGCCCAAGAAGAGAAGGAAAAGCACCTGTCCCCGGGTGGCGTTGGCTATGCGCTGCAATATCACCGGGTCCTTGTCTTGGCTGAAGATGAGAACCGCGTAAGCGAGGGGCAGGGTCACCAGAGTTATGGCCAGGAAGGCAGGGAAGGAAAGCCTGAGCGCCCCCTTGAAGAGGGCCTGCTCTCCATGCCTTAAAGGACGCAAGATGGCATCCAGCCCCAAGGCGGCCAGGAAAGCGAGGGCGAAATCCAAGAGGATGATAAACCGGGCTGGAGCGCGGAGTTGCTTAAACCCGGGAACCAAACCATAAAGCCAACCATGAAGGATAGCGTTATCGCCCAGGGCCAAGAGCAAGGAGATAATGACCAAGACCAAGAGAAAGCGGGTCAGATCATCTCGCCGGAAAAGCAGGGCCAAGGAAGCGAGAAGCAGGGGCAAAACCCCTATATACCCCACCTCCACCCTATCCCAGAGCCCCCAGGAAAGCCGTGGCCCGCGGCCGAAAAAGCCGGGGTTGAGGAGCCCTATCAATTGCGCTGGAGAGAGGGAGAATCTAGCCGCCTCTTCATAGGGGATCTGGGCTCGCACCGAGAGTTGCATCATCTCGTAGCCGGGGAGGAGAAGAAAAGTCGTGGCCCCCAAGGCGATAACAAAGGTCAAGGCTGTGAGACCTAAAAGAAGCGGTATCGCTCTACGATCCCCTCGATAGGCGAAGTAAAGGCGATAGAGAAGATAGAGACCCAGAAGGAAGAGGATATGGAAGATGGGCTGAATATGGCCTGCCAAGATGGCCACCCCCAGAAATATCCCGGACAGGAGAGCGTAGTTAACTCTCCTCTCCTTAAGAGCCCGATGGTAAAAGAGGAAGACCAGAGGTAGCCAACTGGCGGCAGCGATCATGTTGAGGTTCCCGAAATGGATGATGAAGAGATCGGAGAACATGAAGGCTATGGCCCCAGCCAGAGAGGCCAAGCGACCGATAGGTCCCTCCTTCCTAATGAAGCGGAGGCAGAGGTACATAAAAGCCCCCGCTAAGAAGAAGTGGAGAACAGAGATCAACTCCAGAGCGCGGAAGGTGATCTTAGGCACCAAGAAGAAGAGGAGAAGGTTTATGGGGTAAAAAAGGCCCGTTTGGATATCGGCGGCGAAGGGAGCGCCCCCATAAAGGTAGGGGTTCCATAGAGGTACCTCTCCTCCCTTCAGGCTCTGGGCAGCGAAACGGTATAGGGGGAAGAGAAAGGAGAGGAGATCGCCGCCATCGGCGGGCATCCAGACCGGGGTAAAGAGAAGCCGCCAGAAGAAGCCCACCGTGGCTAGGGCTAGCGCGCCTAGGGCTAGGAGATCACGATGGTAATCGTGCCGCAATCGCCCTTGGGCATAGAGTCGCCAAGCCCCCAGGAAAACAAAGAGCCATATAGCAAATAGAGAGAAGAAAACCACCCTCACACCCCCTTTCAACAGAGGCGAGTATATCACTCCCCCTTCCCCATGGCAACCCCTTGACAAATTCCCATTTCGTGTCATAATATTAGTAACGATTATCATTATGGTTATATGCGAATGATCACAGACCAGGAAGAGATAGACCGGCGGTTAAATATCAAAGGGTACCACCTCACCAAGCAGAGGCTGGCGGTGCTCAAGGCCCTCCAGAGCACCAAAAGCCACCCCGGTGCCAACTGGATCTACGATAAGGTGCGCAAGGAGATCCCCCACATCAGCCTGGGGACCATATATCGCACCCTTAACATACTAAGAGAGGCAGGGCTACTTTTGGAACTCAACTACGGGAGTTCGCAAAGCCGCTACGATGCCAATACCGAAAGCCATTATCACATCGTTTGCACCAACTGCCGGCGTATCGCCGATCTGGAGTTGCCGTTAGGCAACGAATTGGAAAGGCAGGCCAAGGGAGCCACCGATTTCACGGTAACCGACCATCGGCTGGAGTTCTACGGCCTTTGTCCTGACTGCCGCCCCGATTGACAACAGGATAACTATCCCACAAGGAGGGAAGAAAGATGATACACATGACCGAGGAGAATCTGAAGGCAGCCTTCGCTGGTGAAAGCCAAGCGCATATGAGATACCTCATCTTCGCCGATAGGGCAGAGAGGGAAGGATACCCCAACGTAGCCCGCCTCTTCAAGGCCATCGCCTTCGCCGAGCAGGTGCACGCCACCAATCACTATCGGGAACTAGGGGGTATCAACGCCTCGCCCCAGAACCTCCAGGTGGCGATCGATGGGGAGACCTGGGAGGTGGAGGAGATGTACCCTGCCTACCTGGCGGTGGCCCAACTCCAGGAGGAGAAGGGAGCCCAACGCTCCATGGGTTACGCCCTGGAATCGGAGAAGATCCATGCCGCCATGTATACAGAGGCTAAGGAGGCCACGGAGGCGAGGAAGGACCTGGACATAGGACCGGTCTACATCTGCTCAGTCTGTGGGCATACGGTAGAGCGAGAACCCCCAGAGAAGTGTCCCCTCTGTGGCGCTAAGCGCCAAAAGTATGTAGAGTTCTAGACCGAGGGAGGTCGAGCCTCCCCCCGAAACCACCGCACCAATCAGGAGGAGAGCACAAAGATGGAAAAGTAGGAATGTCTCGTCTGCGGCTATATCTACGACCCTGCGGAAGGCGACTCCGAGGGGGAGATACCGCCGGGCACGCCCTTTGTGGAGTTGCCCGATGATTGGGTCTGCCCCGAATGCGGAGCGGCGAAGGAGATGTTCGAGAAACTAGAGGAGTAACATCGGAAGACAGTCTAGGCAGAAAGGGAGGCAAAAAGATGGAGAAATGGAGATGTACAGTATGTGGGTATATTCACGATGGAACCAGTCCACCGGATAAGTGTCCCAACTGCGGGGCTCCCAAGGAGAAGTTCGAGAAAATGGAGGAGAAGGCGGCGCAGTTGATCGAGAGGTCTCGCTTCTCCAACGCTCTTCATATGACGCTCTACACCCTGCTCGATGAGGTAGCCGAGGTGGCCCAGAAGGGGATAGAGGACAACCTAGACCCCCGATGCGTTGAGATATTCACCCAGGCCAAGGAAACGGCCGGACTCATCCAACAGAGGGTGAAGGCCGAGATTCAGAGCCACATCGGCAAAGGGAAGTGGGGTTAGAAAGGAGATAAACTATGAACGAAGAGACGATCGCCCTCCTCAATGAGGATATCAAAGGGGAACACATGGCCATCGTGCAGTACCTGCGCCACGCTTACGCTTTGGGCGAGGGGGAGATGGCCTGCGAGATCGAGGCCATCGCCAGGGAAGAGATGCGCCACCTCGATTGGCTCTCGGAGAAGATAGTAGAGTTGGGGGGCAAGCCCACTCTAGAACGGGCGGAGATGGATCTGGGAGGCACCACCCCAGCGGAGTGGCTACGGCGCGACGTCAAGGCCGAAGAGGACGCCATCACCATGTACAAGGAGCACATAGAGGCTATCGATGACCCCAAGATAAAGCGGCTCTTGCACCGTATCCTCTCCGACGAGCAGGCCCACCACGCAGACTTCAGCCATATGGTCGAGAAATCGGAGCGGGAGAAGATAGCCCCAGAAGGGGCGCTCCTCTCCGAGAAGAGGGATAAGACCATCGATATGTTGAACTGGGGGATCCGCCACGAGTACACCGTCATCTTGCAGTACCTGTATCACTCTTATCTGACCCCCGATGAGGAGGTCAGTCTAGAACTGCAAGATCAGGCTATCAACGAGATGCAACACCTGGGTTGGCTGGCGGAGGAGATGACAGAAACCGGTGGCAGCCCAGATATCGAAGCCACAGAGGTGGATCGCTCCCAAGAGACTCCCGATATGCTGCGAGCCGATATCGCCGTGGAGCGAGAGGTGACTAAGGAATACACCCGTCAGATCGACGAGGTCGAAGATCCCGGGCTGAAGAGGCTCCTGACCCGCATCCGAGACCACGAGATCTATCACGACCAACTCTTCACCGATCTCTTGGAGGAACTCGGAAAAGAATAGACCCTCGCCGCGGCCTCTATTACAAGGTATGTAGGTGGAGAACACAGGGTCTGTGTCCTCCGCGTTTCAGGTTTACAAAGGGAGTAAAATCTGATATAATGTTGTCCGCCTTAGAGTGTTCCAAAACAACAAAGGGAGGTAACTTAGATGGCCTATAAGATCACTGAGGAGTGCATCCTCTGCGGAGCCTGTGAGCCGGAATGTCCAAACGAGGCGATTAGCGAGGGCGAGGAGATCTACGTCATAGATCCCAACAAATGCACCCAATGCGTGGGTCATTACGACGAATCGCAATGCGCCTTGGTTTGTCCGGTCGACTGCTGCATCCCTGATCCGGATCACGAAGAGTCCCAGGAGGAACTCCTGGATAAGTTCAAGAAGATGCACCCGGACAAGGAACCCAAGGTCTAAACCCTCCCCAGGCGCAGTAGCCTGGCGAGGCGAATCGTGTTAATTGAGAGCCCCAAAGGCCAAGGTCGCGCCAGTGGCTTCCTCTGGGGCTTTCCCCTTTAGAAAGGCCACGATGACTATAGATCGCCTGCTAGCCATAGATGTGGGGGCTGGGACGCAGGACATCCTCCTCTTCGAGAGCGGCAAACCGATGGAGAGCTGCGTCAAACTAATCCTCCCCTCTATGTCCACCATTGTGGCTCAGAAGATCAAAGAGGCTACCGCCCAGGGGGAAGATATCTTCCTGACAGGGAACCTCATGGGAGGGGGCCCCAACGTCAGCGCCCTCAAGGCCCACCTCAGGGCAGGCTACCGCGTCTTTGCCACCCCCTTGGCGGCCAAGACCATCCGGGACGACCTCAACGAGGTTAGATCCATGGGAGTGGAGATAGTGGAGGAACCTCCAGATAATGCTATAGTCATTGAGAGCCGAGATATCGATCTTCTCTCTCTAGGAAGGGCTTTGGCCCTCTTCAATCTGGAACTTCCCAAAGAGTACGCCATCGCCGTCCAGGACCACGGCGAACAGCCAGGCATCAGCCAACGGAGGTTCCGCTTCCAACAATGGGAGAGGTTCGTGGAGGCTGGAGGCCAACTGGAGAGCCTAGCCTACCGGGAGGTGCCCCCCTATCTCACTCGGATGAAGGCTGTGCAACGGGATGCCCCGGGAGCCCTGATGATGGATACCGGCTCGGCAGCGATATGGGGCGCGCTCTGCGATAAGGTGGTGACCGCACGACAAGATGAGGGCCTCATCGTGGTCAACGTGGGCAATCAGCACATCCTCGCCGCCCTGGTGAAAGGGGAGAGGGTCTGGGGGCTCTTCGAGCATCATACGGTATTGATGAACAAGGAGAAACTCATTGATCATATCGAGCGGCTGCGCCAAGGAGTTTTGACCAACGACGAGGTCTATGAAGACCACGGCCACGGGGCTTTCATCCACCCCGATTACAAAGGCCCTTTTCGGTTCGTGACCATCACGGGGCCCAACCGGCGGATGGCTGAAGGGTTAGGCTACATGGCCGCCCCTTACGGCGATATGATGCTCACCGGCTGCTTTGGCCTGGTGGCCGCGGCCCAAAGGCTCCTGAACGATTAAAGGAGAGGAAGAGAGATGTCATACGGCTATCACGGTCGAATCTTGCGCCTCGATCTCTCCAGCGGGAATAAGGTAGTGGAAGAACCGGGAGAGATCTTCTACCGACGCCACTTGGGAGGATGGTCCCTCATAGCCCATTACCTCCTGAAGGAGTTGAAGCCAGGCATAGACCCTCTGAGCGAGGAGAACAAATTGATCTTCGCCTGTGGGCCTATCACCGGAGCCCCCATAGCGGGGAGCGGCCGCAACGCCGTGGGAGGTAAATCACCCCTCACCGGCCTCTTCGGAGAGGCGGATGCGGGGGGCTACTGGGGAGCAGAACTCAAGAGGGCCGCATATGATGCCCTAATAGTGGAGGGCCGGGCCAAGAAGCCGGTCTATATCTGGATCCATGACGACCAAGTGGAGATCCGAGACGCTTCCCATCTCTGGGGCCACCCCACCGCTCCGGTCCAGGAGGCCATCCAAGGGGAACTGGGCGACCCCCTCATCAGGGTAACCCAGATCGGGCCGGCGGGGGAGAGGCTAGTCCGATTCGCCTGTGTGGTGAACGACCTCCACCATTTCGCTGGCCGTACGGGGATGGGAGCGGTGATGGGCTCCAAGAACCTCCGCGCCATCGCCGTGCGGGGAAGGGAACCGCTTCCCATTGCCGACCCGGAAGGGCTCCGCGCCATCTCCCGCTGGCTCCTGGAGAACTACATGAACCTGGCGGGGGGGCTTCACGATGACGGCACGGCAGGAGGGGTGGAGTATCTCAACAAGAAAGGCGGGCTCCCCACTCGAAACTTCCAAGCCGGCTCCTTCGAGGCGGTGGAGGCCATCGCCGGCTCCACCATGACCGATACCATCTTGGTAGGAAGAAAGGGGTGTTTCTCCTGTGCCATCCGTTGTAAACGGCGGGTGGCTGCTGAGGAGCCCTACAAGGTCGAGCCTACCTATGGGGGACCCGAATACGAGACCGTCGCCGCCTTAGGCTCCAACTGCGGCGTTAGCGACCTGGTGGCCATCGCCAAGGGGAACGAACTCTGCGCCGCCTACGGCCTAGATACTATCTCCACCGGAAGCGCCATCGCCTTCGCCATGGAGTGTTTCGAGCGGGGGCTCATCACCCCGAAGGAGACCGAAGGGTTAGAGTTGACCTTCGGCAACGCTCCAGCCATGATAGAGATGGTGGGGAGGATCGCCCGTCGAGAGGGTCTGGGAGATACTTTAGCCCAGGGGGTGAAACGAGCCGCGGAGAGGATCGGCTCCGGAGCCGAAGAATACGCCCTCCATGTGAAGGGACAAGAGAGCCCCATGCACGAACCCCGATGGAAGCAGGGTCTAGGAGTGGGCTACGCCCTCTCACCCACCGGAGCGGATCACTGTCATAATTTGCACGATAGCTTCTACACCAAGGAGAAGCGAGCCCTGCGGGAGATAAGGGCCTTGGGCATCCTAGAACCGTTACCCGTCGACGACCTCAGCCCAGCCAAGGTCCGTCTTTACCATTATGTGAGCACCTGGCGACTCCTTCTCAATAGTCTAGGTCTTTGCCTCTTTCTGCCTTATGACTACCACCAAGTGCGAGATATAGTCAACGCCATCACCGGCTGGAACACCAGCCTCTGGGAACTCCTCAAGATGGGGGAGAGGGGCCATGCCCTGGCCAGGGCCTTCAACGCTCGAGAGGGCTTAACTCCGGAGGACGACCGCCTCCCTCGCCGTTTCTTCGAGCCCCTGGGAAGCGATACCCCTGCCTTGGAGGGGGTGGCTATCGAGGAGGAGAGGTTAAAAAAAGCGTTAATCACCTATTATGGAATGGTAGGTTGGGATCTAGCCACTGGTATCCCCACCCGGGAGAGGCTAGAGGAGTTAGATGTAGGTTGGGTGGCGGAGGAGTTAGCCAGGCGGAAAAAACCTGTCTGACCAGACAGGCAAGAACCTGGTTATCATCCACATCCAGGCGCCGGTGAGGGGCTCAACTCAAGAGTGGGTGTGGGGGTGAGTATGATGATCCTCGTAGGCGTTGGCGTGGGTGGGACTCGCCGGCGCGGCACCGCTGATAGGATGGTGCCGGCAACCATGCCGAAGGCCACGAGTAGGCCCAAAACCCAGAACATTATCTGCTGTCTGCGCTGCTTTGGGGTCGGCCGACGTTTTCGTGCCAAATCTTCCTCCAAACAAAATTATACTACGACTCTTATCCTGAGACAAATATTGACATCCTTCCTCCCATCTGATATATGATTAAGTAGAGTGGATTTTGCATATTTGCAAAGGAGAAGTCGATGAGAGAGAAAGTGGAGAAGGCGTTAGAGGGCATCAGGCCTTATCTCCAATTTGATGGCGGAGATATAGAACTCCTAGAGGTCACCGACGACGGAGTTGTACGGGTTCGGCTGCTGGGAGCCTGCAGCGGCTGCCCCTTCTCCCAATACACTATGCAGATGAGCGTGGAGAAGCGGCTCAAAGAAGAGGTACCAGGGGTTAAAAAGGTCGAGGCGATACCCTAGAAGCAGAGAGAGAAGAGAGGCTACATGAGTAAGGGCGCTGGCTGCATCGTCCCCATCACCACCCCAGAGATAAACATAAAAGCGGCCAGAGAAGCGGTCGAACTCCCCCACTAAATGGGTGGTTGCTCTTGGCCCTGGAACGGCGAGATCTAGCGGTCTAGGTAGCGGCTAGCGAACAACTAGAACAGGACAAGGGGCGTTCTCTACCACCTTGTCGGTTATGCTCCCCACGAAGTAACGGCGCAGGCCTCTGGCAACTTGGGTAGAACCCATCACTACCAGGTCATAGCCCCCCTCTCCTATCTCCTGGAGGATTTCCTCAGTAGCAAAACCGTGCCTGAGTTTCGTCTCCACCTCTATGCCCATCCCTCGCAGTATCTCATCCTCTATCAAAAAATGGCGAGATTGAGGGATGTCGAGTTGTACGAACTCCTCCAGGCTGATCCTCTTCTTGTGGGCAAGATACTCCATGGTGAGAGGATCGACGACCTGCAATAAGGTGGCCCTCGCCCCTGCCATTTGAAGAATTCTCCCCCCAAAGCGGGTGACCTGATCGGCGTGGCTCAGCCCACCACTGCAGATGAGGGCCTTTTCCAAGGAGAAGGGCCTCTCCACCCTAACAATTAGAACGGAGGTCTCCACGGCTCTTAATATGCGGCGCCAGGTACGGCCTCTTAGGAATCTAGTCCACCAAGCCCGGCCCAAGGAGCCCACCACCACCAAGTCGTATCTTTTCTCCCTCGTCTGCCGGGCGAGTTCAGCCCGTGCCCTGCCTCGGCGAGTGAGAGCCTGAAAAGGTACACCCTCTTCTGTCAAGAGGGAGCGAACCTCCTCCACAGCCCTGTCAACCCGCAGCACCCAGTCGGCTCGCTCCATGACCCCCAGGACTGTGACCTCGGCTCCCAACATCTTGGCCAATTTCACTCCGTAGCGGGCCGCTATCTGGGCTTGCTCTGAACCGTTAATACAAAGAAGTATGCGCACATCCGCCTCCCAAACGTCCTAAGCAAGGAAAAGGATACCTAAAATCGCCGAGGCGATAAGCACGGGGACAGCATCCAACCCAAAGATAAAAAGGGCGATAGCACTAGCGGCCAAAAGAACCCATTGGGGCAGATCTAGACGACTTCCCAGCGCGAGGCCGGAGAGTCTAGTGGAGAGGGGTGTGAATTTAAGAGCGTAGAGGGCAAGGATTACGGCTATGGTTCCCCCGCCCACCACAATCCACCGGGTCTTATCTAAGGGGGCTGCCTCTCCTAGGAGGCCTGCGAGTTTGACAGCGGTGAGAAGCAAGATGACCACTACGGCTGGTAGTAGGCCTCTAACGAAGCCTTCTAGCCAAGGCTGCTTTCCCAGCCTATCCAACAAGATGGCAACACCCAGCATGAGTATCGTAGGAGGCAGCGTGGCCGCCAAGGTGGCCGCCAGGGCCCCTCGGATCCCGCCCACACGATAGCCCACGAACATGGCTGTCTGCAGAGCATCCGAGCCAGGGAGCACGCTGCCGAACCCCACCGCCTCCACGAATTCCTCTTCAGTCACGAATCCACTACCCATCACCGCCTCCTCATGAAGCAAGCCGACAGAGGCAGGACCTGAGGTGGTAAGAAGGTTGATCTTGAGAAACATGAGGAAAAGGCTAAGCAACCTGCTCATTGAACCCCTCCTTTAGAACTCGCCTCTTATGTAGGCACGCGTCCTTGCTTCCTTAGGGTGGTTGAAGAAATCAGCTGCGGGGCCGTATTCCACAAGCTCACCCAAGTAGAGGAATATCACGTAGTCGGCAAGCCTCCGCGCTTGTCGCAAGATATGGGTAACAATCACTATAGTATATTTCTCCTTAAGGTCAAGGAGTCGTCGCTCTATATGTTGGGCGGAGATAGGATCCAGGGCCGATGTGGGCTCATCACCTAGTAAGACTTCGGGCTCCACGGCGAGACCTCTGCCCAAGCAGAGCCGCTGCTGCTGTCCAGCGGAGAGCCTTGAGGCTGGGGCATGAAGCCTACCCTTTACCTCATCCCACAGCCCCGCGGCTCGCAGATGATCCTCCACAATCCGATCCAACTGTTGTCTCTCTTTAAGGCCGTGAACGCGGGGGCCGAAGGCCACATTGTCGTAGATAGACATGGGTAGAGGATGCGGTCTTTGAGAGAGCAAACCTATCCTCTTTCTGATCTCCGTCACATCAACATCAGGATGATAGATATCGAGGCCGCGGACTAGCACCTGGCCCGATATCTTGGTTCCTTCCACCAATTCTACTAATCGGTTTAAGGATTTCAGGAGGGTGGTCTTGCCACAACCTGAAGGCCCGATGATCACCGTGATCTGCCTTTCGGGGATCTCGACGGTCAAATCCTTTAAGGTGTGGTGATCTCCATAGAATACATTAAGGTTATGGACACTGATATGAGGATTGGCCATTCCTTCCTCCTATCTTATCACGTGGGCCGTAAACCTCCCGGCGACAAGCCTACAGCCCAGACTAATAAGCAAGACTATGATCGTAAGCACTAAAGCAGAGGCATAGGCTCTTTGTTGAACCTCAGGGAAGGGGGTAGCCAGTTGAAAGAAAACGGCCAAAGGCAAGGATGCCACAGGCCGAAAAAGCGAAGAGGGCAGACTGTCGGTATAGCCAGCGGTGAACAAGACCGATGCCGCATCGCCGATGCCCCTGCCAAAGGCCAGAAGGATCGCCGTCAAAATACCGGGCAGACATTGTCTCACTACCACGCTCATTGCCGTTTCCAATCTCGTGGCCCCCAAGGCATAGGCGCTTTCCTTCAATTCGAAGGGGACCATGCTTATCACCTCCTCCATAGCCCTGCTCATGATGGGAAGCTCAAGGAGTGTCAAGGCCATAACGCCTCCCAGCAACGACGCCCTAACCCCCAGGAAGACCATGATGGTGAAGCCAAAGGCCCCGTACACGATGGAAGGAACACCCCATAAGACATCAAGGGACAATCTGGTAAACTCGGAGAACCTGGACTTGCCGCTGTACACTTGCAAGAATAGGGCGATGGGGAGGCTAAGGAGAAGGGCCAAGACCGTTGCTCCACCAGCCAAACATAGGGAGCCAGTGATGGCATTCAGTATCCCGCCCTCTCCTCCCAAATAGTATCCTCCCTTGGGGGTCTGGATGAGCATCGCCAGGTTGAGAGCAGGCAAGCCCTTCAAAACCACGACCGCCAGTACGAACACGAGACTCCCGAGGACGATGACCGCTGAGGCTATCATCAGCCCCTGAAAGATAAGTTCCTCCTTCCGTTTATCCAAATCTACCTCACCCCCCTTCCCCCAACACTCGCCGCAAGATGATCCTCGCCATGATGTTGAAGCATAAGACCATAAGCAGTAAGAACAAACCCGCGCCCAAGAGCGCCGAGTCGTAAAGTGGTATAGACATCATCTCTCCATAGTTGTTGGCAATCAGGGCCGTCAACGGATATGCAGGGTCAAAGATGGATGATGGAACCATAGCCACATTACCCACCACCATGAGCACAGCCATCGTCTCTCCGAAGGCTCTAGAGAAGCCCAAGACGATGGCCGCGACTACACCGGGAAGGGCCTTGCGCATCACCACATGCTTCACCATTTGCCACCTTGTAGCGCCTAGGGCTAGGGCGGCCTCCCGAAGCCCGTCTGGCACCGATCTGAATACCTCCTCGGTGACGGAGATGATGATGGGAAAGACCATAAGGGCCAATACTATGCTCCCGGCCAGCACACTGTAGCCGGTGGGATTCCAAACCGAGAGGAGAGGAATACCTCCAAAGCTGCCTCCTATTAGAGGCACCAGGTAATCTCTTATCAGCGGCACCACGGCCAGCACCCCCCACAGACCGTAGACCACCGACGGTATGCCGGCCAAAAGATCGATGAGCGGCTTGACAACCCCTCGAACCCTTACCGAGGCATACTCAGCCAAATAGATAGCGGTTAGAAGGGAAAGGGGAATAGATATGATCATGGCCAAGGCCGTTACCCAGAGTGTACCGAGGATGAAGGGGTAGAAGCCAAACTCTCCTTTCAAGGGGTGCCAAGAAGAGGAGAAAATCAACTCTCCTAGAGACTTGGCGGTTAAAATCGGTCTGGCTCGCGCATACAAGGCTAAGGCCATGAGAAAGACGATCAAACTAGAAGAGCATGTAACCAAGAACATGAGCCTGCTGGCCAGGCGGTCTTTCAAACTTCTGGTAAGCATCGCTTTTCCTTCGCCTGTTGGAGATATATGTGGATTTCCCCGCTCACTCCAACTTCCTCAGCCCTTCTTCAAGCTGTTCTTTCGGTAAAGGTATATAACCTACTTCTTCAACGTACCGCTGTCCCTCAGTTAGAATCCAGACCATAAAAGCACGCGTCAATCCGGTCGGCTGGCCTAAGGTGACGAGGTTCAAAGCCCTCGCCGGGGGAGAGGGGTAGATCCCGGTGGCGATGGCTTCCATGAGTTCACCTTTCGTGTCGTAAAAACTCTCCGCCTCGTCGAGGCGACCATTGGCGTTAAGATCGAGAGGGAGTATCTCTATCCCAGCCACTGGCTTTCCTGTCGCCGCAGCGTAAGCGAAATTCAGATTATTGTAGCCTATGCCTAGAGGGTCTTGACTAACCGCTTCTGCGAGTCCTGGGTCCCCATAGACTGCCACATCTATTAGATCCTCCTGTGCGTACCCACCGAGGTAATGGGCCCAGGTCTGGGCGGCACCACAGGCATCCGATCTCGTATAGATATGAATTTTATGCGCCACATCCGACCTGCTCACCACTTCCCCCCAGGTGGTTATATCCCCGGTGATCCAGATGCCCTCTAGGATCTCCTGGGGCACACCCCTCCCTAAAAGGTCTTCCAACACCGGATTATTCTCGTTGACGGTGACAACAACGGCGTCCTTAGTGACCGGGACCCAGAAGGCACCCTGCTCGATCTCCTCAGGGTATATCTCCCGCGAGACCATACCGATATCCACCAATCCCCCCAGGGCATCGGCCATCCCCTTACCAGCCCCGCCTGCTGATATATCAAAGGTGACTTGGGGATAGATCTCATGAAATTCCTCGCCCCACCTGACCATCATAGGGTAAAGAGCCCAAGCACCAGAGACCCTCACCGTCCCTCTCAACTCGGCTCCCCCCTCCCGCTCAATCGCCTTTTGACATCCTCCCATCGCTATCGCAAGGCCTATCAAAACGATGATGATCCGCCTAGACCAATAGGGCTTCCACATCCCTCCCTCCTTGAACGCTCCTTCCATCGCCAAATGGCGAAGATCCTCCTCACAACGCAAGCCCAGAGACATAGTCATCTCTGGGCCTGCCTTTCCGACTACGTCTCCCTTTTGGCCTACGAGGTTAGCTGACGGGTTCGGACCGGGAGAACCGCCCTACTCGCTACCGCGAGATTCACCCCTTCCATCGAGAACGACGGATAATTGGGTCCCCCGCTTCCCTGATGAGAATTCGGCCTTAAAATTGCAGACTGTGACTATAACCTGTCGAAGCAACCTCCCTCCATATTAGGTAGTTCTTTCAGGTCGCTTTTCTACTTCCAGAAGTTTCGCTTTCCAAGGGGCTGACGGTATGGGCGCAAATATCGGCCAAAGTAGTGTGATCCAGGATCCCTGCGATGGCATCTCGTACCTCACCCATGATGATGCGCAACCCACATTTCTCCTCCCCCACCGGACAGTTGCACTCCTCGTAGGCCATCTCGCTGACGCAACTGATGGGAGCCAGAGGGCCATCGAGGACTCGTATTACTTCGCCTAAGGTGATCTCCTCCGGCGCCCGGGCGAGATAGTAGCCGCCGTTCGCCCCCCTCTTGCTATGCAAGATGCCAGCATGTTTGAGAGTCAGAAGAACCTGCTGTAAGAATTTGACCGGAATCTTCTCTCGGTCCGCGATACTCTCAATATGAACGGGACCTTGATCATAGATGAAGGCCAAGTCTATGAGGGCCCTGATACCATACTCGCTTCTTTTGGAGAGTCTCATCGCTCTCTTTGCCCCTTTAGTCTATCAACTTAATAGATTTACTATACTTTACCACACTCATCCTCCCCTGTCAAGAGGTGCTGCGCAGAGCAAAGTTATGATAGGCACACGAGGTAACACCCTTCTGATATAGAAAGACCAGCCAAGCACGTATTTCGCCATGAGTTAGCAAGGTTCCCTCTAAAGGTACCAGTGGTCAGACAAAGATCGCGGTATGGCTGAAATACGGGGAAGTGCCCAGAAAAAAGCGAGGAGTCCCGCAGAACTAATAAGGTGAAGCGCCATCTTAACCAGCAAGATTCAACGGCTCACCACCTCTACCCCTTCGACGGTTACGCTATCGCCCACCCCGGTCCCGGCTCCATCATAGACCGGCAACCGCTTCCCACTTGTCGGCTCGTACATCCCCACCAGCAACCTATACCCTCCCGCCGGCGCATCGAAGGCGATAGAGATATCATAACGGTCAGTAATCACTTCACCACTCATCCAGCCGGTAGTAGGAAGAGTTCCCTGTCCAGGTACGCTATCCCGCTGCCCCCGGAGCCCCCCCTCCTCATCCAGGAGATGGACGAAAACGGTATAAGAGATCTCCATCGTGGAGAGGGCCTGCCAATATAAGGTGAGATGTAACGAGCCACCCGATTCCACCTCCGTAGGCTCTAAGTCGTACCCCAACAGCCTCACCACCTCCCCCCATCGGAAATCCAAAGGGTGCTCGATAGGAGGCAGGGTGAAAGATCTCTCCCATCCTTTCACCTCTACCGTGCCCAGATCGAAGGTAGAGCCCAAAGGCAAGAGCCAATAGAGCCTGGAAAGGGGGTTTTCTCCTTCCAGCACCTGCATGCGCAACCGGTAGCGACCGTCGGGCGAATCGGCAGGGAGAAGCAGAGTCTGCCAATCGCGTACCAGTTGACCTCGCTCCCAGATCGGGCTAGGGTACTCTTCACCCAAGAGAAAGGCTCTTTCTCCCCACCTGCCTCCCGACTCGCCTTGGAACCAAAGGGAGAGGGAGCACTCTCCAAGGTCGCCCAGACCCTGCCAGAGAAAGGTAAGCGGAACGCCATCCCCGGGCCTAAACTCCTCTCCCCCCAGGCTGTAACCCACTAACCGGAGCCGATTCCCGAAGTTGGCCCTGGTCACTTTCTCCACCCCCAAGGAGGCCACACCTGGTAAGTCAAACGACTTGGGCAAAACGACCTTGCCCAGTTGGGCCCTCCCTACTTCCTCCCAGGTCTGGGGTCGGTATAACACCACCCCTAAAGAATATTCTCCCGGGGGCACCCCCACCAGCACAGGCAGGTCGTAAGAATCAACGATCGTTTCCCCTGGCTGCCAAGCGTTCGTGGGGTAGGCATCATGAACAGGAGCCGAATCGACCTGGCCTGCCAGATGCCCCGCGGAATCCACCAAGCGCAAGGAAACCCAAAACTCCTCTGTCTCCGCCAGGGCCTGCCAATAGAGGTTAACCCGCACCCGCATACGGGAATGAGACTCCCGAAATGTAGAGTCGTGCCCCAGAAGAAGCAGACCATCCCCGAAAGAGATGTTACTATCTACTTGAGGGCTAACCCCTATCTTCGCCGGCCTCTCCCTCACCCGAATCAGAGGGCCCAAGGCCGAAAGGTGCCACCTCTCTTCCGCCCCAGGAAGGGGGCGGGTAAGATAGACGGGATGGCCGGCAGCCAGTTGCTGCTCCACCGCCTCCAGGCGAAAAGCCTCCTCATCCGCCGCTACGGTCGTTATCTCCGGCCGCAACCCTTCCGTGGCTTGGAGGTAACGCAAAAGCGTCATCTCCCCCAGGATGCCCACCACGACCGTGTCCTCCTCCAGGGGCTGAGACAAGATGTCGATACCGTAATCATGGACTTCCCACTCTCTGCTCAGATTAACGACCTCGTAGTTCCCACCCCAAAGATAGAGGGGCAAGAGCCCGCTCAAGATAAGAAAGGCTGCATAACCGAACCTAGGGACCCTCTTTGAAAACCGCTCCCAGAGAGCCACCACCCCTTGCCATAGAAAGGCCAAGCCGCCACCGAGGAAGCAGGCCCAAAGCAAAAAGAGGGGTATGAAGAAAACCTCGATGTCCGATACCCGATAGCCGAGAAGGAAAACGAAATTGACCACTCCAGCGAGGCCCAGGAGGAGCAAGACCTTGGGCCGGCGGAGTAACCAGAATAGACCCAAGAGCCCCAGGGCCAAACCCGCTAGAGTGAACTGTTCTCGAAAGAGGGT
>JRER01000094.1_pt1 | contig 35150 bp, 34 predicted proteins | sample 210161 | NCBI WGS metagenome assembly JRER01 (sample SAMN03019618, study PRJNA260268) | marine sediment metagenome | biome: Marine; feature: Sediment; material: Clay; isolation source: clay from marine sediments 136 meters below sea floor depth collected from... | place: New Zealand: Canterbury...
GTGGTGTGGCTTGTTTAGTGGATTTTTGTGTATATTATTAGTATATGTAGTAAAGGTTTGTTGACTGGTTGGCTAAGATTCCTTCAAAGGTTGGAGATAAGACTCACATGTACGTATCCAACATACTTTCAACATTCCAAACCACCTTAAACTAACGGCCAACGTAGATTGCGGAAAGAAACCCAGTAGGAGGCTTTGAAAGCTTCTAGGTATATGCTAAAACTACGGTGCATACCAAACGATTTTCTAGTTTGTATGCAGTTCAGGTGCGGTTTGCTCTACTAGGTTATGAAAATTATGAATATGTTTTTTATGATCGTACATCCATGTTCCGCGTCTGAAATACTCATATGAAATCGTTTGACGCAAAGATTTTTGGAGGTCTTGAATCACGTAACTATAGCTTTGCAAGAAGCCTGTTCTGATCAGTTTAGACAACGAGTCTATAAATCTTCTGAACTCAGGTTTTGGGAGATATATGTATCCGTAGAGAGCATTTTGTCCGAGAACCTTACCTAGCGTCCTTACAAATGGTTTGTTTAGGAGAGATGATGTGAACTTGGTAAGCTTCTCTGCGCTGTCAAACTTAAACAAGAAGAAAAAAAAGTTAGAAGTAGTTGTGCCAAAACGAAAATCACTTACCTCAAAGCTTTCAAGAATACCTCGTCTTATAAGATGGTTACGATAATGATACCCAATTAGCTGTGGAGACACTCCAAGCATCTTTGCTATGTCAGTAAAGCTGGTTGTTGCATCCTTCTCCAATTCTTTTAAAATGAACACATCAATGTAATCCCCTTTAATGGGAAAATCCTTTGGGTCGACTAACGTGTAGGGTAATTCCATATCTTCAGCTGGAATTTTTTTAATCCATTCATCCCACCGAAAATTCCAAGTTTGAGACTTTCGATCAAACCACTTACATCTTGAATGGACAGCGTGAAAACAAGTACACCAGAAAACCTGACTCTTCCTAGCCACTCCCAGTTTTACCACTTCCTCAAGAAATTGCTCAAACTCGACGCAATGATCGTTAGGAACGGGAAAAACTCCGACGCAACCCTCAAACATGCCATAACATCTGACTAAACTAATCCAGAAATCATTCTGTCTTAGGCAGTTGAAGAGCAAATCTTCGTATCCAGGAGCTGCTTCGACAAAGACCAAAGCTTTCTTTAAGCCAAGGTAGGTATGGTAAATATTCACGTGAAATCTTAAAAAAAATTGGGAAGTAAGGTGTTTCAACCTTTTCCGCAAAGTTTCCGCAGGCATGTCTAATTTCCTAGCAACCTCTGTCACATTCCGAGGTCCATATTTCCCCAATCCTTCTAGGATTCTCAAATCTGAATACTCAAATTTTGGGGGCATTTCAGTTAACCATCTTGGGCTTGTTACACTACTTTATAGGCGTTACTAGTGCTTTAAATTTTAATTCTCAACTGCCAACCAAAGCATCGTCGATTGGGTCGCCTGTCAGCTCAGCTCTGCCCGGCTCCATGTTGTGGATTCCGAACGCGGTTTTCGTTACGCTGAAACCGTCTGGTGTAGGTAACTTAATGGCCATTGCTACGGTGGTGATTGCTGAAGCGAAGAATATCATGAATAACAATAATGCAGCTTTTAGGTTCAATTTCTCACCTCCTTTTTTGTTTTTTCATCCCAGAATACTCTAGATAGGCATGGAAAGGAAAAAAGCTATATGGAGTTAAGTTCTAGAAGATTGTTAGGTGCCAGTTTTGGAATCGGAACTATTCAGGGAGACGCAGAGGAAGATTGTTAAAAATTTCTTGGACACGCTGATCTTGATGGAGTTGAGGAAAGACTACCTCAGCGGCTACGACATCCTGAGGTTATTACATCGTAAATTGTCTGTGATGCTTAGTTCGGGAACTATCTATGCTCGTTTATACCATCTTGAAAGGAATAAGTTGACAGAGGGAATGGAGATAGAGGGAATGAAGATAAAGGGAATGAATAATAAGAAGAAAAGGGTTTATAAGCTGACCGAGGAAGGCGAGAAAACGGTTAACGCCTTTTTGGAGCTTAAGGATAAAATGTTAGACTTTATAAGTAATCTCTTCATATAATACAAGACTTTCATGTATCTTCGACGACTGTAACTTTTTCAACGTTTTTGAACCATGGGATCATAGGTGTACCCTTTGAAAGTTCCTCGAGGATCTCCCACTTCTGCTATGTCCATCATAATATGCCAACCAAAACGCAACCACCCTATTCTTCTCCACAAAATCATCAACCTCCCTCCGAGAAATCCCATAAGAAGTCAAAAAGCGGCACACCAGAACGTTATTCCAAAAAATATAACCTTCACTTAAAACACTTCCAGTATTTCTTTAGAATTCGCTTTAGGTTTGCAAGCGTGTTTTTAACTGTTCTACGGGCCAGGTCGGACTCAACCGGCGGAGTGTATGGATCGCCTACATCGATAGTTTCTAAGCCAACTACTCCTGCCGTGAGAGCGAACCAACACGGCGGCAGAACCGTTGGGTTGTATCCGCTGCCAGGCATGAGGACGAGTTTGTTTCGACACGCCTTTTCTGCTACATGAGCTATGATCTGGGATAGGTTGAAGAAACCGTCTACCGTGAGTCTGAGGCTTCCAAGCGTGTCGGCAAAATGAGGGTCGCTTCCTCCGTTAGCCACGATAAGGTCTGGCTTAAACTCTTCTGCAAGAGGAACAAAAATCTCTCTCAGCGCGTAGAGGTAGGTTTGGTCACCTGTTCCAGGCGGCAGAGGCACATTGACATTGCATCCCTCTCCTACACCCTTTCCGATTTGTTCGACGAATCCTGTGCCTGGGTAAATAGTTCTCGGATCCTGATGTAACGAAATGTAAAGGACACTTGAATCTGAATAGTAGATGTCACTAGTTCCGTTTCCAAAGTGCACATCGTAATCTAGGATCAATGCGCGCTTAAGTCCATACTTGTCGCGGAGATGTTCCACCAGAACGGCTATGTCGTTGAACAAGCAGAAGCCTCCGCCATAATTTCTACCTGCATGGTGATAGCCACAACCCAACGCCACCGAACGTTCAACTTTTCCCTCATAAACCGCTTTCCCCGCCTCTAGAGCTCCACCTATTATCAGCCGAACAGCCTCAAGGATCTGTGGGGAGACCGGCGTTTCCATATCGTATGGTTTGCTTTTTTCCGCCAAACGGAAGATTAGGTCTACGTAGTCTTTATCGTGAACTTTGAGCAAGTCTTGTTTAGTGACAGGCTTGGGTTCTAGCATGGTTACATTAGGTAAACGAAACAGTCCTTGCTCTTCAAAAAGGCGCATGGTGTTGACAAATCGATCGCCTCTAAAAGGGTGGTCTGGTCCTAAATCGTACTGGCAATATTTTTCGTGATAGGCTATACCCACTTTCAAACGGGTCCTCTCCAAGCTCGTTGGTCAAAAATGTTCACATAGAGCACTCTTGTTCAGTAAAAGCTTATAAGTTCTTAAAGCTCGAACGTTCGTTCTCATCATAAAAATGAAAAGAACTACAGAAAAAGCTGCGCTAGTGCGGATTGAAACAAAAAAAGGAAGAAATTCGTGGAAGGCTTTTGATATCTATTCTTCTTCCTCTTGCTCTTCAGCTGTTGCCTCCTCTTCTTCATCTTGAAAAGAAGAGGTATCTTCTGCCTCTGCTTCAACTTCCACTTCAGTTTCTCCTTCGATTGGAGTCTCTTCTACAATTTTTTCTGCGTCTGCTTCTGGGGAAACTACAGGTTCTTCATCAACTTCCTCGGATGATGAGGACTGTTCTTCTGTTGGCGTTTCAGGTGCGTTCTCTTCGATCCCTTCGAACCCTTCAGTAGGTGCCTCTTCAGCTAATGTCTCTTCTGTAGATGCTTCTTCTGCTTGTACTTCCATTGGTTGCTCAATTTCCGTTTCTTCAGAAATGTTTTCGGTTTCTACTTCCACTTGTGCTTCAACTGGTGCTTCGATCGGCACTTCTGTAGGTATTTCAGGTGTTTCTTCAAGAACCTCTTCTGCCGACGGTGCTTCTACAATTTCTCCTGGTGCGGGTGGAAGTGTGAGCTCCATTTTTTCCGGCATGAGATTAGCGACAACCTCTTTTATGACCTCTAATTCTTGCTTTGTGGCTTCGAGTCCTTGAGTGAAGGCATTGCTCTCACGCGTGTGTAGTTCCTCATCGATTTCCCCAGCGGCATAAAGTATCTCTGCGTTTGCGAGAAACATCTCTAACGTGTTGACCTGTTGTTCAAGTTCAGTGATTTTTGAGGTCATCTTTTCAGCCAAGGCTTTCCGATGAGTTTCAATCTCCGCAATGGTGTCAGTAAGCCCCTTGTTAAAGGAGTCATAAGTAAACTGCGAGATTTTGCCTGTACCAAACAGATCGTCGAGAGCCTGCTTCTTTTTCTTCGCTAATTCCAAATCCTTACTTATTTTCTCAAAGGAATACTCCCATGAAATCAAATCTATACACCCTGCCGAATGCTAGCATAAAAGAACGAAATAACCTTTATTAACATGCAGATATAGCGCTAACTGTCAAAATCAGCCTATTTCTCGTTTTTCTTCACAAAATAGTTCTAAATGCACATGATTAGCAACGCAAATATAGCCTTAATCGTTGATACGCGAAACTCTCTCGCGCGCGCAAAAAATGCAAAACTCGACATAAGCCTATTGCAAACTCGGAATTAGCTTCTCCACTTTCTCCTTAATGCGCACCCATTCATCTTTATTGTGAATGACAAATTTCTGTCTTCTTTTCCATTGATCGGCCTTTCTATTCCACAAATATACTCCTATTTGTTTTTTTCCAAAAGCTTCCATGAGAACTGCGGCACACCACCATTTCTCTGTCTTATACAAGTTTAGGCCTTCAATTACCTTTAGGGTTTCAGAGACGGGAAATTTTTCCTCTGACAAACGGTTCACCGGGTAACAAATATGTCCTAAGAATATTAATATTTTCTAGTCAGTGTGGGGCCAACTCCAATCTTCGCGCGCGCATGAAACGGTTTTCAACGCGTTGTTTGGATTAGTGTTGCAAGTAAACGTTTTAAGATGGCGCGGATTAGTTAAGCTCGTTTGATGGGCCGGGACGAGTTGTGCCGGGATAATGATAGACGTGTAGTCTTATATCCCGTGGGCAGAGTGGATAATGCGCGGGCCTTGAGAGCCCGTGGACCTGTTGGTCCGCATGGGTTCGAATCCCATTCCCGGCGCCACAGATCCATTCACAAACACCACATCCCTTCTTAACCATTATATGTTATGCTTCCTGGTCAGTACTCATCGCCTGACTCAAGGCTGTTCTGTTGATGAATAGAATTCCGTTATCGCTGCATAAACATGTTAGCGCACGGCGTTAAATTGCTTTTGAGAGTGTTTCCATTTTTTTTCGAGTGTTCTCAATCTGTTTCTTAACGTCTATACTCAAAGCGAAAACACCTTTCAAGGAGTCTACCAGTTTTGGATCTTCAAGCGCTTCAATTATCCCCCGAATTTGTTCTTTTACCGCCTCTTCTCTACCTTTCCTTGTATGCTTCAAAACCTTCTCAAGGTTTGCATCTTCTCTCAACATTACTATATCTCGTATATCTGCCCTTCTAGCTGAATGAACTTTGAAAGCGATGAGTAATTCCTTTTCAGGAATCCTACAAATTACTGAAGTTTCGATACCAGCAATGTTAGCCTCAATTGAACTCTTCTTGACGTAATCAAAACTCCACGCAGCCCCTGTTGCTCTGCAAACTAAACTTCCAACAAGAAGATCAAACGTAACTGGAAGTCCATTGACCTCTTTTCTGTAACTAACAAACTCTCCAGCATACATTTCGTCGAATCCAGTTTTCCTAACATGTTTCTCAAATTCCTCTTCCTCCAGAACTTTTTCAAGCCTTTTCAATTCTCTTTTTGGCACAACTACATCACAATCCGCGGAAAACCTATGTTTCGCCAAGCCGCTAACTGCATATCCCCCAACAATTATTAAATCCAATTTCTCCTCTGTTAACCTCTTAAGCACTCGAAGTATCTCGTTCTCTCTTTTCACGAATTCCATTTTAAACACTAGAAGCTGGTTTTGGCTTCTCTATATCTTACATTCAAGCCTAAACCATACATCTCATCCAACATTTCCAAAGCCGGCTCGTAAGAATAGATATTCCTCTTGCAAAAATTCACAGTTTCCTTCAACGGAATAACATGAAAGCCATTTATCTCCTCAGGTTTGAAGTCAACTTCAGGATACAATACGTAGAACAAACCAAACAACGTCTGCCTAATAGGCTGATCCTTGACATGAAACCTCTGCTTCTTAGACCTGAAGAAACCCTTCCACTTTTTCAAACTGTTCTTTTTGACCTTCAAATGGATGGGATAAAAACCGAAAAATCTGTCAACTTGATATCCTCCTTTAGTCCAGAAGAATACAGCATCAGGCCCATTAAAAGCATACTTCATGTTAGCTTGAGTTAACAAATCGTAGGCTTGAGATACGTTGATTTGTTTAGCCAAGTATTCTTCAGAAGAATTAACCTTGTATTTTCCCCAGCCAGATCTTTCTAACAAACCTTTTTTCGTCATGTCATGCAAAACTTTGTTAGGGTGAGGACTGACGAAGACTGAAGTAAATTCCCTTACTGTGAATTCTTTCTTCCAGTTCCACAATATGTTCCATAATTCGTAGTATGACATGAATATTACTGTGGTGGTAATAATTTAAATACTTAACGGTTCAAAGGTTTCCATTGAGAAGCTCAATGACATGAAGGAAGAAGTAATCGACGAGAACAAACTCCACTCAACCACACAGTCTGACTTGTGCGTAATCATCGACCACATAATCTCCAATGTCGAAACATTACAACAAGCATAAGAAGAACCTACAAGAACACCCAAACCTTCTTTTTTCTTTATCTCTTTCCAAAATAGGCAACTCGCTTCGGAGTCAATCACTACGCAAAAAAGGTGGAATATAAACGTGAGTGTGAACCTAATTCTTGGTGCCAACGACATGGTTTTTGATGAACCCGTAGTAGCAATCTTTGTTTTTGTTTCCGTTACTATAGTGTTATTCGAGGAAAATTCAAAATAAGGGGGTTGACAGAACAATTTCGCTGGAGAAGGGCAAATGCCACGGAAAACTGTTGCGGTTCCTTTGCAAGCATCAAAGCGTTTTTATCGCTATTGTTGGAGGTGTCGTTGGAAGAAGTCTAGCGTCAATTTCAACGCGTCGATCCTGTTTTTGAGTTTCATAAGCCCGTGTCCTTCATCTGGATAGACCTTCTTTTCGTAGGGCTTGTTGTATTTTTTCAAAAGTGGTTCTATTTCGTCAGTGTTTCCCATGGTGACGTTAGGGTCGCGTGCACCGTGAATGATGAATATGGGTGCACGAATGTTCTGTGCGAAATTGACTGGCGATCTGTCGTAGTATAGTTGGGGATTCTCGTCGGGGTGGCCAAGTTGTTGAATAGAATAGAGACGGAGGTCTTCTCGGGTCGTGTTGAAGTCCGTTACAAGATTGGTCATTCCACATATAGGAACTCCAGCGCTGAAATACTTTGGAGCCTTTGTTAGGGCCATCCAAGTTGTGTATCCGCCATAGCTGGTTCCTGTTATTCCAATCTTTGACCTATGAGAGATTCCATGTTTCTCCAGATACTCTACTCCTGCAACCACATCTTTTAGGTCGTCTCCTCCCCAATCTTTCAAGTTAAGGTCTCTGAATTTCTTGCCATATCCGGTGCTTCCTCTGTAGTTGGGTGCAAGAACAGCGAAACCCGAGCTGACGAAGAACTGGACTCCTGACTTCCAACTGTTCACCCATTGCGCCGTGGGTCCTCCGTGAATCCATAGTATTGCAGGCAAGAGCCTCTGTTTCATTCGTTTCGGAAGATATAGAAAAGCAGAGATTTCAAGTTCGTCAAAAGAGCGGTACGTCACAACTTCTGGTTCTACCAAGTAATCTGGGTCAATAACGTCTCTCAGAGAGTGAGTTAACTGTCTTTTCTCACCAGTTTCCAACGAAATTTCCCAGAGATCGCCTGGCGATCTAGGTCCAGAGTGCAGAAAAACTATGGTTTCACCGTTGCGAGAGAACCTTTGATTATAATTCACGCCCTTCGGCAAGTCCAGCTTTTCAGTTTTCATACTTGAGATTTCGGTGATGCATATGTCAAAGTTTCCTTTGACATTAATGGTGTAGGATAGGCGTTTTCCATCAGGAGAAAATACTGGATTGCTTTTTTCCCATCTGTTTTTCGCTATCCAAGTTATGGATTTATCCTCTAACGATGCGATTCCAATGTCTTCGGACCCGAAGAAGTTAGTGACGAAGGCTATTCCGTTTGAGTCTGGAGACCATCGGAACGTAATGGCATCTTCTGAATCGTCTGAAAGAGAGACCAGTTTGTCGTCTGCGCCGCCTGTGCTAGGAATAACATGCAGGTCTTGATTTCTTGGGTTTTTGGTACGATTTCCCGCAAATGCAATCCACTTTCCATCTGGAGAGAACCAAGGTCTCATCCAACGTCCAAGCGGATGATACACCAGCTTCTCGTATTCTCCCGTTTCAAGCGTTAGCATCCAAAGAGCGAATTTTCCATCAAAGTTTCCTTCAATTGCGATTTTCTTTCCGTCAGGACTCCAGCTCATCGCCTGTTTCAAGATGTCTGGCCTATTTGTAAGATTAACCACCTTTCCTCCCTTTGCAGGCACCTGGTAGATTTCGTATTTTTCGTCTCCGTTGTTGTCCTTCATATAGGTAACCTTGTCTTCGACGGGGTTCCACTCTGGATACAACTTGGTTCCTGGACCAGGGGAAACTTTCTTTGGTTCACTAACACCGTCATCAGTGAGCTCTAAGGTGAAGATTTCCCAAAATCCTTCTCTGTCCCACATGCAAGCGATTTTCTTTTCGTCAGCAGAAACCTCGAATGGGCCAACACGCCAAACTTTAGACAGTTCTTCTAAATCAAACTTCGGTTTCATTTCGCACGCCTCTTTATCCAGTAAGTGATCTTTTCAAAAAGTGGTTCTAGGCTGATAAAAGGGTTTTCAATATAACCGAAGTGCTTTCGCGCAGTTAGCCTCACTAAGAAGATGTCATCTCTTCTTCGATTTCAACAGTTCAAGGACTGCAGCTTTTGCTCCGAACTCTGCTGTGAGTCTGTCATCAGCGCTTCCTATTATGATCACATCATTTTCTTTTGGCTTCAGTTTTGATATGAGCATATCGTGAATTGACTTTATATTTTGGAAAACATCCTCGCTTATACCGGGCATGGCTAACTTGTTGTGGCTGAACATCAGTGTTGTAGCTCCAGAAGCTCCAGCCTTAATTGCCGCGTCACGTTGTTCCAAGCCGTAGGCTACTGCATCCGCCGCGTCTCTGACTAAAACCGCCACGTTAAACGATCCAACCGTTAGAGAGCTTTTAGGAACCTCTGTTTCTCCACCAATCTTAGACTTCAGACTAGAAAGCAGTTTTCTGCCAGATTCTGACAGAACAATTCCAGACCTTGAAACCTCAATTATCCCCTCGTTTCTAAGATGCTTCACCAAGGTTCGTGTTGCCCCTTCACCTAACCCTAACGTTTTTGAAAGCTTTATTCGACCAACAGCCTCCTCGACGCTTATGGTCTCCAGAACCTTAACTATATGAACCTCTGTAAAAATAGGTGCCCTTCCAGGCGCCAACTTTCTCGCAATTTTTTCTATCAAATTTAGACGGTCCATTGTTCCTCGTAGATATAATTGTTCATCGTCTGGTTTTAAATGTTGGAGTAAGAGCTGAATACTCGACAGATAATTCAACCGTGAACAGATTGAACACCTGTAAAATTTTTGGTTTGTTCTTTGCATTTAAGTTGGTTGTGGAGGCGGCCATGTCATGTAACTTTCATAGGTAAAGGCAACTATATCATTTCTATGAAGCACGTATTTGGTACATGAATATTCTGGAAGAACCCACACTGAATTTTCAGCATTCCAGTACCAGTAAAACCATCCATGCGTCGAATTGTTATCTACACCATTGATAGATATGACTAATATTCCTAAATCTCCTCCGTAATCTGTAAAATTTATATCAGCTAACGCAAGTATCGCCGTAAATGCTGTTGAGCCGAGAGGAAGCGCAGTATTGTTTTGCCAAATCTTTGTTCCGTTACCGTAACTTACGAGTATGTTGACTCTCAAGGAAAGGGATTCCAGCACCTCGTTAATATTTTCTAGATTATTCGATAGGTCGTTAAGACCATTAGAAAGACCACCAAGTGCGTCAGAAAGCGTGTTGAACCCCTTGGCAAGGTTTTCGTATTCCTTGTAGTAGACATTGTATTGAGTGAAATAGTAGCCAGCAACTAGAGTGCCAGAAATTGCCCAAACTAGCAGACCTAAAGCTAGGTAGGTAAAGGTCCTTTTTTCCAAGTGCTTTCACCTCCTAGAAGTTTTTGCAAAGCATTTGAGAGTGGAAAGAAAATCAGTGCAAAAACTGCGGTGTTAGATACAACATGGATCAGTGAGAAAAGAGCTCCGGAAATGATTACATTGATGAAAGCGAGTAAAAAAGGCATTCCAGCTAACATATATGATACGGCAACTCCAAAATTGGTGATTACATCATAGACAAGCGTGAGGAAGGCGCCTAAAATTGCAGTTTCAATACATGAGCTTATGTCGTAGGAGCCTTCTTTTTTACGTCTGTACAATCCGCCTCCAACTCCAACTATCATCATTCCGATCACTTGGAAGGGCATCATTAACCCGGCGAATCCCCAAGGTGAAAAGAACCCGTTAATGAACATCACTAAGGCGCCAAGTCCTGTAGCGATAGGAATTCCAAAAATAGCGCCAACGAGAAAAACGATTAAGGAGGTGAATTCAACATTTGGAGGGCGAGGGGTCAGCTGGATGCCTATGCATAAAGCAGCCACGCTTGAAAGCATTGTGATTTGTCGAGTTGGAGGAGACCACATATAAGTATGGTTGGAGAATCCATCCATATAAGCCTTTCCGGACCGGGAAATAACATATCCAATTCGCGTATTCTATAAATTGCGCAATCGCTTCCATATTTTTCCAGTCTCCCTACATACATCATTGTAGAAGTACGTTAACCAACGTTAAAGATTTGATGTTGTTCAGAGAAACTCTATTAACGTTTGATGATGAAATGATTGTTGTTTACGATGTGTTAAGGAATCCCTGTGATCGAAATGGTAATGAAAAAACGGTTCGAGTTTCTGGAACATACTGCTGACGCTTATGTAGCCGCTTACGGCAGAACCCTAGAAGAAGCTTTTGAAAACGCAGCTTTAGCCACCTTTGAAGTCATGACGGATGTCAAGAAGGTTGAACCAAAAGTCGAAGACGACGTGGAAGTAAAGGCCCACGATGAACACGCTCTCCTCTACAACTGGTTAGAAAAACTCTTAGTCAAGTTTGATTTGACCGACAACCTATACTCCCGCTTCAAGGTTTTCAGCATAGAAGAAACATCTAGCGGTTTGAAACTGAAGGCAAAAATTTGGGGCGAACCTCTTGACCTCGCGAAGCATCCACGAAAGGTTGGAGTGAAGGCTGTAACTTACCATCGAATGGAAATCCTGAAAAAGCCGAAATCGGTAATCTTAAAATTCATTTTAGATATTTGAAATTTTTAGCGGATCAAGAATGTGATTTCTTCTAAAAGCGTTTCTGGAACGATGTTTCTCTTGCCCATTTTCCTAAACGTGACAAATCCGAGAGTTTTCAATACCTGCAAATCTTGATAGACGTTCTTCACGTTTCTGCGAGTCTTCCGCGCTAAATCGTTTATAGACTCTGTCTGTAGGCTGGCTAAACCGTAGAGTAGCTCCAGTCGTTTAGGGGTTAGAAGCGCCATCTCAGCTGGGCTTAATTCTCGTAGTTCCTCAAGCACGTAATCAAGGTTGCCATCCTCCATATAGCCGCGATAGGCATCGACAAGTCCAGCCCACTCAAAATACGTGTCAACCAAACGTCTCTCAACCTTTTCCAAAAAGAGTTCTTCAAACGCGTCAAACGTCATGTCATATCCCATCTCGAAATCCTTGATCTTTCCACGCACCTCTTCGAGCGTCAACCTTCGAGCAACTCTGACCAACATTTCTCTTTTTCACCGTCTTCAATTCTATGAAAACGAAAATTAAAACTTCTTTGGCCCAACACCATAAATCAATATAGCTAGTATAGCCGTCGTACTCAAGCTGAAACATTAATAACCAAATTGCCTTTTGCTTATCTAAAGGTGAAAACGGTGTACAGCCAGAAACTCAACAATTTCATATACATGATCGACCTAAGACCTGCAGGCATTGAGAACCTGATCTCTTCTTACGTTTTAAAAGCAAGCAAAGTGGCAATCATCGAAAGCGGGCCTTCAATATCACTGGAAAATTTACTGGCGGGCCTAAAAGAAATAGGAATAAAAAACGAGCAAGTCGATTACCTGGCGGTTTCACACGTTCATGTTGATCACGCTGGCGGTGCGGGAGCGCTTTTACGCCATCTACCTAACGCAAAACTGCTAGTTCACCCTCGAGGCGCCCCACATCTAGTAAACCCCGAAAAACTATGGACGCAAACTAAGCAGGTTTTAGGCAAAGTAGCAGAAATGTACGGGGAAGTTCAACCCGTTCCAAAAGAGCGAATAATCACCGTAACAGATGAGATGATAATTGATTTGGGTGAAAGCGTTGAACTAAAAGTTCTGGATACGATAGGACACGCTTCGCATGAATTGAGCTTCTACGAAAATACTGCGAGAGGAATTTTCACTGGCGACACAGCTGGAATATATCTAAGCAAATTTGACGTAGTGATACCTACTACCCCTTCGCCCTTTCATCTGGAAAAGACTTTAACTTCAATCAGTCGACTGGTCGAAATGGCACCCGAAAAACTGTATTATTCACATTTTGGCCCAGCAGATGACGCGGTTAAGAAATTGAAAGCTTACACAACTCAACTGAAACTGTGGGGAGAGATTATCTTAGACGGAATGAAAGATGGGGAAGAATTCGCAACAATCTATGAAAGAATCTTGGAAAGGGACGCTTCGATGAAGAAAGTAGCTGACTTCATTGATAGTCATGTGGTACTTAGAGAGATCAAAACACGGGACATTCAGGGCTTCATTGAATACTTCAAGAGATTTTCTGAAACCCATTCTAAAAGCAAAATTCGCATCTAACGCCGTATTCATCGCATAACTTCAAGATTTTCAATTTCACTTTTTCAAAGTAATCGTTTCTAGACCAGAATATGCTCTTGTACTCCGGTATCAACTCCGGATAGTGCTGCTTCAGAAAGCTGATGACAGAAGGCCACACGCCCCAGCGCATGTTGAGGCGATCTACCATGACATAGTCCACTTTCACTTGAGCGAGGCTTTGAATCATGGTGCGGAGGCTTTCCTCGTTGTCTGTGATATGTGGCAACATAGGCCCTAGAAAAGCATATGTCATTATTTTTCGGTCGTGAAGCTCTTCTAGGGCGACCAGTCGCGCCTCTACTGGAGATGAACGCGGTTCATAATTTTTTCTCACTTCGTCGTCAACGGAGGTGATGGTGAAGCCTACGTCGCACTCTGGGAACTTGGCAAGCATGTCGATATCTCTCAAAACAAGCGACGACTTGGTTTGAATGGTTATAGGAAAACTGTGTGCCAACAGTTTTTGCAGACATTTCCTAGTCAATTCGTACTTTTTCTCCAGAGGCTGGTATGGATCGGTGACCGAGCTCAAATATACAAGTCCCTTAACCTTCTTGGAAAGCTCTCGAGCTAAAACTTGAGGCGCATTAATCTTCACGTCGACAAATTCACCCCACTCCTCTTGGTGACCTGTAAACCGCTTCATGAACCGTGCGTAGCAGTAGACGCACTTGTGCTCGCATCCTCTGTACGGGTTGACTGCATAGTCTATGGTAGGAATACGTGATCGGCTGAGCATTGATTTACACAAGATTTCTTTGACTACTACCATGGACTTTGCTTTCCCCTATTTTCTTCTCCAGGCTTCACGGGTCTTACTCAGAGTTATTCACTCTCCAAAGCGTTTATTTCTGTCGCATCCTCAAGTGATCATGCAGATTCAAATCTTTGGTATAAACACCAAAATTGTTTATATATGCACCAAGAATCTTCCTTCATTAAAGGTGATTCAATGAGTAGGGGAAAAAGATTCCGCAGACCTCCTTCAAAAGTCCCGCTTGAAAGAATCGACGAATACAGCTGGCGGATACCTCAAAAATACAAACCCGGCATGCGAGTTCCCGGCATAGTCTTCGCCGACGAAGACCTACTTCAAAAGATAAAAACGGATCGAACCCTTGAACAGTGCTCCAATGTCGCCCACCTACCCGGCATCTACAAACACGCCATCACTTTACCCGACGGCCATGAGGGATATGGCTTTCCCATCGGCGGCGTTGCAGCCACCGACTACGAAGAAGGTGTGATTAGTCCCGGCGGTGTTGGATACGACATCAACTGTGGAGTTCGTATGCTAATCTCAAACCTCTCTGAAGAAGACATTCGCCCCAAACTCGCTGAAATTACGGATGCTATGTTCACTAATGTTCCATGCGGACTTGGCAGTCGCCGAAAAGACTTTCGCTTGACCCCGCATGAGCTTGATCGGCTGATGGCTGAGGGTGTGCTGTGGGTTGTGGATCAAGGACTAGGCTGGCCTGAAGATGTTAAACATTGCGAGGAAAACGGTTGCATGGAAATCGCAAACCCCGACAAGGTTTCAACCACCGCTAAAAGAAGAGGGCTGACTCAAGTTGGCACTCTAGGATCAGGAAACCACTTCCTCGAAGTTCAAAAGGTCGACAAAATTTACGATCCTCGGGTTGCCAAAACTTTTGGTGTCACTCATGTGGGGCAGGTGACCGTTATGATTCACTGTGGTTCACGCGGATTCGGACATCAAGTATGCTCAGACTATCTGCGTGTCATGGAACGAGCAGTTCATAAATATAACATCGTTTTGCCAGATCGCGAACTCGCCTGTGCACCTGGCACCAGTAATGAGGCTGAAGACTACCATCAAGCCATGGCTTGTGCCGTCAACTACGCATTCAGCAACCGACAGGCAATTACGCACTGGGTACGCCAGAGCTTTGAGCAGGTGTTCAAAAGACCAGCAGACGAATTTGATTTGCATCTACTTTATGACGTAGCTCACAACATCGCAAAAGTGGAGGAGCATACGGTAGATGGACAACGGAGAAAGGTTTGGATTCACAGGAAAGGAGCAACGAGGTCGTTTGGACCCGGACGTGTAGAAGTTCCCGCAGACTATCGAGACGTTGGACAACCTGTACTCATCCCTGGAAGCATGGGAACCAGCTCATGGCTGATGGTTGGCACGGCCAAAGCCATGGATGTTTCATTTGGATCCACAGCTCACGGGGCAGGCCGTATGATGAGTCGAACCGCTGCGAAAAGAAGGTTCTGGGGTGGAGACGTGAAAAAGGCTTTGGGACAACGTGGAATCGCGGTTAGGGCTGCCAGTTCTATTGTTTTAGCCGAGGAAGCTGACCTAGCATATAAAGATGTGGACAGAGTGGCGAAAGTGAGCGACAAGGTTGGAATTGCAACCCGTGTGGCCCGCTTGGTTCCACTAGGGGTTGTCAAGGGATAAACCATCCTTAGTTCTTCATCGAACCTTACCACCCTCTTTTTCTACTTCAACTGTTAGGCATAATTTGAGAAGCGTTAAACGGAAGCTCTAAAAAGCTTTTGAGAACCGCTGACAAAATAGTCTTTGAGAGCGAGTGATTATGAAGGCTGTGGTCAAGGGCATTACGCGAGAAAACTTAGATGACATTCCAGAACCCTGCAGAAGCTGTTTATACTGGGAGTTTCCAGAGGATTCCGAAAAGGCAAAGCTCCTGAAGTCAGAGTTGGTAAGAAAGAAGAAAGAGTGGTTTCTCCAAACGTTAAGAGAGTTTGGAAACTGCGGCAAGATTGTTTATTATAACAATAGTGCAGTGGGTTACGCTCAATACGCTCCCGTCACTTATCTTTCCAACATCGAGAGTTATGAGTCCAAGTTGGCTGGCCTGTTAGAAGGTGGCACCGTTTTTCTTTCCTGCCTATACATTACCAAAAAGGCTTTACGTGGAAGAGGCATAGGCATGAAACTACTTGAAAGCGTCATCTCAGACCTGAAAAAACGAGGCTTCAAAGCTGTTGAAACATTTGCAAGAAAAGGGGCGTCTAACAACCCTTCTGGACCAATCGAGCTCTATTTGAAAAAAGGATTTCACATAAGAGACGAAACAAACCCAGAATTTCCTCTTGTAAAGTTGGAGCTGTAGTATCAAATCCTATTTTGATTGGTGTCTTTCGTAGTGAAACAGATACTCTTGTGCATACCCTGAGTGTCGCCCAAAATATCTTCGTCCAAACAAGCTAATCTCTCTATATCCGCGAGGTGTAAGCGATCTTTTGTTCCGAATTTTTTCGATGAACAACGGTTCAAAATGGCCAGAATAATATTTCAGGATTATGCGCTTCATCCAAACGTCCACAGGAAACGCCTCGAGTTTGTCTAAGGAGAAGAGGAGGATGCAGTCTGCAACTTTCTGTCCAACGCCGGGCAGTGACAAGAGTTCGTTTCTAGCGTGTTCATAATCCGTTTTCCTCAAAGCTTCCAAGTCAAACTCTTCTTTGTGTATAATTCTGGCGGTTTTCAAAACCCGCTTTGCCCTAAACCCTAGCTTACAATTTCTCAAGTCTTCGATATCTGCGTCAGCCAAGTCGGTGGGTTTGGGAAACGTGTAGAGATCGTAGCCGTCAAATGTTATTTTTGTTCCAAACCGTTTGGATAAGTTGAGAATCATTTCTTTAATTGCTGGAATGTTCTTGTATGTTGCGCAGATATAAGAGATTAGGCATTCCCCTGGTTGTTGTCGGATGATTCTTAACCCAGAGAAGCGTTGAATAGCTCTTCTCATGTGCTCATCTCTGCTAATTTGGGACAGTATGTGCGGTAAGTCGTCATCCAGCCTGAAGTAATTCTTCACAAAGTCGGCATCCTTTTCCTCAGGAAAAGTTTGAAACCACAACTTATCGTCGATTTGTCTAATCTTAACAACTTTTTCATCGACAACACCGTACCACCAGTCGTTCAGCTTTCTCCATCGAAACGACTGACCGCATCTTAAGGTATGCTCTAGACTGAAGGGTGTGACCAACTGATTTAGTTGAATCTTCAAGCTAGCATCAAGGTTTTTGGCGAAGCACATTAAATAAGCATTTCTTTGTTCACGGTTTTACCCTTGGAAGCTTTCTTCCTGTCTTTACCACGACAAAATCGAGTTTCCACGCCGTCAGTTTCTTTTTGATGCAAGCCTTTACAAGTCTATTATTGAAAATATATCACTGAGTTTCTTGTATAAGAAAAGGCAACCATGCGAACTCGGTTTGAAGGGTATAATATGCAGGCGAAAATTGTCAGTATCGTAGGTCTTGTGGGTTTTCCCTTAGTGAGAGCCGGAGACAATCTAGCGAAAATAATTGTTGAAACTGCAAAAAAGAACAGCGTATCTATAGACGATGGGGACATTGTGGTTGTTGCTCAAAAAGTGGTGTCGAAGGCAGAGGGAAGAATAGTCCATTTGAAAGACGTAAAACCGTCTGAAAGAGCAAAAGAAATAGCGAAAACTACGTTAAAAGACCCCAGATTCGTTGAGTTGGTGCTGAGGGAGGCAAAAAGAATAGTGAAATTTTCTCCAGAGACACTCATTATAGAAAACGAAAGAGGCTTGATATGTATAAACGCGGGAATAGATAAGTCCAATGTATCCGGCGAAGACTCCTATGCGCTCTTGCCCAAGAACTCAGATGAATCCGCGAAAAGAATACGGTCCGAAATCATGAAACTAACTGGCAGTAGAGTAGCAGTTATTATATGCGACACGTACAGTCGTCCGTTCAGAAGAGGTCAAGTTGAGTTCGCCATAGGAATAGCTGACATCAATCCGTTCAAGGATTATCGGGGTCAGAAAGATCTGTTTGATTATGTATTGAAAGTGAAAAATGTTGCCATAGTGGACGAAATTGCTTCCGCTGCGGAGCTTGTTATGGGGCAAGGAAAAGAAACCATGCCTGTAGTTATTATCAAAAACTTAACTCGAACAGAACTAAACGAGACTTTCTCGATAGAGGATCTAAGCATTTCAAGAGAAGAAGACCTGTTCAAAGAAACCTTGTAAACGATCATACGCTCATTTGCAGGAAGGGATTGCTCTTTTTCTCTTTGCCTATTGTGGATGTCGGACCGTGCCCTGGGTACACTTTTACATGCTCCGGTAGGGTTGCTAACCTTTTGATGGAACGTGTAATTTCTTTGTAGGATGCGCCGGGGAGATCGTATCTGCCTATAGACCCTGCGAACAACGTATCTCCAGTGAAAACAACATCATCGCCTAAGAGGGATATGCTGCCTTTGCTGTGTCCCGGTGTGTGAAGAACCTTGAGCGTAGTTTTTCCGAACTGGATAACGTCTCCTTCGTGAAGCATTTTATCAGCTGGCGGAGACATCATATGAAGTCCAAACAGTTTGGGCAAGTCTCCTGCAGTGTCAGTTAACATCGGTGCGTCGTATTCATGAATCAGGATGAGCGCGCCGGTTTCTTGTTTAATAGTTCTATTGCCTCCTATGTGGTCGGGGTGGCCATGCGTATTTACAATGTACTTAACTCGTAAATTATGCTGGTTTACCTCTTTTAGAATTCTCTCTGCTTCCTTCTTTTCTTCGAATCCAGGGTCAATGATTAATGCTTCTTTGGTTTCAGCGCAGCCTACGACGTAACAGTTCGTGTACAGTGTTCCAAGAGTTAACATTTTTATAATCATTGGCATTTTTTCATAGAAAGATTTGGCGTTAAAATATGTTTCTTTTATGAGCGTTCATATCTATCGTGGGATGTATGATAATTTTGTTACGTTATTTGCGTGTTTCTCTCTCTTATTATACCCCTCTATGCGCGCGGAATCCGTGGTCTGAGATAGTCGTGACCGTTGTGTCTTTCTCATGGAGTTTAGCTGGTTGTTTTTCTTGTGAGTTCTAGTGCCTTTAGTTGGGTTGAGACAAGTATGTTGCCTTTAACACCTTCTTGCCAGAGTATTTCGAGGGTTTCTCTGGTCGGGGTTCCCAGAAGCTCCGAAGCTTCTCGTAGAGAGACCTCGCCTTCCTTGTAGAGCTGGGACACGTATTGTTTAACCCCTAGGTGGAGAAGCTGTCTAATCACCGTTGACTCATCTAATCCCTCTTTGTTGACTCGGAATTCTATTACTTTAAGGAGATTTTTAGGAATTCGTGTAGTTTTTGGGATCATACTCAAAGAGGTTCACCTCCTCTTTCAATCTCAAGTTTAGAAAGGATGTATTCTTCGTCACTGACCATCGGTTTGATGTTCTCTAAAAGCTCCAAAGCTCTCTCTTTATCTATTTCACCCATCCTCCAAGTGTAGATTATTAAGGCTGTAGGTGTGATGCAAGGTATGTCTATCTCCTTCATTTTCTTAATGAATTTCTGGTCGTCGCTGGCGATGGCTGTAAATCCTCCCTTCTGAAACAGGCTGTAGACGTCAACCTCTCCTCCTTTAAGCCTAAGTATTTCTGCGACATGACGAATCTCAGGGGAAGTGTGCTTTGGTTTAACCATGATTTTTCCTGCTTTGATATTCTTCTCGATTTCTAACGGATCGGGATAGCCACGGGTTTTGCCTTCATCTACTGTTTCTGTCTTGACTATTTCTGGTATGATCACTTTTGTGTGCGTTGAGACATCTCCTTTTGCCTTTCCCTTAGTCAATTTGATTAGGCAGTCAGAGTCCATAATGACCTTCATATTATAAAGTAATTAATGTACACAATTTAAGGTTTTCTTCCTAACGTTTAGAGATTGTTATAGGCGAATGATTAAAATAACGATTTAAAGTGAGTAGAGTTTTCAGTGACGAGGTTCTTTCAGTCCTATAGCTGTGAACCAGAGTTTTTGGCTGAACTCTTTCGGGTTGTAGATTCTTCTTCCAACAATTTCTTTCTTTTCGTTAGGTTGATATTTTACTCATTCTCTCTCTTTCTAGACTCCCCTATAATTTTTTGGCGTATTTTTGGCTGTGGTGTTGATGAGGCTATTTTGGGCTAATCCTTTAGATGTACTTGTTTGGATGGTTATACTCTAACTCTGTTATCTTTGCGTATTCTTTGTCGTAGCTTACAAGTTCTAGGTTTTCTGTTATTCCAACCGCGGCATGAAGACTGTCGAAGTATGTTAACTCCTTATACTTCCGTCTCAGTTCATAAGCTTCACCGTGATTGATAGGTTTTGCTGGCAACAAGCTTATTTCTCTATATTTGAAGAGATTGCTGAGCGTTGTATAGAAGGTCTTAACTTCTCTGACGACGATTTCTCCAGACCTTAGCAGTAGATCCAATTCTATAAGCGAGTATGGTGAGAGGCGTGAGTCTCCGAGAAACTTGTCGAGAAGTCTTGTTGTCTCAGTGTGATGTTTATCTTCGGGTGATATAAGGGCAAGCAAGATATCTGTTTCGATGAGGATGGGCAACGTTAAGCCTCCGTGAGGAGTTCACGCTTAGCAACTTCACGTAGCCTTCTGATCTCTCTCTCCACATCCTTTGTACCTTTAACAACAAGTTTTTCCAAAGACCTTAAGGGATCCTCAATGGGCTTCAAGGTGATCTTGCCCCCTTCCACTTTAATTTTTACAATGTTTCTTATGTCCAGCTCCCTCCGAATCTTGGAAGGTATGACGATTCTTCCCTTTGCATCAACCTTGACTGTTGCTTCACTCAACTGTACCACCGAGAAATATCTCCCACTTCCCACCAAATAAACTTTCCCACTCCTCACGTCGCTAGGAGTGAAAGTCTTTTGCTTTACTTAGTAAAGTTTTTATTGGTTCCCTCTACTCCTTCTCTAGAGGTTTGAAAGTGGAGTTGGTTTCCTTAACCCCTGAAGGGAGAATTGTCCTAACCTTGAAGCATGGGAAGCACACTTACGGCGAGTTGAGGTTAGAAACCGCATTGAGCGACAGGTGGTTGACAATCAAACTTAAAGAGTTGGAATGCAGAGGCGTTGTTGAGAAGAATGGGAAATGGTATGGTCTAAGTGGGGAGCCTTCGGTTTCCGGCTATGAATTGAGTTTGTATATGAACTTCCAGGCCAAACGAATGGCAGGTGAACTCGCAAAGTTACGTTTTGTTAGGACGATTATCCTTTTTGGCGGGGTGGCTCAGAAAAAAGCTCATGAATACAGCGATTTAGATATGATAATTGTTGTGAGTGAGCCTGTGGAGAAAGTGAGAGAGGAAGTTATGTCAAAAATTTCGGAGCTGAAATCGAAGTATCACATAACAATTGAGCCCTTAGTTTTAACGGAAGAAGATTTTTTGGATAACATTCACTCGCACGAAGGTGGAATTATCTTCGGCGTAGCTGAGGGCTTTGAGGTTTTGGTAGATAAAACTGGTGAATTCACTCAAATTTTGCATAATAGAATTGAAGAAATTAAGTGTAACCATGATTACTTGAAGGAAGTAAGGATATGGTTGAAAGTAAGGTAGAAGTGTTATTAAGGATCTCTGAAGTGAATCTTTCTAGAGCAGAAAAGCGTTTTCACGTTGGTGAATGTGACTCTGCTGTTTTTCATGCTTCAATGGCTGTTGAAAGTGCTGCGAATGCTATGATTCTTAAGCTTGGAGGAGATGAAGCAAAAAATCATAGAGCAATCAGCGGTTTGGCTGCTGTCCTCAGGAGAGCGAAGCCAGAATTGTTAAAGGAAGAAAGGTATGTGCAATTGATTGACCGGGGTAGGCAAATACAAAGAGAAGTTGCGTATGCACGGTACCCTCTTAAGGTGGCTGGTGAGTGGGTGACGCCCATGGAATATTATACTCAAGAGAAAGCTAGAGCGATAATTGATAATGCCCGATTTGTTGTCGATGAGATAGAGAAACATCTCAAGAGAACAACCATGCAGAGGACGTAATGTTGAAGCTTTGTTTGACTTGTAGATGGTCTTAGTATATTCCTTTTCTTTTTGCTGTGTAAACTGCAAGTGCTTCATGTTGTTTTTGATCTCTACCATATTACTCGTAGCGGTTATTCCTTTAAGGAATTTTTTTTGACCCGTCTGGAATGTGCGTGCTGGGGCAAAAGGGGCTTTCTGTATCGAGCGTGTGTCTTCTTCTTGTTGGTAACCTATTTAAGGAGAACACGTAAATATGGAAGTCAAAGGTTGCGTTTGTTCGATCGATTGATTTTCAATAACTTTCTTGAATATAAATGCAATTAGATACCAGAAAGTAACCTCACAATAGAGCATACAAATGTTCCGCGAAAACATTCTCGAGTGAAGTGTCTTCAAATCAATAGGTGCGCTTTTACCTTTTTCCAAGCTTGGCCTTAAGGATGTAAGAAAGGAATCCTCGTATCTCAGCAAGGGTAAGCTTTGACTTGCCTACTTTTCTATTTGTAAAGGTTATTGGAATTTCTTTTACAGCGAATCCTTGACTTTGAGCTTGTTTTACGGTTTCAATTTGAATGTCATAAGTTTGGCTGTGGAGGTCGCCTATTACATTTTTAACGTACCGCAGAGAATAGCATCTTAAACCACTCGTACAGTCATTTACACGCATTCTAAACATCGTAACTGCAACAAAATTAGCAACTCTGCTGATTAAGTACCGCAGAGAATTCCATCCAACTATTCTTCCGCCAGAACAATATCTGCTGCCGATAACAAGATCGCAACCGTCTTTTGCATACTGCATTAGACGCGGGATGTCCTTAGGACTATGTGAGTAGTCTGCGTCCATAGTAATTATGTAGTGTGGAGGATTTTTCATCGATAGAACAAATTGAAAGCCGTCTGTAATAGCAGTGCCTAACCCAAGTTTGTTAGGGCGAACAAACAATTCAATGTTATATTCTTCCCTAAGTTTTTGAACAACTGCTGCCGTTCCGTCCGGGCTAGAGTCGTCAATAACAACAATTAATGGATTAATGTCTAAACTTCCGATCTCTCGAATTAAATTTTCAATATTTCCCACTTCGCAGTAGGTTGGAAGCAAAATGGCAACTTCAGGTTTATTCTGATTCTGTGCAGCCGAGTAACCCTCGGAAAGTAGATTTGAGAACTGGGTTTGGCCCCCTTGAGAAACATCTGAGATTTCCCTCACTCACCTCACCTGGATTAAAGATTCCACCTATCTATTTACAACCTGAACTTTACATATTTCTTTGGGTTTGTTATATAAACGTATTTATAGGTTGTTATGCGCACATATGGATTTGAAAAACAAGTTTTTATCATTTGAGTGTCTTTTCGATTCAGAATTCGTGCAGAGATGGAACGGACTTCATGCATGCAGGGGAAGCTGTGATGAAGGAATGTTTAGAGAGTAGGAAGAGGTGATGAAAACGTATGTGCCCCTAAATTTGCTAGTCTCTGGGAGCTTTTCTATGTGCGTGTGTTGATAGATAGACTGCGGCTATTATGAAGATTGCTGTTGTGGCTATGAAGACATACGTTAGGCTTCGGATATTTTGCGTGTGCTCCAAAAGGAGAGAAGTATAATTTTCATATCCTTCTAGTAGTTGACTGTAATTGTCTAGAAGTGCACTATAGTTGTTTAAGAGTTCATAACGTGTCGAGTTCAGGTCATGGAAATCTGTTTGCAACTTGACGTATTTGTCGAGTAGTTCGTTGTAAAGATATAGCAGTTTGGAAGAAATTATTGTAATGGTGTGACTGCTATGGACATATGTGAAATATAGATAAGCATGTGTTTTGTTTGAAATATCAAGCAAGGTTGAAATAATCTCTTCTCTGTCAACTAATACAATGTATGAATAGTTCATCAACTCAGTAGGAATTATAACTCTGCAGAAACCAACCGTACCGTCTCCATCGGTGACATTGAAGCTTATTATTTTGTTCCCTGTTTCTCTTGCAATTTCAAATCTGAAATCGGAGATTGTTGAATTGCAGATAGTAGTGACATGATGGGTTTCTTCTTTCCAAGTGACTTTGAAATCAGATAACATTCCCATTAGAGGACGGTTGTCTTGGTTGTTCTCATCTATAACGTAGGGTGTGTCTCCTATTCCATCTCCATTTAGGTCTTGTTCTATGTAGTCACTCCAGTAATTGCCTTCGTTGTCATCATTCCAAGCATTCACCGAATCACTCCACACTTGATCTATATTGTTGATGAAGTTGTTATGATAAATCATGTTATTGTTGCTGGAATAGTGAAGGTAGATTCCACAGTCGTTGTTTGAGGCGTTGTTATCAGAAATCACGTTGCTGCTGGAATAGTACAGGTAGATTCCATAGTCGTTGTTTGAAGAGGCGTTGTTATGAGAAACCGTGTTGTCGTTAGAATAGTACAGGTAGATTCCACAGTCGTTGTTTGAGGCGTTGTTGTCAGAAACCGCGTTGCTGCTGGACAACTGGCGTATCCAGATTCCACAGTCGTTGTTTGAGGCGTTGTTGTCAGAAACCGCGTTGCTGCTGGAATAATAAAGGTGAATTCCGTTCTTGTTTGAAGAGGCGTTGTTATGAGAAACCGTGTTGTCGTTAGAATAGTACAGGTAGATTCCATCGTTGTAGTTTGAGTAAGCGTTGTTGTCGGAAATCACGTTGTTGCTGGAATAGTGAAGGTAGATTCCATACCAGCTGTTTGAGTAAGCGTTGTTGTCGGAAATCACGTTGTTGCTGGAGTAGTACAGGTAGATTCCATTTTTGTTGTTTGTTATTGTGTTGTGGCTTATGTTGTTGCCACTTGAAACTACGTAGATACCACTATCCGAATCGGTTGGCCCACTGTTTTGTATGGTGAAGCCATTGACGTTCACGCTATCAGCCGTTACAGAAATCACGCTGCCAGTTCCACTGCCATCAATAATTGTTGAGTCTCTGTCTTCTCCAACAAGTGATACACTCTCATCGATGACAACATGTTCATAGTATATTTCGTTGTACACAAAAATCGTGTCTCCTGAATTAGCGTGGTTTATGGCTTCCTGTATTGTTGGATGGTCTGTTGGAACATAGATTGTGTCTGGGCTTGCCTTTACAGATGTTTTGTACCCTATTAGAGGCAGTGTGAATAGCAAACATAAAATTGTAAATAAAGTCAAAATGGATTTCTTCATTTTCATCACGGTAATTCTGTTATGAAGCAAGCATATTTAAGATTGCATGTACAGGATGAAGGATGGCAACAACTATTTTTGGGAAAGTAGTTTTCCCAGCATGAGAGAGCATGCGACAGCTATGTAAAAAGCAGGCACGAAAACGAAAGGGTTGATGATAGGTTGTAGGAGGGCCCATAGAACCGCTGCATATGACATAACTATTATGAATGCTGACATCAAAATCTTGATGTAACCTAGTTTGGCTGTAGGCATGTTTTGTGTGCTTATTATGGGGTGTAACAGATTTTGCGTTTGCTTTATTTGTTGGGGTGTTGCCAGTCTTACAAGATTTTTGTCGACATCTTGGAACTTGAAACTTGAAAGCGCGTATCGCTGTAACTCCCAAGGTTTCTTCTTTGGCAAAATCCTAATGATGTTACTTTTTTCCATTTTTTTTAAAATTGTCTGAATGTTGCGGACAAACTGGGTTTCGTTTGTTCTTTCTTCTCCGTACAATTTTTTTATTAGGTCTTTAACGTCTGGGAACTTTAGTTCTAGTTCGAAGGATGCGATTCCTTTTGCCAAGTCGTATTGGTATTCGCCTTGTCGCAAACGTATGTTAACAGTTTTGGTGTCCGAGTTCATGCTTTCTTCTAATAATCGGGCTTCATTTGCTGCTAGCTTATCTTGAGACAAATTGCTGCTTCCTTTTCAATAGTTTCAATAGAAAGGTATAAAAAAGCTTCGTAGAAAGGGGCTGGTTTCATGTGTTTTCAACAGATTCAACAGAGTCGACGAAGCAAAGCGAAAAAACCCTTATCCCTTTCAAGTGAACAAGGTATAGCAATGCATTCATGTATACAGGAAAGTGACAAAGACATTGCATGGACGTGGAATTAAAATACAGAAGACTTCTCTATACAGCGTAAGACTTTTAAGCTTACGCTCTAGAACCTTTAGAACGCTATGCATGTATGCATGCAGAAAACGTAAAAGAGGATAAAAAAATGAATAGAAAAAAGCTGATTATGATATTGGCGACGATAACAATACTGACGACTATTACTACTTCATTGTTCTTTGTTCAGAATCCAGTGGCAGCTACTACTTATGATGAGAATAACATAGTGGTTAACGGCGTGTTAGCATCTGACTCTTATGTGCTCTATCCCTATACCAAAGAGAACCTAATCATTGGTGTCTCTAAATATGGAGAGTTGATAAACGGCGTTGCGCAGCAAGGTTTGGAATATGACGGTATGGATGTGTTCGCGAATCCTAACGTGTGGGAGGAGGACTGGAGTCAAGGATGGTTCATTGATATACATTACGCTGATAAGGACAATTCGTACAAGAATGTGTGGGCTTTCGCCATGTACACTGACCTGTCTGGATCAACTGGCATAGGCAAGGACTGGCAAGAAGGATGCACAGAGGGACCGCTCGGGGCGACTCATGGTGGACGGAAAACGAACGGGGGGGCAATCACGGATCCCCTTAAGATTCTGTACGACGGACCTAGACGATTTGTTGCTCTAACGAAGACCACCATATATGAAGGTTCAGAACACGAAAAACCACTGGTTAGTATAACGATAACGTTTGTGTTCAACAAGGTCAAAAAATACGTAATTCTGTTCAAAGACATCAAAAGATTGGACAAAGGAAAGTGGGGTAGAACATTTCAGGTTGAATTCAGCAACCGCGGAGAATGGGACATAGGCACCACATCGGCACCACCCAGCTACGCGCACTTCTATGATAATTTACCGACCGTATACGACTATGAATACCACGACTTCTATAATGCTACTTACGATATAACTGGGTTTGACGTAGCACAGATAATAGATGAGGGCGGAAGTTACGTGGGATTCGCAGCGTTCTGGCCACAACTATTCGGGAAAACAGTTGACGGAACCGGCCACGTAACCCCACAAATTGTACTAAGCTCATTATGCACAAAAGAGTATAACCAAACGTGGGAATCCCTGGGGTCACCAGTTGACAGAAATATAACATTTGCATTGCATGGTTGGCCTATTTCCGATCCTTATCCCAGAGGAGCTGGCGAGTGGAGTGATGCACCAATGGTGTTCAAAAACAGAATGCTGTTAACAGAGGGAATAGGGAAAGAATACACATGGGACGGTGTCACGGATGTGATTATATTTGCGACTGAGCCAGACGACAGTGACTATATTACAGTAGTGTATAAGAATGGAACCAACGTAGATGCTGACGATATGAATAATTACGTTGATGAGCCAAAAACGCCCTATGTGATCGGTGAATGGTGTTTCGACCTTGAGGACGTAGATCAGAAGAGACAGTTTAGAGCAGTAACGGTTTACGGACTAACCGACAGACACGACGCAGATGACGACGACACTCTACCCGCAGATCAGTTACCTACGGGTTGGTCAAGTGGCGCCCAAGTGATGGACTGCGAGGTTCTGTATTATCTGGACGAGATCTTCAATCCCTTCGACCTTTACAGCGCAGTTCATAAGGGTACGCGGAGATGGGTTGACTTCCACAATGTAACTACTGCTGAAGTAACCGCCGAAATGGTTTCGTTTAACCTTACGCATACATCGGTTATGAAGCCAACACCTTGGATAGAATATTGCAACTCGGCTGAAAAGGTTAAGTGGGACGGAGAATTAAGAACGCCAGCGCGTGCCAGCGACATCTTTGGAGGCTTCAACTACACACTTACTGTGTGGCCTGATGGCAATGGAACCATAACGATAATTGACGACAACGTACCAGAAGCTTACACAATGATAAAAGTGCTTTACACAGCCAACGCGACGAAGGAGAAGATTGACCTCATAACAATCGAAGAAGGGACACTCTCGTATCAACTATTGCATTGGCCAGTTATACTAAACACAGAGCGCTTTGGAAGCAGAGGTATTGTGGTGATAGACAAATCTGGCGAAGGCCCTGCTATATTCGATACCACTAATTATACCATTACCCCTGAGAATGGGACATTAACGTTCGGAAATGCAACTGGTTTCGAGGTATACCCGGACGATGAGTTCAATGTGATCTACGAGATATGGGGCGGAAGATACGAGTGGACCATAGTTGGAAGAGACGCCCACACAGTGGACTCCATCGGAGCAGCCCTAGTCACAGCAGCCTTCAAGAACAAGAACGTAGAGATCGGCAATGCAGGAATGGGCATGATGTTCACAGAGTATGACATCTCAAGCGTACCATACATAATGGACTGCTTCGGCACAGCTCCGGGCACAAGAACAGACTACAAAGACAACGGCACCACGCCAGGCGACAGAACAGCACTAAGAGACGACTGGTGTGAGACCTGGCCAATAGCCAGCTCAAACATAATAGGTGTCGGAGGACCATTAGCAAACCTATTCTCACTATACCTCAATGACTTTACATCAGCATTCTATGGCAATAATGTTGCGCTCTACGGAGAAACTTACACGCCATACGAACCATGGGCAGAAAAAGTAGTAGCCCTAACATGCTGGGACAGGCAAGCATATGCTTCTAGTGCAAGCACGGGATATGCGACCATCGGAACATACAAAGACATAAACGGAACAGTGGGACTCGTCATCTGGGGTATAAAAGGCAGAGACACATTCTACGCCTGCCAGTGGCTACATGAAAACATCCACGACTTGCAGACCATAAACATAGGCGTCACAAGCATTATCCTAGAGATAGACTACGAGGACCCAGAACACCCACTATTCGATATAGTCGAGTATCTAGGCACTATCAGCGAAAAACCACAACACGACTGCTAAAGTCGCCAAAACCCTCCCTTTTTCTTTTTTCTCATTTTTCAAATTTAAGAATGTGTACTCGGGCTCTCTCCTTCTATCCGTCTTCGCTGTTTCCAAAGCGATTGCTGTAATCTATTTTTTTCAACCGAAGGTTTTGCCTACTCTTTCATTTGCCAATCAATTTGGCAAACCCCTTCAAAAGACCAAAAGTTTCCGCCATAAAGATAACTATCTTTATAGTCGGGCCTACGAGAAAAGAGAGTAGGTTTCGCGTCTTCTTAAAAAGCACCACGCTTGATGTCATTAGGTAGACGCACGCAAGAAATACTAGAATAAGAAACCAAATATAGCCAAATACTAGAGACAGAGCTGATAATGATAAAACGATGAAGTATGCAAGAAATAGATGCCTATATACTTTGAGCTTAAACAGCAAGCCCGCCTTTACATCCCATTCAGCGTATGAAGAATACTGCCGAAACAGCTTTCTTAAAGAGTCCCTCGGCGGCCAATAAGCCTTAGCATCTCTTGCCAAAGCTATTTTGCAGCCCATCTCTTTTACCCTGAGATCAAAGAACGTGTCTTCTGCCTTCTCCAAGTCCTCAGGATAGCCTCCAACAGCCTTCCAAACACTTTTTCTGAAAGCCACTGATCTGCTGGAGGGAAGGAAATCCTCTTTGCTCAATTTATCGATTTTTGGATATTGTAACGCTATGATACTTCTCTGCAATAGGCTTTCTCCGCGTCCAACGTACAGCCCACTAACAAAATCCGCTCCTTCGACATCAAAGTATTTCTCTAGATTTTCCAACCAACACCTATCTAAAACCACGCCCGCATCTGTACACGCGATAACATCGGAAGAAGCTGCGGCTATCCCTATGTTTCGGGAACGCGCTATGTTAGCACCCTCTGCTACCAAGAGTTTGTAGTTACTCCGTGACTTAATGAAAGACTTAATTATATCTACAGTGTCGTCACTTGATCCTCCATCTACGATTATCACTTCAGAAGGCTTCAACGTTTGTTTCTCCAAAGACCTCAGTAATTGAAGAATCGACTCCTCCTCATTCTTAACCGGAATAACAACGGAACCCCTTGAAACAGCCATAAACAATCCCTGCTTCAGACTTTCTCACTTAAACTTGATTAGCTATTCAAATTTTGCATTTAACTTTATTTTAGTTGACCGAATATTTGCATAACTACACTTAAAAACCGATTCCACAAAGAAATCTGTGAATGTACGAGCTTACGAAATGTGGTAAAATATGAAGGTAGTGCACATCACACCCGAGTTCCCGCCACCGATCCTAGGTGGAGGAGGCTACCATGTGTACAATCTTACGAAGGAACTTTGTAAAAGAGGAGTAGACGTAAAAGTTTTCGCCGGCGATGTCACCTCTACAAAAGCTCCTTGGAAGACGCATATAGAGAAAGTTTTTGACAATGTCACTGTTTTCCGCATTCCTATAATCAATATTCCTGGTAGAGTCTACTCTTTTACTCCTTCTCTTGCACCGCTTCTACTAAGAGAAGAGGCGGATTTGTTTCACGCGCATGGATATCAATTTTTTCCTTCCGATATCACAGCAGTAGTAAGTAAATTAAGGCATGTCCCGCTTGTACTCACGTTACACGGCTTTCCAAGAGGCTTCTACGATTTTGTTCATGGGTTATACAGATGGGGCATAGGCAATTATACCCTCAGAAATGTGACGAAATTTATTGCTGTTTCAAATCAAGTTGCAAGGGATTTTGCAGCCATCGGTGTCCCAAAAAACAGGATTAAAGTCATTCCTAACGGAATAAATTTGGATGACTACACGAACATGCCCGGTGGAAAAAAATTCAGAGAATGCTACGGCTTGGAAGATAAGAAAATTATTTTAGCTATAGGTCGTTTAGAGAAGATTAAAGGCTTTGAGTATCTAATCTCAGCGCTTCCGAAAATATCAGAGCAGATATCTAACGTCAAAATCGTAATAGCAGGTCCGGAGTTTAATTATGGAAACGGACTCAGAAGGCTCTCCAAGGAAATAGGCGTCAAAAAAGATGTGATTTTCTCTGGGCTGATGGACAAAGATGACAAGAAAGAAGCATTAGCAGCTGCAGACGTCATCGTGGTTCCTTCTATATACGAGGGGTTTGGCATAGTTCTACTAGAAGCTATGGCCGCGGGAAAGCCTGTTATTGCTACTAAAACAGGCGCCGCACCGGAAATCATTGAAGATGGCATGACCGGGTTGTTAGTGGAAATCGGGAATAGTGAACAGTTGGCAAGTCTTATTACGAAGGTACTGAAGAATAATCGATTTGCCAAGGAGTTGTCTGCAAACGCGAAAATAAAAGTGGAAAAATATGACTGGAAAAGAATAACAAGTGAAGTTCTAAGGCTCTATGAAGAGGTGATGAAAGATTTCAAATAAATTCACGGGTCATTTCGACTTTTATGACCCGAGCGGGGGTTAACGTCTTGGCATTTTTTCGTGAGTTAGTTCACAAAGGGCAAAGTTTGGTAGATCGAAAATGGATACCATATTTAGGTATATTTTCGCTTTTTACCGTAATTAGGGGGATAGCCGAAGTTTATGCTGGACCATACCCTTCGGGATGGGACTGTATGAACTATTACGCACCGTGGACGATCAACTACGCAAAGTATGGCTTGATCAATCAACATTTTTTTGCAGCTCCACCCCTTATATTTCTAATTTTACTAACAATATACGAACTTACAGGAAACGTATTTTTCGCGCTAAAGGTGCTTTCTCCAGTTCTTTATGGCCTAGTGGGTGTAGGATCATTTTATTTCGCTAGCTCTTATCTGAAATGGGAAAAGAAAAAGAGCTTAATTTGCTCCCTAGTTCTAATGTGTCAATTAGGTGCCTTAAGGATTTCGTGGGACCTCTTGAAAAATGAATTGGGACTCGCTCTCCTTCTTTTCCTGCTTGCCACAATTTTTAATGAGAGAGAAAAACACAGTGCTAAGTCAAAGGTCTTAGTCATAATTTTGTCATGTTTGACAGTTCTCTCACACCAATTCGTTTCAGTCATATATTTCGTGATTCTCGGGTTTCTCCTTCTGACCAGAAAGTTCGGACAAATAGAAGCAAAAAGACTTGTCCTAATGAACCTGCCAGCGATCACACTCTTTCTTGCCAATCTGAGTATTTACAGCGAATGGCAGCTACCAATCAGTATAAGCCCCCCTGGAGGGGAGTTATGCTTCCATCGAACGATATACTTTCTTGGGAGTCCAACATTTTCAATTTTTTGGGACTACCTCCAGGTTTACTCCTCCTATTCACATCTAGCAAGCGACATCCTTCTTCTTTTTACGATTTTGTGTTTGCCCATATTACCGCTTGTCATCTTTGGTTTTTGGAATGACCCTGTTATGACCCCATTTACCACATTCCTGCTCATTGGCGCCTTCTTACCGTTGGCGAGTCCGCGTTATGCCTTGCTAGAATGGTCCAGATGGATGTTTATACTATCTTATCCGTTTTCAATCTACGCAACAAATGCATTGTTCAGCCTAAAATCTCTGCATAAGGAATCAATCGTTTCCAAGATTCGTCAAACTAGGAATAAGAACATAAAAGCCATTTCCACAAAGTTAGCGAAAAGAATGAAAATTTACGTGTATCTACTAATTATTTTCATTTATGCAATTAGCTATGCCAAGGGAGATGCATTCATGCATTTATTGCTTGCTAATGCCCCGGGCTACATTCCGTCCTCTATGACCAACGCGTCAACTCCTCAAGTAGCAATACCAGACGTTATCGATAACATTAATTCGCTAAATGAATTCTACCTAATTAATTCAGCTCCAGTTTTCAGTGACGATTTCATAAATATACCCCTAAACACGTCAAAATGGAGGTGGACTGGCACAGGAGCGTATAGCATAAACCAATCTTCTCTCACCTTAGACACAAATGGGACGAAGAGAAACGCATTCATCAGCCATGATTGGGGAACCAATAACAAAGGTATTATTGAAATCAAACATAAGTTTAATCGGTATACCTCAGAGGCTAAATTCCTAGATTTCATTGTAATTAGAAACACTGGTGGCTGTGGAGGAGGCGTTATTTACCACAGCTCCAACGGAAAATTCTCCTACTGGGATAATGAAACCTGCACAAGTTATGATCTTATTCCACAAGATAATTATTGGCATTTATGGAAAATCGTTTGCAATGGAACACACCGGAAAATATACGTTGATGACCGCTTAAACCTAACCATTCCAACAGGAAAATTTTTTGGATATGTGGAACTAGGGGAAAATGCCATGTTGCCAGAGTATGGAGGCTCAAGCAGTTTCGATTTTTTCAACTGTTCTATTGACGTGCGTCCAACTGCTTGCCTAATATTATCTTTCCGTGATACAGGAATAACATGGATTTACCTGCACGAAAAAATAGACATGATTGTATACGTTAAAAATCTAACAGAGGCTATAACCTACGCAGTGAATCAAAACTACACATATATTTTCTTTCTCACTTGTACGGGTTATTGTTCTTCTCCTCCTAAAGATTTTGTAATCTTCCATCAAGGTAATTACTATTCAATTCACAAATTCAAGAATCAAGAGAGTGATTGTATTCTTTCGTCTTCTATTTCAGATAACTGCTAATGAAGTAGAAGGGAGAAACATCTGCCAATTCCATATAACGCTAGAGTCGTTAGTCCTAAAAATCAGAATTAGGAATATCGACGGTGGCGCGTAAGGAAATCGTTATTTGGCAACCCGTATTTTGCGTGAGCAACCGTCCAAGGAGCGTAATAGTTTATTAATCTCATCCGACAGGGTGTTCTGTGAACATAATAGATGTTCCTCTGATTACAAAAAAAGACCAAGAAGACAATAACGTATTGTAGCCGCCTAATGCTTCTATATGTTTGAATCAACGTTTCTCCATTCCTAAATTTTATCTGAATGACGTATTATTCTCACGACTTCACATTGATGTGACGCACTTCGAAAGGCAAATTCGATCTTGAAAGAATTAATGCTGGGGCTTCTTGACAAGTGTAATTGTTCTACACAGCATGTTGGGTACGTTCTGTGGATTTGCGCAGACGGTACAGAACTATTGCCCCGATGCTACCAAAGAAACCACTTAAAGCCCAAACTTTTAGAGATCGCAAAGTACCAGGCAAGATCTCCTGTATGCCCGGCTGTGCCGCAAAAAAGATTTCCTCAAAATAAAGGTGCACTGTTTCATCAGTCTTCCCTCCAACATAGGTCATATTAAGTGTAACTCTCTTGACTTCTTTCATGTTAGGCTCTACTAAATTCCCAATAAAAACTTGGGAAGACAGGTTGCTCAAATGACGCCAACTATGCATCACAACTTTACAAACTGTGCGATTTTTGTTATCAAGGCCATGGATTGCAATGCTAAGAGCTTGTCGTTGTCCAAAAGTTGGATCACTTCCTGCTTTTAGTCCTCTAACAACTAACAGAGGATATGTCTCTACAGCGAGTGAAAAATTACCACTTTCGATCGAAACAAATTCTGGTTCTTCCTTTCTATAAGGTTGTTGGCTTTTAATCCATAAATCAATACCCTGTTCGGTTCTGTTCAAACCATAGTCAACAAATTTTGTCGCGTTTGCACGCGCGCGCAAGGACCATTGTTCATGCACATTACATTTTTCCGGCCACGCGTCTTGAACATTTACAGTGACATTTGGAAAGTCGTATACATAGTAACAGGTTGGATATACTAGCAAACAGGCAATGAGGAGCAATACCTTGAACCCCCTATTCTTGACAAGAAGAAAGATGAAAGGAATAACCCAAAGATAATACCAACTGTAAAAAGTACTAAGTGAGAAAATAAATATTATAATGACAAAGCATAATGAGATAAGAGGAGAAAGGTTAATCTTGATATTATGAATATATTTCCAAACCGAATAACCGACTAAGCTGATACCGCAAGCTGCAATCAAGAACCCATGTAATAAATAAAAAAAGGCTGGTCTATAGAAAGTTGCCAGGGGCCAAGATTGTGGGATGCCTCCAGCGAAAAGTTGCGGGAAGAACATCATAAGACCGCCCAACAAACCATAAAGAAGGCCCAAAAAAGAATATAGAAACAGAACAACATTTGAATTGTCTGATTTTCTGGTTTTTGACAGAACTTTA
>JRER01000309.1_pt1 | contig 34265 bp, 42 predicted proteins | sample 210161 | NCBI WGS metagenome assembly JRER01 (sample SAMN03019618, study PRJNA260268) | marine sediment metagenome | biome: Marine; feature: Sediment; material: Clay; isolation source: clay from marine sediments 136 meters below sea floor depth collected from... | place: New Zealand: Canterbury...
TCTTTCTTTTCTTCAGGTTTTTTCGGTGGTGCGTTCCTAACAAGGATGTGTTTGGACTCTACTAGTTTGGCCTGTTCAGCTGAATCGTATGCGTTAGCTGTGCCAACGGCGATTCTTGTCCCGGTTTTTGTAGTCATTTTCTCAACATACACTAGGTCAATATCCATTTTCAGCACTGCTGCAAGTTCTTTCCTCGCTTCCAAACGGGTAGGGGTTCCCCCAGTCTTTTCATGGTTAACCTCGAAGGTTATCTCCTTTCTTTTGAGCAGTGGATTATATTCTTTGGATGTAATGCTAATTTTCATGGGCAATCTTCCGTTGGATTGTTGATTTTTGGAGTGCCTCCCTTACTTTAACTTTTCGTATTATTATTCCATCTCTTCCACGAGTCGCTGTGCAAGCTTCTTCTTTTGTTCCGTAACCTTAACTACAACGATTCCTACTTGTGGCTGTCCGTAAACCACTAAGGACTTTTCGGGTGCACACAACACCGCTACCAAGGTAAGTAGGTCTTCTTCTCCGTCAACCAACACCCTTGTTGTTTGCCTCTGTTTTAAAGAATCTTCTATAACGGTCCATGCTTCATCAGCTAATGTTCCCGGAGGATTTTTTATGTGTAAGGTTCGGTTCACGTCTACTAAAATTGGCTTGACTTTTTTTCTCATAACTCGGTTGTCCACGATCAAAACGTTTGGGGAAATTCCGTTTTTTATCATGCTATTAGAAACAGCATCACCCACAGAAATGATTCTGGCCGGTTTTTCTTCTTCGATGAACTTTTTTAGTTGTTTAATTGTTTCATCAACGGAACCTTGGATTAGCAGTCCTAATGGAGACTTTAGTTTTTTACGTAAGGCAGGTGTAAGAAAACGTATTTTAATCACCTTACACGTAGCGCGTAGCGTCCCTTCTCCTCCACTTTCATTGCATGGGCTATGGCTGAGCCTTTCAGGTCAAAGATTATGACCAAGCCAGTGAAGTCGTCACTCATGGTGGTAGTCTTACACTTTGGGCAAGCGGACCCGTGGGATATTCGGTGGCATTCTCTACACGCTTTGTCAGTCATGGTTTGGACTCCTTGCTCTTTGCAGGTTCTTTTGGTTTTTCAGCCTTGGCACTCTTCATTTTTTCTAGGTCTTTCTTAATCCACCCGATCTTCCCCAAGAAAGGCTGCCTCGCGGTTACACCGATTTTTCCAGAGCTTCTACCATGGCCAAGCGAGACCGCTGTTACGCGAACTCGTACGTGGTCTCCGGTCACAAGTTTTCTCCTCGTTTCTTTGCCCATGAGTACTCCTTGTTTTTCATCGTATGAGATATAATCATCCATAAGTTGAGACACATGAAGCAATGCGTCGATCGGCCCAACTCGGATAAATGCTCCGAAATCGGCTATTTCAACAACCTCTCCTTCAATCACTTCTTGAATTTTCGGATAGAACGTGAGAAGGGAAAATTCGGCCTTGTGGTAGGTGGCTCCGTCTCCAGGAATGATTTTTCCAACGGGGGCGACTTTGATGTTAATCACAGCTACGACGTAACCCAGCTCCTCATCAACCATACCCTCATATCTCATTTTCAACTGTTCATAACCTACCGTTTCAATGGGCTTTCCAAATTTTTCTGGAGGTATACGAATGGTATCATCTAAAGTTACAAGCTTGAACACAACTACTCCTCGCTTCTGGCTTTTTTAACAGCTAGGTGTTCTGCATTATTTTTATCTCTAAGGGTTAAATAGTAGGGTTTTAGGGAATAGAGTAGAGCTTCTGTAGGAGAACAGAAAGAAAGAAAAATTTCTTTCAATTACCTTACCCTATCCCTTTTTAGATGTTAATATAGGTTTGATAAAGCTTATGCGTGTAGGGAGACTTTAATACTTTTTTGTGTCAGATGCCAGTCACTCTATTGTTTCTCGAATAGCTCTGCTATGTATTTTAAGGAGAAGGGTTTTGCAATAAAGTCGTTTAGGCTGATGAGAAATGTTTCATGTTCTTCTATGTCATCTCCACGTTCTGAGATTATGTTTGTGATGAACTTGGAATAGTCTGTGTAGTTTTTGTGCAATGAAATAATTATTCCATTCTTTCCTTCGCCTTGACATCTAGCTGAAAATATGATGTTGGGGTTTGCCATTGTCACTTCTCTTGCTTTATCCGCTAGTTCCTTCTTTACTCGTGATCTGAAGCAGTTGATTGCCAAGATTTCGAATCCCATTTTTGGCAAGTCAGGTATTACGGTGAACTCTTTTATCATTCCTTCCTTCACAAGCCTACTTCTCATTCTGGTTATGGTTGGCTGTGACACTCCAAGAAGCTTTGATATTTCTCTATCACTCCTCTTGGAATTCTTTAACAATTCTATAAGAAGCTTTTTCATTATTTTTTTCATTAGCATCATCACTTAAATGCATTCATTTGTATCACTTGCAAATTAATTTTGTGGTCTTGACACAGTTTGCTGATGAGAGAATCCTAAGAATACTCTATATGCACCATTAAATAGAGCAAAGCTATATCTATCTATTAGGTATAAAGATGAGTCAGAAAGTTAGAGATTGGCTCAGGCAATTGAGATTACTTGATCAAACAACTCACGAAGACAGAGTTGAAATAGATTCGGAGATAGAAAGGCAGACTGGTGTTCATTGTGATTATGCCATAGAGAAGAAGATGATTACTGAAAGAGAGTTCAGACGAGTTGTCGAACGAGTGCTTGCACAGAAAAAGATGGCAATGAAGAAGACTTTGGACAAGTTGGTTGAACAAAAGGCTGTGGTGTAATTGAACTTTCCTGACTACACAAAGGAATTCTTCAATTGGCTATATTTCAAGGAAGAAGAAGTATGGCAAGGAGTCAAAGACAGAAATAGAATTAAGACAATGCCAATTGTTGTGTTGGGAACTTCTGGGATTGGCAAGACAACTTTGGTTGAAAACATAATGAAGGTTGTGGATGGCTGGTATTATGGTCGTGGTATTGGTCTCCTGCTATCAAAGAACTAAGACAAAGGGTATTCAATGCTCTCAATGAACTAGAACATACTCTATCTCCATAATCTCTCTTTTTTTTAAGTTAAACATTCTAGTAAAGTAACTTTAACCGTTGCGTGTATGCATGTTGGAAACAACAAATATTTTATTGCTAAAGGTGTTAGTACACTTGATTCAAATGAATAGACAGAAAGCACTTCTAATAACATCTATCCTTGTTGTTGTAGGGATTGCCTCTCTCTTTCTTGGTGTAATGACATACCAAAATCAAAGTGGTTGGATTAGTGTGAGAGAAAACATAAGCATCAGAAATCAAGCATACATTGAAATTGCAATTGGATTTGTGTTTATAGGAATTGGTATAGCAACATTCCTAGTGTATGGTCGTACTCACACTTAGACTAGATATCGATAACATCATTATTTCTAGCTTAACATATATGCATGCATACTTTTTGTGTCAAAAAGGATTCTTAGGAGAGAAACAAGAACAAACATAGTATCTACCCAGTTTCTAACATCTTTAGTTTCTTTAAAGACCTCTCTTTCCTTATGAAATACATTTGATAGTTTACCAAACCTATTCCACAAGCAGAAAGGGAATTTCAAAGTGAATACCTTAACTACATTTTCGTAAATTGAGAAAAGGAGACTTGTACTTAGAATGGTGAAGGAAGAGATTTAACAGATCGTAGGAGGGAGCTAAGTCTGTGAGGGGAAATGGCTCCCTCCTAGGATGTATATGTCTCTCCTTTCTCTTTCAGAGACTAGAAGTCTAGAGAAGACAATTGATGCTTAATGAGATTTGTGAAAGATTCTTCTAGAAGATACTCAGAACTATTTTATGGGATAAATCAAAATTCTAATTTACAGTATTTTAATTAGGCAGAAGAGCTAAGAATAACAAGATGATCAATTGTGTTTGAGGGTGAAAAGACTCTAGTTTTTTGGATTGGTCTAATCATTTTAGGTTTGGCTTCAGTAGGCCTTTTTGGAATATTGTGGATGATTGCAGTCTGGAATGGATATCTAGATCGTTTCACAATGCTTAAGCAAGCAGTTCCAGTCATTGTAGGTGGAGTTGTTTTCATACTCGTAGGAGTATACATGATGAAGTCTGGTGTGAAGAAGAAAGAAGAGTCTCATTGACATCTGATCTTAACAAACTGTAGTAACTTCTTCATTTGTCCTTCATTCAATTGCTATCCTGATTAAACTTGCAGACTGCTCCAATTCTTTTCTCTTAGGTAGTTCGAAATAACTTTCACCAACTTTAAAACTAAACCCATCTCCTCTAATTCTTGGAATAACATGAAGGTGGACATGGGGGATTTCCTGCCCAGCAACTTCTCCATCAGCTAAGATGATATTGACTCCTTCACATTTCAGACCAGATTTTCGTAGTGCATCAGCCAACTTCATTCCTATTTTGAATATGTGAGCACCTAACTCCTGATCCAGTTCAGATATAAATTCAATGTGCCTTTTGGGCGAAATGAAGAAATGTCCAGGATTAATTGGTTGAATATCCATCACAGCTACAACCAAGTTATCTTCATAGACTTTTGTTACTTCAATCTCTTCATGTACTAGTTGACATATTATGCAATCCATTTTATTCCAACCTTCTTATCCTGTACATTCTTTCAACTTGTACTAAAAATTTAAGAAAGAAACTTCTAGTATTAGGAGTGAAACATGAAGGAAGAGTTTCGGAAATTCCTAGAAGAAAATGGTTTTCTACCATTGTCTAATTGGGAATGCCTTGATTTACTCCATGTTAGACCGTTGTCCTTTAAAGATAAGAAACAGACTTTTTCCAAAATCAGGAAGAACGTTGGAAGAAAAAAAGGTCTATATGTTTACGAAAAAGATGGGGAAGTACTTTACGTTGGCAAAGGAAATCTATTCAGCAGAATCAAAAGCCACTATATAGAATCTTATGATGAAAGAGGTGGAGATGCCAAGTCAAAACCTTGGTATGTGTTCTTTTCTTCACATCAGGGAAGAGTAAAGATTTACTGGAGGGAATTGAGAGGTGAACAGATTAGAACAATTATCGAGCAAATGTTGGATTATATTCTGAAACCTAAGTTTCAGTCTTTTAAGAAAAAGTATGAGTTGAAAGCGAAGGAAAAAGAAAGACAACGATATTGAGAGGTCATCGTAGTTACCCTTACTATGTTCTCTCTATCATTACAGTTTATGTGCTTGAAAGGTTAATAGATTATGACATGTGATAAAAGAACTGATTAGAATCAAAAAACAGACTATGAGGACGAAGATTATGCAACAAGGGGCACGTGCAGTTATACTAGAAAATGGAAAAATTCTTTTGGGAAAGCGACTGAAAAAAGATTCATTTTATGGTCAATGGTGCACTTTTGGTGGTCTTTCCAAAACTGGTGAAACACCAGAGCAGACTTTAAAACGAGAATTATCCGAAGAACTTGGAATAGACATAGTTAATCCAAAACTTATTACAGTCGTGGAAAATGAACTTCCTCAAGTAAGAGGCAAGCTTCAACAATATTTCTATCTAGTCAAACATTGGAATGGTAAGATAACGAACAAAACTGAGCACATGGAAATAAAATGGTTCTCTCTGAATGAACTTAAAGACTTGCCTTTGGGTCGGGTTTTAAGAAGAGTTATTGAAAATAATTTTAAGGATTTTTTGTCTTACAACCCCTTCTCTCAATAAGCGATAGTCAACTCCTCTACTCTTCCAAATAATTATTCTCAGACAAACCCTCTGAAATTTTCTGATACATCTCTGTTCTTCTATACATAGTGATTAGTTTATTGTTGAAGAGCAATAATAATCAGAAACCATAATGCATGCATTTAAGTGGTTTATTTTAAATAATGAGATGTATGCGTGTCAACAATAGACTTGTGATGAAAATTCATTTGGAATGTGTTATTGCATTATGTCTTGGATATGTCATATTCTCAAATGCTTTGATTGTGTATGCAGGTAATAGTTATCCCCAGACACATCAGATTCCTGAACTCTGGGATGAAGACAATAACTATTGCTTCTTCTCTCAAGAGACCAACGTTAGTTGTGTTCCAGCTTGTGTTAAGATGACATTAAAGTCGTATATGATTGATCCACTACCATCTCAAAGTGAGCTAGCACTGGAAATGAAGACTGACATAAATCATACTACTCAATGGGAGTTCGCTTACATACCATTCGCCAACCGAAGTTTCAATGAGCTTTTGAATGAATCATTATCGGATAATAGCGATCTGGCATTGCACTACCTCAAAGAATTCACATCAAGGAATTATAGAATATTAGTCATAACTTGGTATACTAAGACAGACAAAGAACTAGGAGACATAACTCATGGAAGAGTAATTACAGGATATAATGAAACAGGAACGTTCTTCCATGATCCTCTTACTGGACCCAACCGATACTTGCACAACAGTGACTTCGTTGAGCTATGGAATACTACTTACGGATATTGGGCTTTGGTCATAAAACAAGATGTCCCTCTCAAACCTCTTCATCGCTTAATAAAGTTTATTCAGGACAATTTGGACATAGTAACTTTACTGCTAGTAGGTTTAGCAGTTGAAGTTCATTATGTTTCAAGAATTTCCCTTTTCACAAATTCAATAGCTCTTTTTATGTTCTTTAGCAGGAAAGAAGTTGTTTCAGGTCTACCCAACTTCTTAGTAACCCTATACGTAATCATAGGCCTAATGGCGGGTTTGATAGGTTTTCTTTCATACGTTTCCGATGAGTCTTTGCCAAGTGAATATTACGATATTACTTTGATTTTTTATAACTCACTTACGGTAGGACTTATCATGCTCTTGGCACACGTTATCCTTTGATTAGTAATAAAGAATCATAATCTTCATAATCTGGATCAATAGACTGAGAACAAAACAGACACTTACACTCCTATATACCTTCCACAACGAGAACAAAATAAGGTATCTCCGAAGAGAGTTAGAATCCTAATCAATTTAGGTGCCACTATAATTCTACTACAGAATCTATAACTTACAACATTAAAATTCATACATTTGAATCGTATTTGAAATTCAGAAATTATTTATGCCCATTTATCGAGAGCTAGAAACCGTGGTAGAATAAATGAGTTGGAAATCAGCTATAGTTTTAAACCAAGATGAAACTTTGGTTCATTCATGGGAAGGCTATTATGAAAAACCTTACAAGACTATGGATGGAGATTTTCAGTTAGTCACTTTGGGCGGTCATAGAGGACAAAGGTACCGAGAGAAAGAAAAAGCAAAGCCTAAGAGTGGAGTTATGGCTTTAACAAATCAAAGATTGTTATGGCTTGAAAAGAGAGGTCTAATTGGAAAGTCATACCACAATATTTTACGGATTAACTTGGAAGACCTTCAAGGAATTTCTGTGGGTGGTACAATTAGGAAATATGTTTCCATTACCGACAGGGTCAGAGAACACAAGTTCCATTTGAAGGGAATTGGAAAAAATGAATTTGAAAGTTTCAAAAAGATTATCATCGATCAAAATAGTTTGAGAAAACAAGTGCTTGAATCAGAGAAGAAGAAAGAAAGAGTGCAACTAGTGATGGATTTCTCCTCACTCAAAGACTACATGAAGAATGGTGGGCTTGTTCTGGAAAACACAAAATGCCCAGAATGTGGAGCGCCAATAGAACTACCTGAATCAGCTAATCGTGTGGTATGCGAGCATTGTGGAGGCACTGTTTACGCACAGGATTTGTTTGAAAAGGTGAAAGCATTAATCGGTTAGTAGATTCATTTCCTTTCATTCAATAATATCGTTTTATTTAAAGAAGTCTTTGAATGGATTATCAACAAACAGAAACCATTGACTCAGAAAGGTAAAGTCAGAAAGTGATGAAATAGCCTTTCGATTTGAAAAACATTTCATGAAATTACTTCACAATATAAAAAATGCATGCTTAGCAAGGCTAAGTAGATATGTACTATTTACATATGTGCCTATTTTCTGAGTAAATATATTAGAAGTGTAGTCTGCAAGACTTATTTTTAAGGTATGTCACCCTCTACTTCCAGATGAGACTTTTGCCTCAGATAAATGACGGGCACACTTATAATCCTTAACCTTTTTCTAAGCTCTCTGTCGTTTGTAGCAACTGGGCATCTCCAATCTTTTGCCACTCGAACAATCACATCATCATGCGTCTCTTTGAAACTCTGTTCAACATTGACTGTGCGACATTTTTCAGCGAGCTTGAGTGCCAACGACGCTTGTTGACGCATTTTGGGAGAACCTTTCTCCGCTATCTTTAGAAGTTCCATGCGTGTTGGAGAAAGAAGAACGGGGTCAAACCTTTGACTAAGGATGTTTTCTAGTTCTTTAAATATGTCTACGTGGAATTGTGCGGGGATAAAAAGGAAGTTTGAGTCCAGAATCACTTTTATTTTCAAGCCTTACCCAGCAACACCTTAAATGAAAGCCTCTACTTGCTTAACCTTTTATTATTCCGTAGCCAATGAGGCGCCATCTTCCTGCAATTTTTCTGCTGATGGCTGCTCGGAAATCTTCTTCAACGCACATGGGGCGTCCTAACCGAAGAGTAGCGTTTTCTTCTTTTATAGAGATGACTTCTCCTGTGGTTATGGCGGTTCCAACATCGAGTAGAAGGCGTTCACCCATACTTACTTTGTCGATTTGCATCAGTTCCTTTGTTCCTACGGCGCGTTCAAAAAGGTGAGTTTCTAAAGTCAACTCTGAGCGAGTTGGCGGAAGCATACCAGTCTCTCCGGCAAGGTTTCCGACGAGGCCGTCAGCCTTGGTCAGAGAAGGATCTAGAAGGGTCCCAATACCTACCAGCCCTCCACAAATAGCTTCTTTAACTGCTTTTCCACCCGCATAGAGACTAGCAATCTTGGTGAAAAGAGGTTGATAACTCATTTTTCCTTGTTTTTCAACTCGGATTCCGGGGCGCATTTCTATTTCGTCTCCCGATTTGAATTTTCCTTGAAGGATACTGCCGCCTATCACTCCTCCTGCTAGTTTCTCCACCGACGTTCCAGGTTTATTTATGTCAAAGGAGCGTACAACATACATTCTTGGAGGCTTTGCGAGGTCTCGGCTAGGAGTAGGGATGTGTTGTTCCAATGCTTGAATGAGGATATCAATGTTCACGGAGTGTTGAGCAGAAACTGGAATGATTGGTGCACCATCAGCCACCGTCCCTTTGACAAACTCAACTATTTCCTGATAACTCTCTAAAGCCCGTTTTTCATCCACTATATCAATCTTGTTTTGAGCAATGACAAGATTTTTTATTCCGGTGATTTCGATGGCTGCTAGGTGTTCCCGAGTCTGCGGCTGTGGACAATGTTCATCGGCTGCTATGACCAGTATGGCTCCGTCCATAACGGCTGCTCCGGAAAGCATTGTGGCCATAAGGGCTTCATGACCCGGCGCATCCACGAAACTTACTGCTCGAATGAACTCGCCGGGTGAGCCACAGGGGGGGCATGTTGGTTTAGTAGAGTAAGACTGTGGAGGTTTGCATTGAGGACATTTGTAGATGGGGGCGTCGGCGTAACCGAGCTTGATGGTTATGCCCCGCCTCAGCTCCTCGCTATGTCTAGCTGCCCAAACACCTGTTATTGCCTCTACCAATGTGGTTTTTCCGTGATCCACATGGCCAATGGTTCCGATGTTGATTTCAGGTTGTTTGAGTAGTTTTTTCAGTCGATGGGCCTCCCTCTTTTTCTGTCTTCTCTGGCGTTTTCGCTTTGACTTTAGCCTTTTTCACTCCTTTAGCTTTTTTCGGTTTCTCAACAATTTTCATGTTTATCTGAACGATATCTTCAGTTATGACGTTTCCTCGGAGAGTTTTTCTTCTCCTCTCTCCTTTTCTGTGAGAGTGAAAACCTACTCCTTCGCTTAAAATCACCTTAATTCGGACCCCTCCGTGAACGTTGGGTCTAATGGGGAAGCCGTCCTTGTCTGATCCTCCGGTTATCTGTAGCTTATAGCCAGGCGTTCCAACCACGGATCCGTTTACCATCTCTCCCGTTTTTTTCCCAATCAAAGGAACGGCACGGGCGCCCTCCACCTCCGTGAATCGAGCTTTACCTGTCTCTGGATCGGATATTATTATCTTGAATTTCGCCATATGCGATGTTTCTCCTCGAATGAATTCTTTGGTGACGTTAACTGAAACGAGGTATTCATTTATTAAGGATTCTATTGACGTAGATAGCGCTAATTCTTAGTGGCTATCGATGAATTCTGGCGCGTTACCTGTTTCTTTTAATCTCATCTTTTCTGCCCTAGAAACGTATGTATAAACCACTATGATGACACATGTGGTTACGACTATTATTATAAAAATGCGTTGAACCCATCTTTCTACAATGATTTCCCAGAGGCTTTGTCGGGATGTCCAAGTCATCTCATCTTCTGCGTAGATATAGAAACCGTTTTCAGTAATGAACTCCCGGTACGCCCTGGCTGAGGCCACGTAGTCCCTTTCACTGATGTTCATATACTGGATTGTTCTAGTGTCTGAAACTACTGCTGTTTTTATTGCGTTGAGGGGATTACCGAACCCGCCTTTGGGGTAGGTGAGGTCGACTGGTAGCCATCCCCACGGCGGAATATACACTATTGCCCATCCATGCCATCCAATCTGCCTTGCTACATTTGTCACATGGCCGTCCCAACTTGTCTCGTTTGAGTATTGACTAGGCAGATATATGCAGCCGATTTGAAGGTAGGATGGAATCCCAAGGATACGGCAGAATGTGATTAACAGAATTGCTTGATCGTCACAATCGCCCTTACCAGATAGAAGCGTCTGGTTTGGATACATAGGGACTTCATGCGGCTCGTATGTAATGTTTCGCCAAATCCACCTAATAAATTCTTTAACAATTTTGAGAACATTCGTCTCGTTGCCTGCTATCGCGTGCGCTTGTTCTTTGATCTTTTGGTTTCCAATTTGCCATGTATAGCTTTCATTACAATATTTTTGACGCAGATCTTTCAACTTGTCATCTGCAAGAGTTCCTGACTCCTCCACTGTTATTCTAGGAAGCGAACGAGGTCTTGAAAGAATCTGATATGTGACAGAGTAACTTATGTTTTCTCCTGGATTAAGCTCCGATTGAAATTGCAAAACCGCTATTGGGTTTCCATCGTCGTCTTCTGTGATATTCTGTAAGGGATATGAATGGTTTATCAAGTGGACTGTTTGCCATGTGTTGTTCATAAACAAGCTGACTGTTCGGTCTTCTTCTGTGAGATTCCAGAATTTTTTGTCTTCTTTGTTAGAGAATGTAACCGTTGACCTGATGATATAGCTTACGTCCCCTGTTTTGCTCTCTAACATTGTGAAACTGTAGAACGTGAAAGAGGCAAGTAACACAAACAGAATGAAACCAACAACCATCGCTTTTTCCAAGGTCTCCACAGCTCCTTTAGACAAGTTCTCTTCCGTTTGCAAGAGTTGAGGACGATTTGTTGACAATAATCATATATCACTAACATTACACTCTTGAATTTTTGGGTTTAGCTAAATAACTCTCCACAGTAAGTGTTTCAAGGCTGAAACCGTACTCTATCTATTCGTCATCCAACTTCCGCATAGAGATAGGAGAGAAAGGAAGAGGAAAATCTATTCTACGTGTACTCTGAAAAGATCTATGTCCCGCTTCATTTCAACTGTGCACTCTAGGAATTCCCTAACAGAGTGTTCGATGTCTCTCGACTGCGTTATATACCTACCAACAATGATAATGTCTGCTCCCTCTGCAAAAGCCTCCGGTGCAGTTTCAGGAGTTATCCCACCTGCAACCGCCACTAGGAATTTCTTGTCTTTAAAGTCCCGTCGAAATTCTTTGATGAGATACCAACGCGGTTTCCCAGTTTTCTCCACATCGATGGCACGATGCAAAATTACGATGTCGGGGGGTTCTTTTAATGACTGAAACTTCTTAACAGGTTCTTCAACGTTCATCATGTCCACCACCGCGTAAATCCCAAGTTTCTTTGCCTCGTAAATGAATTTGTTAAGAGTTCCTGCGGCTGCTAATCCAGAAGCCACAACTGCATCCGCTGTCTCCTCAAATGCCAGGTCAACTTCCACTTTTCCAACATCTAGAGTTTTTAAATCGGCGACTATGAACACGTCTCGAGCTGTTTCCCTTAGATCACGAATTACTTTTACTCCGTATTTCTTCAGCAGTGGAGTGCCGACTTCTAGAATGATTCTGTCGCTCTTAGGTACTTGGCTTATGATCTTTTTTGTTCTTTCTAGACTGGGGATGTCGAGTGCTATTTGTAGATAAGGTGGTCTCCACAATCGAGGTACCTTGAATCCCATGATAGGATGTTTCGCCCGATCTTTGTCATACATGATTTTCTTCAGCGGCGGATACTGGGTCAGAGCCCTTTTCAAGGATAATCTAGCCGCGCCATAGTTGTATTGGTAAATCCTCCGGTAGTCCTCTGCCTTCGGATGTACAAACACACTGCATACAATCACCCAGTCATCAACCTTATCCTCTGGTATGATGCCTTCTTCCACGGAGTCAGCCACTGCTTTGGCTATCGCGGCTTGGGCCGGTCCAAAGATCTTTTCGGTCTGTTCAAAGTTTTTCACGGTAACCTTTGGAACCAAAAGCGTGTGTGGCTTAGGAGGAAGGTTAGGTCTAATAACTGCAAGAAGAGGCGTGTGACCCGCAGACAAGTTTGATAAACCGTTGGCAAAGGCTTCTCCCACAGGACCATCCTTGTCTCCAATCATCAGGTCAACATGGGCAACCTCAGAGCCCTCACCCATCAACGCTTCGCCTATTAGATAAGTAGGTTTTCCACGTCTTTCTATAGCTTCTACAAATGTCGGTTTTCTCTCTCCAACGTCTTCGAAGTCAACACCAAACTCCTTCATCCACTCATAAAGCGTATCTCGATGTATCTTCATTATCTTCGCGGTGCCTGAAATTGTCGGTTTTGTCGACTTTCTCTTTCTAGCTTTTCTCTCTTCTACCTCCTTCTTCTTTGCTACCGCAAGTAATCTGACGAAATCCTTTCTGGTCTCGGGCTTTTTGCGATCAAAATCCGACACTAGACACACTTCCATAATAAAGCATCACAAAACAACTATTTAAATTTGTCGGAACAACATTCTTGTGTGAATATCTCTAGTAAGAGTTCCGACGATTCTTATAGAATACCTTTCATTACTGCCTTATTTCTATCCGACAACTGTTGAACAATGTGATGTCCACTTTCTGAAATCCGACAAAAATCATCAACTTGACGATGTAGTTTCTGATAAAGTTTGGTGTCATGCAATGGAAATATGTTGTTGAAGACGTATCTCCAAGAGGTAACCTAAGGATTAGCATTCATAAATGAGGGGAGCACACTTCAAGAGATATTTCTCATGGGTCCAACGTCTCCTCGCTCAATTAACCTTCAAGAATCTTGTGCTTCATTTTCCCTTGAAATTTCCAGCTAAAAAACGGTCTCTGTGTGCAAAAGAAGTCGAAATTCGGCTTAAACACTAGTTGCGCATTTTCGTTGTTGCGTAAGACTTATAAATGATATTCAATGATACCTCTGGCTTTGTAGGAGCCGAAAGAAATGTCAACATCTATGAGTCTTGAAAAAATGGCTGAATGGGCTTTCATAATCTTTGTGATAATAGCGATCATAGCAGGGCTGGCAGTGGGTTACATGGATTGGCCAGAAAGCGGAACAGACCAGGCGACGGTGTTGGACACTAATGGATGGATCCTTTTGATCATGCTAATCCTCGGTATCATAGTAGGGGTAGTAAGCATATCTACAAAGGAAGTCATGCCTTTCCTTATAGCTGCAATTGCGCTGATAGCAATTAGAGGAGAGATATTTGCTCCTCTTGAAATAATACATCCTCTCTTAAAGTACTGGTCAATGTACATGGTGAATTACATTGTGGCGTTCGTGGCTCCAGCGGCGGTCATAATAGCAATAAAACAGGTCTACACCTTAGCGAAAACGAAGTAATAAAGCCCTTCGTCCCCTTTTTTGTGCGGCGCAGTCCTTCAAGAAGTTTTTTATGTGCCGATCAAAAATTTAATCTAGTGATTATGTACATTCCAGAAGCATTAGGAGAATGAAGAAGAATGGCCAAAGAAACGGACAAATGTGTGCTCTATGAAGACCTTTACGCAAAGAAAAAGGTTGAGGTCAAGATGCCTTTGACCTCCACAGTTGATGTCGAAGAGTTCGCTAAGCATCTAGGCATCCCCACTTACGTGGACAAGAGTTACCTTCCAATGAGAAGAGCAATTGTCGCTGTATGGGCTTGCCAGAACGCACACGAGCTCCATAAAATGTTTCCTGATCGCATTACCAAGAGGATTTCCAAAAAACCCATAGGAGCCTTGCTCTTCGGTGGGGGCGCTATCAAGATGTACTGTCCATGCGCTAACAGAATCAACGGGCCACTCCGTAGACACCTCAAAGATGTGGACTTCATCGTTTCTAAGAAGCAAGGGACGGAATTCTACAAGCTGCTTCTCAGGCTGGGGAGTCTCTTCGGTACGGAATACCTTCACTTTGAAACCGAAGGCGACAGGATGTTCATGTTTCAAAGACACGGAACGAGATACAGGATTAGAACCATAGATGCGGTGGACAAAAAGGGGATTCCGAAGGTCGGGGTCATGGATATTTTCTGTGATGAAATCGACTTGAGGCACAAAGTGAAGTTGAAGGAGGAGTTCAAGAACCCGAAGGAAACTCTGTACACAATAGGACTAGAAAACATGATTCTTTCAAAGTGTCAGTTCGTAATGGATCTTCCAGCCAGCGACCTTCCAAGGCTTGAAGATGTCAATCGGGCCTTCAGAATACTAAAGTACGATTATCTTCCAGATCGACTAATCATCGGCATGGAGAAGAAGGACATAAGTGACGTCTGTGCCATATTGCTGGATCACCCCATTGGACCAGGCCGAGAAGAGGTTGACCCAACAAGAATGGCGAGAGCGCTCCGAAAAGACAAGAAGTTCGCCTTGACCTGTAGGCTAAATCTTCAGAACGTTGTTGACCGCCCGGAAGTTTTGAAGGGCTTCGGCTTGACGAAAAGGCAGGTGTCCACGATAATAAACAGAATCGAGGTTTTGCTGAAGGCTATCCCAGTGATCGATGCTAAATGGAGCAAGCCTTGGTGGAATACCCAAGTGGAGACTCCTAAGATTTTCGATTAGACAACTAGTACACAATTATGCGTGTTCTGAGAAATTAGTAGAGTTAAGTTGCAGAGAGAGATACATCTCAGTTAACGCGCTGAGATTTATTATGTTTATTCTCTGTACACCTTGAAGACGAATAGCAGAAACAGTATACTTAAGCCGAGGGAAATGGGTTCGGTGAACAGCCAGATCTGAGGAGGTTCGATAGCACCCGTCAGAATGTCGATAATGTTCCAGACGGAGAATAACATTATGCCTAGTGTGACTAGGCCCACGCTGCCTATGAGTCCCCATTTGCTACGTTTCAACATGAGTATGACGAAGATGATGGTGAGTGCTGTGATCTCTGCGGTAATTGTGAGAGACTCTGTGTCAATTGTATTGATTTGACGAAGAAAGTTTATGGGTATCCCTAACACTAGCAATATTCCGATAGCGATTTTCATGTTCTTTGTGAGACCGGCCATTTCTTGGCTCTCCTTAGAACTATTCACTCAAAATCCGTGACAGGTTATATGTGTTTCCAACTGGTATGATGTAATGATCATTAGGTAGGTTTACTTCTTCGTCACTTTCAGCTTGATGGCGCTGTACAGTTTTCTTCTGGAAAGACCGATTCTTGAGACTGGCAGATCTACCGTCTTTTTCTTCGAGTGTAGCCTAATGTGGGATTCGCGTGTTGAGGAGATGTGGATAGAGACATCCATGAAGTCAGACCATTTACCTTCGACATAGCTCTTACCCTTCCCAACTTTGAATCCTTGCTCATCTAACGACAAAGAGGGGTGATACGTATTTTTGTAAAGTGCGTAGCCCAGTATGATTGAGATAAGTAGCGTAATTAAGAGAGACAAAGGCTCGACCGGAAGCAATCTAAGGAAGAAAAGCGAGATTAAGCATAATGTGCACACCACGAAGACAATGGCGACGCCTTTCATATAATCCGGTAGGTCGAAAGCTTCAAATCTTGCTTCGCATAGTTTCAAATTCTTGTTAAGAGATCTTCCAAGCACGTTATTTGATGCAATTTCATCCTTCGAGGCGAGACTGAAAGCCGCTATGCCTACTCTTTCGTCAGCGATATTCAAAACTGCGTTTTTCACTCCCTTCTGGATAGGCTTTCTCTGTACAACTCCTATGAGTATCCAGTCATCTTCGCCAAACTTCCTTTTGCATGATACAATAAGCTTTCTCAGGGATTTAACGCTGACTTCATCAGCTGTGTAGAGCAGAAAGTGAACCTTATACTTCGGTGTGACGAATAATGAGAATACTTTGGAAAGGAAGAAACCTTTCTCTGTTAGGCTTCCTAAGGCGTATATCGGGACCCTGAAATCGCCTAAGGTATAATCTCTATAGATTTCGGTGAAGTTTGCAAGCCACCTTAGGCCTCCTTTGGCTAGTCGCTCCTCTACTATGTCGGTAATGAAATCTAGCTCGGGAAGCATAGAGAGGACTCCAGACGTAGTCATGTAAACAAAAAAAGGAAGGGGAAGTACTTAAGGTTACTCTGGTGGGATGCTTACGTACAGTGTTCGCATGTCTATTCCCTTGACTGTGTTTCTGTACATGTAGTAGACGTATAGTAGTACTCCGACTCCTATACAGCCGTAGAAACCTAGGGCGCTGTACCAATCTGCAGTGGTTACGGGCATAAAGATCCAGCTAACCGACTCCTTTAGAAAGATGACCAAGCAGTAGGCTGCCATTGCTGTCGCTATGAAGCCTAATCCCACAACGGTTCCTATGGAGTGCCTGACTGCAGCTCTATCGTAGATTTCTTTTCTCTCTAGTGGAAGCAACATAGCTGATAGGCAGAAGAGGGTGAGGAATGTTGCATCAAATATGTCCGTTCCAATCATTCCAGCCCAGCCGAAATAATCTGCTAACCCCGCAACGTCTGATTCGGCTATACATCCAAAGATTCCTAGAATGCCGGTGAGGGCGAGCGCCCATGTCGGTGAGTGCCACCTCTCGCTCACATGTGCAATTTTTTCTGGCATCATTCTGTCGAATGACATGGCGAACAAGGTTCTTGATCCTACTAGGAGGAATGGTGGAATGTCGTTTGCAAGCCAGATTACGCCTGCCAACGCGATTAGCCACGAAAGCCATCCCATTCCATAGCCTCTAGCAATGAGGGATGCGATTCCAGTGCTCCATGCTTTTTGGAAATTGGGAATCTCCGCTACAAGTGCAGCCTTGACTGTTGGATCAGTTAAATCAGGCACATAGCTTAGGTAAGAATATGCTTGGAAGAACGACCACTCATGCCCATCAACTATCTGTCCTCCTAACTCCATGTTCATAATCGATATTGCTGAAAGAGACGAAGCTGCCAAGTAGATCAGCATTATTGCGATCCCGGCCACGAGAATTACCTTCGGAATCTTCTTGTTTGCCTCCTTGACCTCTCCAGCTATGAAAGTCACTGAGTACCATCCCATGTAGGCCCAGAAGGCTCCTGCCATTGCGTATGTAAAGGCGTCGCCAAAACTTGCTATTTCTGTTGCCATTCCAGGTACACCTAAGGCATCTGGTGGATATAATGCGAGGTCTACGAATGTCTCTGGTGTTGCCTCCATAACCTCCATCACGCCCTCCGCGACGATGCTTGGGTCCATGGCGCCACCAATCCACATAGCGAAGAAGCCGACTGTGATTATGGCTGGAATCCAGAACATTACGTGCATAATTCTACCGTACTGTCTCACCCCGAACAACGCAAGGAACGTAAAGATAGCGATGATTACGAGTCCTCCAAGAAAGAGCATTGTTTCATCGAAGACTACAGCTGTTGGCGCGAGCGCGATACTATAGAATATACTGATCGCTTCGAAGACTGCTACCCCGATTAGCCCGTAGGAGAATGCTTCTGCGAGGAACATCAGCCAGCCACCCATGTATCCTACAAATGGATGAATGACCCTTGAAATCGTTACGTATCCACCGCCTGATCTAGGCATAGAGGCTGTAACGTATCCTGCTACGTAACCTGTGATCGCTACCATTATGCCGCAAATTAAGAACGCCCAGAATATGGCTGGAAGACCCAGTGGAAGTAGTTCATTTGGTATCGGTCTTGGACCAGTGAATTGGAATGCTCTTTTCTGCCAGCCTAAGCCGACGACGTGTGAAAGTATGATGATTACTCCTAAGCCGAAGCCCACTTCTCTGACTAGCCCAGTTGCCTCCCTAGCGAATATTGCAGGTTTACTTGAACCCATACGGTTCACCATTCCCTTCGGTTTGACCTTAAGAGAATTTAAGTTTTTCCATACATTCGTAAGCTTTATTCGGCTGAAGGGGCGCTGTTGAGTTATGAAACCGCGTAAAAACGGTTTTAATACGTCTTCCACACCAACTATGACTGAGTCTTCAATCGAACAGCACTGTTATATGTTTCACTTTTTTCTTTTGTTTTTTGTCGCAAGGGCAAACTTAAATATCCTCAGTCGCATTGAAAAAATGTGGAATCTTTGAGTTAGGAATGGTTTAATTGACACCGCTATTCAAGAAGAAGGGCCCGAGAACAAGAATTCTTTTTGCAACCGACATGCATGGGTCTGAAGGTGTTTGGAGAAAATTTCTAAACGCCTCATCCATGATGAAAGTGGACGTAGCCATCTCTGGTGGAGACCTAACCGGGAAGATGATTGTTCCTGTAGTTGAGATGAAAGATGGAAAATACAGTTACTACTTCCTAGGTAAAAATCATTTAATCAACTCAAGCAAATTGGAAAAAGCGTTCAAAGACATTCGAGGGATAGGATACTATGCGTATTTGACCGATGAGAAGAACGTTGAGGAGATGAGGAAAGACAGCTTGAAAGTAGACGAAGTGTTTATGGAAGTGATGCAATCGACGTTGAAGAACTGGTTTGACATGATCCAAGAGAAAGTTCCACGCGAAACCCGAGTGATAGTTTGTCCCGGAAACGACGACAGATTTCCAGTGGACGACATAATTCGAGATCACAAAGACGTAATTAATGGAGAGGGCGAAGTAATAGACATTGGCGGACACGAAATGATAAGCACAGGTTGGACCGACCCTAGTCCTTGGAAAACCACTAGAGAAGAGTCGGAAGAAAAACTTGAGGCGAGACTAGAAAGATACATTTCTCAACTAAAAGACCCTAAATCAGCTATATTCAACTTTCACTCTCCACCTTATCAATCTAAGCTGGATGACGCACCATTACTCGATGAAGACCTAAACCCTGTGATCCAAGGCGGAAGTGTTGTGATAGTTCCTGTAGGCTCAAAAGCCGTCAGGAAGATGATTGAGAAATATCAACCTCTACTAGGACTGCATGGGCACATACACGAAGCCGCAGGCTCAATCAAAATCGGCAGAACATACTGCGTCAACCCTGGAAGCGAATACGCAGAAGGGATTCTAAGGGCGTTTCTAATCGAACTCAAAGGCAACAAAATAATTAGGCTCCAGAGAATAGAAGGTTAAAAGGAGAATACGATAACATGTCCTGGATGCTCGACAAAGAAGTCAAAAGAGAACTACCTAAAGACTGGAAAGGAATAGTTCCGACAAAAGTGTTCTTCGACGAAGCTGAGAGAATAGTTAAAGAAGCTGACAAGAAGGGGATAGTCCTCAGAATAATGGGGGGACTAGGTATAGCAATACACAGCCAAGAGTTCAGGGACTTTGCAAGGAAACTTGGCAGAACAGGAGCAGGTGTTGTTAAAGGCCAAGAATACACAGACATAGATTTTATGTCCTATCGCAAACATAGGGATAGAGTCAAGAATCTTTTCGGCGAGATGGGATACGCTAAGAGAAGGGCGACTCTTTCTTCAGCTGCATCTGAAAGACAAATATACTATCATCCAAAGGGCTGGTTCTACGTGGACATTTTCTACGACAAACTAATAGTAGCGAATCATCCAGTGGATTTCAGGAGAAGACTAGAAATGGATTATCCAACTATCTCTGTGACCGATATGTTGCTTGAGAAAATACAAATGTGGGAAGCATTCAGCGCAAAAGATTTGAAGGACTGCTTGGTTCTACTGAGAGCCCACAAGATTGGAGAAAAAGGAGAAAAAGAAACCATAGACGCTTCATACATAGCTAAACTACTGGCGAAAGACTGGGGATTCTGGTACACCGCAACCACTAACCTCGAAAAAATTAAGAGATTTATTTCCGAGCTAGATAAATTAGGCGCAGAAGTTGAAATCGACCCTAGCAGCCTTGAAGAAGAAGACAGAGAGGAGATAACAAAGAAAATAGAAAACCTGCTAGAGAGAATAGATAGAGAACCAAAATCCTTCCGATGGAAAATGAGGTCTAAAGCCGGCACGAAGAAAAGATGGTACAATCCTGTTGAGACGCCTGAAACAGTAGCTGGATTCGGAATATGGGAAGCCATGCTTGAAAAAGAATAGTTGAACCTGAGTTCAGAGCCTTTGTAAATCCATTCTAAATCAATAAACAGTCGAGGTTTTCATGAGTGACAGCAATGATGGTATTATCTTCTCTAAACGTAGCAAGGAAAAACGTTTCAAGTCTTCATAGGCACAAAAGAGAAATGGATAAAACAAAGAAGAGAGATGTAAGGACTTTGTTCCCTGTGTTTAGGAGGACTAAACGTTGCTGAACGTGCAAGAAGTGAGAAAAGACTTTCCCATTTTGAAAACAGGCGTAATCTACTTAGACAGCACCGCCAGCAGCCTCACTCCAGAACCAGTGCTTCACAAAATGCTGGAGTTCTACCATCAGTACCGAGCTAACGTGGTGCGAGGCGTCCATCACTTGTCCCAAAAGGCAAGCGAAGAATACGAAAGCGCGCACACCAAGGTTGCCCACTTCATCAACGCCAAATCCGATTCTGAAATCATCATGACTCGAAACACCACCGAAGGAATAAACATAGTCTCAAACGGCTTAAACTGGAAGAAAGGGGACAAAATCGTCACATCACTTATTGAACATCACTCTAACTTTATCGTTTGGCTCCGCGTGAAGAACCAGCATCACGTAGATTTGGAAATTGTTAGGCCCAGCGAACCAGCTGAGCAGGGGCTCTTAGACCCAGCGGACTTTGAAAAAGCAGTTGACGATAAGACAAAGCTGGTGGCAATAACCCACGTTTCAAACGTTTTAGGAACAATTACACCTGTTAGAGAAATAACTGAAATAGCGCATGAGCATGGAGCCTACGTCCTCATCGACGGAGCTCAGTCAGTTCCACACATGAAAGTGGACGTTCAGAAAATCGGGTGCGACTTTCTCGCATTTAGCGGGCACAAGATGTGTGCGCCGACTGGAGCTAGCGCCCTATACATCCGAGAGGATTTGATGAATGAAGTTGAACCTTTGTGCATTGGTGGAGGAACCATAGCGGATGTGGGCGTCGATTACTACAAGCTTGAAGAAAACTCCACGCGGTTTGAGGCAGGAACCCCCGCCATTGCAGAATCCATTGGCTTAGGAGCAGCGGTTGACTACTTACAGAATTTAGGAATGGAAAACATTGAAAGCTACGAAAATAAGCTTACAAAACAGATGTACGAAGAGTTCATAAAACTTCCTAAAGTTGAACTGTATGGCCCTGAACCCAAAAACAAGATAGGAATCACAGCGTTTAACGTGAGCGGCTTGAATCCACACGACGTGGCTTTAGCACTGGACGTTTCAGCCAACATCATGGTTCGCTCAGGACACCAATGTGCCCTACCTCTTATGAAAAACATCATTCGCAAGCCTGGAAGCGTTCGAGCATCCGCCTACTTCTACAACACAAGGAATGAAATAGATAAACTTGTATCAGCAGTGAGAGAAATAGCGGAAGCAATGGCTAAATGAGGAAACCACATGTTTTGGTTCATTTCGGAATTGTTTTCGTGAGAGTTGAATTGTGGTGTCTAAGCAAGATTTGATGAGAGCAGTTGTGGCCGAAGTTATCGGTTGCCGTAGGTGTGAGTTGTGGAGGCAGCGCCGTAACCCTGTTCCTGGAGAAGGGAATGTTGATGCGGCCGTGATGTTTGTAGGCGAGGCGCCTGGCTACTGGGAAGACGTGAAGGGTCGACCATTCGTTGGAGCCGCCGGCAAGCTTCTTGACGAGTTATTGTCAGAAATCGGGCTTTCTCGAGGCGACATATACATTGCGAACCTTCTCAAGTGTAGGCCTCCGGAAAACCGTGATCCTTTATCAGACGAGGTTGCGGCTTGCACCCCTTTTCTGAATCGGCAAATCCAAATTATTGGGCTGAGGCTTATTGTGACGCTTGGAAGACATGCAACTTCTTATATTCTTTCTGAGGCTGGTTTGCCAGTGGAAGGTATCACTAAGCTTCATGGGAGAACGTTTAATACAAGGATTCTTGGTTTGCAAGTGGTTGCGATTCCTACGTTTCATCCTGCTGCCGCATTATATCATGTGAAGTATAAGCGTGGGCTTGAAGACGATTTTCAAATCGTAAAATTTGAGCTTGAAAAACTGGGTGAACTTTAACTGAGTCTGGCTTTTATGTCAGTTTTGGGAAGTCTGTGAAAGAGCCTCCGACGACTTTCAGTTTAGGCTCAATTTTTCCGTTCTCGATTTTGATGACGTTGTACGAGTTTTCGAAGAATCCTCGTAATCTCATGGTTGAAACGGCGCCTGAGAATAGAAAGTTGATGTCGTTCAGTTTCCACAGCCACGGTCTGTGTCGATGGCCGCTTAATACGAGGTCTGGGCTTAGCTTTGAAAGTAGTTTTAGAACGTCGCCTGCGTCTTCTACCATTGCAGCTTCAAGCCCCGTGTCTGGAACTGGGATCAGGTGGTGATGCATGACTAGAATATTGAATTTTCCTTTGGTGAAGTTTTCTTTGATGAATTGGATCTGGTCTCTTCCAACTCTTCCCTCATCTTTGTCTGGTCTTGCAGTGTTTACGTAGATGACTCTGTACTTTTGGTTTTCAAATGTTCCTGATGGGGAACCGAAGAAACTTTCGTAGTGTAGGTAGCCCGTGTAAAGTGAGTCGTGGTTGCCCATGGTTACGATTTTTCGGGGGCACTTGATTTGGTCGATGAATCTTTTTGCTTCCTCAAACTCAGTTTTGAATCCCATATCCGTCAAGTCTCCAGCGATGACAACGAGATCTGGGTTTAGCTGGTTGATTTCGTTTATCACCGTTGTCAGTTTGTCTCGTAGAAACGACGGCGCACTTGTGCAGTGTAGGTCAGACATTTGAACAATGATCACATTTTTTCATCTCCTTTTCCAATTTTTCCGTCAACCAGAAACGCTTGAGGTAATTAAACGTTACCTTTTGGAAGTACTATGAACTGCAAGCAGATGGTCGGTAGGAGTGTTTCTTCGATTCTTTTTTCATAACCTTTCCGAAACCCACTCGCGTAGACCCCCTCTATACCCGAGCCCTCACACGCCCACAAACACAAAACACATAACATCTAAAATGTTAAATCTCTCTATCAGTTATCTAACAGGGTGCTAATTTGTCTTTCAAACGCAAAATGGATCGTTCCGCAAAAAAGGCAGGTTCAAACATAGTCTTAGCCTTAGACCTTCCCTTCGATCAGCCCCAGCGTCTTCTGCATCGAAGCGTCAAAACATTGGAGACCGTGCATCCATACATCTGTGCGGTGAAGATAAATCGTCAGTTGGTTCTTCCGCTCGGCCTGCTTGATGGTGTACAAAAAATCGTGAACTCAGCTCATGGTTATGGTTTGCCGATAATCATGGATTGTAAAATCAACGACGTGGGACACACCAATCGTTCAATCGCAGAATGTTATTACAACGCCGGATTTGACGCCGTCATTGCTAACCCTTTCGTCGGATGGGACGAGGGGCTTCAGCCAGTTTTTGAGGTTGCCAAGGAGCTGGGACGAGGGGTTATTCTTCTTGTGTACATGAGTCATAAAGGTGCCCGTGAAGGATACGGTCAAACGGTGCGTGACTTTAAGAGCGAGAAGTTGATGCCACAATACTTGATTTTTGCTGAAAAAGCGTTGTCTTGGAACGCAGATGGGGTCGTAGTAGGAGCCACTTTTCCAGAGAAAATAAGAGAGATATACACAATTTTGGGGGCTCGTGTTCCCATATTTTCGCCTGGTGTTGGTGTTCAAGGAGGAGGTATCGACTCAGCCATTGGTGCAGGTGCGCGATTTCTCATTGTTGGGAGGTCTATAACGCTTGCCGAAGACCCGTGTGAGGCTGCAAGACGCATTAGAGATGTTGCGATGCGTTGTTTGGAAAAATAGTATGGTCAGTCTTAGTTGTTAATTCGTTGGTCGTTCTAACGTTTCTTCGCGTTAGGTTTCTTTACAGGCATACCGCAAAAGGGCGTGAAGGGGCTTCTGGGCTAAATGGTTCTTATTATTCTCGTCTGCCCCATAGTTCTTTTTTAAGCATGTCTCTAACTGCTGCTCGAATCGCCGCGCTTCGACTTGGGTACATAGCTGCTCTTACGAGTTCGTCGAGTCCTTCTAAATAGGCTTCTGGAAGGAGAACTGTTACAAGTTTCATTAATTTTTCACCTCAACCCTTAGCATATTATGTAGCTATTATTATAACTGTGTTGAGCATATATGGTTTTTAGTACAGGTAGAACAGGATTCCACAATCCAGAGAATATAGCAATATTTCCAACATTATTTCTAAGCAGATTCTAGACCATTTAGGAAAAGAGAACGAATTATTTTGATTTTTCATTGAACCGTTCCAGAGAACGGACAGAACACGTACGCTTGAAGAGACGGTTCCTTACCTCAGAAGAGTCAACAGCATTTTAACCTACAAAACGTATAAGAACAAACGCCGTAAAATGCTACACATCACAATAGGCTTGGTGCGACAAGTGTCAGAACGATATGCGTACATTCTTATGGACAATGAAAAATGGTGGAACCGACTCTGCAGCCAAAATAGAGCCGGCAAAAAATTGCACGCATTTGTTCGCAAAAGTGCAGTAGGTCCCAAAAATGCAAAAATGCTCCTTTTCTACGTAACGCATCCATTGAAGGAAATTCGAGGTTACAGCGAGTTCGTTGAACGAATCGTTGGAGATGCTGAAGAACTCTGGAACACTCATGGAAGCGAAACTTGCCTAAAATCCTATAAGGAATACAAAGATTTCTTGCAGGGAAGATCGAAAGCAACGTTCATCAGGTTCAAAAATCTACGCGAGCTTTCCCCACCCATTCCAGTAAGCACTATCTATCAAATCATAGGAATACGTAAAATGCCTCAAGGCGGTAGATATATAAACAAAAAAAAGACGCATGAATTAATCTAACGAGGTCACATAATTTGCAAGAGTTTAATCCTCAAGAATTCGTAAACAAACAGGTAGCAGAAATTAGAAAGGTAGTTAACGGCGAAAAAGCTCTCATCGCAGTTTCAGGAGGCGTCGACAGCACCACTTGCGCTGTGCTCGCCCACCGCGCCTTAGGAGAAAATTTTCTCTGCGTAACCATTGACGACGCTTTCATGCGAACAGGAGAACCTGAAAGGATCGCTCAGCTATTATCTCAACCTCCCCTGAACCTGCCAATGAAAATACTAAACGTCCAAAAACGTTTCTTAAGCACACTGGAAGGGTTACGTGACGCCGAGGAGAAGCGAAAGGCGTTTCGAGAAACCTTCTACAAAACTTTGAGCGAGACCGCTAAAAAAGAGAGCTTTCGATTCCTTGTACAAGGAACCATCCGCGCAGATGTTGACGAAACTACCAGGGGGATAAAGACGCAGCATAACATACTCTCTCAGATGGGAATCAGTCCCGCCGAACGGTATGGCTTCCAACTCATTGAACCTCTGGTGTCTATCTACAAGCCACAGGTAAGACAGGTGGCAAGACATCTGGAGATTCCGTCAGAACTATCTGAACGCCAACCATTTCCAGGCCCAGGACTCTCCGTGCGTGTTGTCGGGCAGAACAGAACCGACAAGCTGGGGTCGCTGAAAAAAGCTACTGCTATAACTGAGGAAAACCTAGCAAAACATCGGCCAGACCAATATTTTGCAACAATTATTGACAACGAAGAAAAGCCACAGTATCCAAGACTAACGCGCATACGAGAAATAGTAGCCCAACATCTCGATGTTCCATCAAGACGCGTCTTTGTGAAGGTATTTCAAGATAAAGCGACTGGTATAAAAGGTGGCGTACGGCACTACGGAGAGATTGTCGCAGTTAAAGTTCAGACGGCAAACGATCAAGTTCATCAGCCACCCGTTCAGAACCTAGTCGGCCTCCAAACAAAGATCATTAAGGCAAATCCGTCCTTCACCCGAGTCTTATATGCTGTTCGAGAAACTTCGCAAAAACAACCCTACGTGATTACCATACGAGCAATCCAAACGCATGATTTCTTAACCGCCGAAGTGTCTGAGATCCCTTGGACAACCTTGAGTCAAACTGCGCAAAAAATTCTTGAAGGCTGCTCAAACGTTTCATGTGTCTATTACGACGTGACGCCGAAGCCGCCGGCAACCATCGAAATGGAATAGGCGTATACTTTGTTTAGGAAACGCATAAAGCCTTCAACGTGTTAGTAAATGCTGGTTATAAGTGAACTGACATGATACGGGTGAGAGTTCAGAGAATCGAGTCTATACGTGATCCTGATGGGAACCTTGGAAAACGGATAGAATTAATTGAGGAACGTAAGATTCCAAGATTTGCGGTTAGACCTTCTACGGAAGAAGCGAGGATGGTTCAAGGCGTTGTTCAAGCGTTGCAACAACAGCTTCCTATGTTTCCAACGCGAACCCAGTTTAGCCTACCAAAGATGATTCTTTTTCTGACAGAACAAGAATACGAGCAGCTTGGCATTGACTTTGACGTAAACCAGATATACGAGATTGAACTGTCAAATCAAGCTGTCAAATTTAAGAAGGCACCATAGTCAAAGCGCTTGCATTAAGTCAACGTGCATATTTCTTTCCTTATAGTTTGCAGTGCTGAATGCTTAGGGTGAAAGGAAAGTACGAACATCACGTTTTTGATGGCATGGTAAATGTCTTCTTCATTTCCATCTTTGCCCCAGTCGCAGTATACAGGAATCTCGTCCTCACAGCATTCGCTTCGATAGTACACATAGATGGGGAGAAGCTTCTTTGTTTGAGCTACCTCGATTCTGAGTTTTAATGTTTCGGCAGCTTTTGTCACAGCTGGTTTAACGATTCTTAGACGCTTGTGCTGATTTGAAGCGTATATTAGAAATTTTCCGTTGTTGGATAGCATGTTGCTCGCCTCATTAGAAGTTTGCGTCTCTATGTGTTTTTAAAAAGCTCGGAGCAACGACATTTGGGAAAGCGGGGAGAGTGCGGTGAAAGTGTTAATAAAATGGGTTGTGTGATGGTTAGAGAGACAGGTGGATATAGCCGCCCATAGGAGAGAATATGAATAGTGAAGGTTAGGGCTCATGTTTTTGTGAGTGGTAGGGTTCAGGGCGTTTTCTTTCGGTATGAGACCAAGCGTTTAGCTATTAGATTTCGCGTTTGTGGTTGGGTTAGAAACCTGTTTGACGACAGGGTTGAGGCCGTTTTTGAGGGGGAGAAAGAGAATGTGGAGAGGCTTATAGAGTTTTGTAGAAGAGGGCCTCCAGGAGCTAGGGTGACTGGTGTGGAGGTTGTGTGGGAGGATTATAAGGGGGAGTTTGAAGGGTTTAGAACTCGATATAGAGGATGAGCACTGTGTGCGTGTGTGTGAGGTCTTGGCATAGGGGAGAGGCAGAGACAGATATACCTAGTTCAAGTTTTAAGTTGATTCGCTATTTTCTTTCCAAAATCTTTGCATTTAGGAAGCTCTTCCTCTAAAATCGGACCCTTCATACCTTGAACCTTTATTGATAACCCAGGAGCTATCTGTTTCAATCCGAGAACCTTTTCGTTTATTCTCTTCTCCATTTTCTTCACAGCCTTTTCGAAGTCTCCTTTGATATATGTGTCAAAAACAGCAAACATTTTTTCCTTTAAGGGCAACTTTCCAAGTTTGTCGATAAATTTCTTGATACCTCTGGTTGGTCCACCAAAATGATTTGGAGACCCAATCAGAATCACGTCGTAGTCAAGTACTTCTGTTGGTTCCACGTGTTTGGGTTCCTTTAGCACGGCTTCTATTCTTTGTATTTCGTTTATGCCCTCTATGATTGCCTCTGCCACTTGTCTAGTGTTGCCATACTTTGACTCATAAACAACAATAACTTTCGTCATACGTCTACCCTCTAATGTTCAGTTTACGAGACAGCAGATATAAGCCTTAGAGCCGTCAAACGACGTATATCATGGTACGGAGTTTCACGTCATTTCTTTTGGAACTCGGAAATGCGACTGTTTCCCAGCGCTAATGTATTCTCCACCGACACCGCGGATGATAGACGCAATCTTCGCAAAATTGTCTGAACCCAAATACTGACGTGGCTTAACCACAATAAACTCTCCTTTCTCCTCAAAACTCAACATATCCTCCAAATCCTTAGAAAACAACATCTTAACATCCTCAACACCACGTGTAACCGCAGCACCAGTAGGCGTAGGAGCGGCAGGAACCTCAGGGGCACTAGGAACAGTCACGGTCTTAAGCGACTTCGAAACCTCACTAAGGTCACGAGAAATCATCTTCAAAACATTGAGCAGCTCATCAATCCTCTCTAGCAGCTCTTCTGCACTCAATTTCTTTTCACTCACAGATAAACCTCCACACATAGTTATTTTATACGGCTCCTCATTTATTTTTATCCTAGCAACATCATTGTTACATAAAAAGAATCCGGATAAGGTGAGAACTCAGAGGCTCAAACATGCTAGAGATCGACGGAAGCCAAAAAAGCGGAAGCGGCACCATACTACGACTATCCATCGCCCTAGCCACCATCCTAAACCAGCCACTACACATCTACAACATCCGCCAAAAACGCACACAACCAGGCCTAAGACCCCAACACCTCGAAGCCGTACTCACAGCCGCAAAACTATGCAACGCGGAGCTTAAAGGCGCCACGCTGGGTTCTCGCGAACTCTGGTTCACGCCTCAAAAAATCATAAGCGGCAACGTACACGCCGAAATCGGAACCGCCGGCAGCATCCCCATGCTATTGCTAACTATTCTACCCATCTGCGCTTTTGCCAAACGCCCTGTGCACGTCCACGTTGTCAAAGGCGGCACCGACGTTCGCCACGCACCCACCATAAACTACCTAAACCACGTGCTTCTTCGAATGCTGAAACGAATGGGCTTGAACGCTTCTCTCACCATCCACAAATACGGTTACTACCCAAAAGGCATGGGAGAAGTTACTCTAGAGGTTCAGCCATGTCAGAAACTCAGTCCACTACGTCTCGAAGAATTTGGAACCATAAAAGAATTGCGCGGCGTCTCCGTATGCACCTTCTTAGCAGATCGAAAAGTCGCAGAACGCCAAGCCAACGCAGCCAATGAATATCTTGTAGCTCACGGTCACGAAGCAAAAATCCAAGTGATCAACGACATGTCTAACCCTCTTCAGAAAGGAAGCTCCCTCGTGTTGTGGGCGAAAACCAGCACAGGTGCACTGCTGGGAGGAGATGCTATCGGCGAACTTCGCAAGCCCAGCGAGGTTGTAGGACGGGAAGCCGCTGAAAACCTCTTCAAAGAAATCAAACCTCAACCAACTGTAGATGCACACCTTGCTGACATGCTGATACCCTATGTCGCACTGGCCGATGGCAATTCAACCTACCTGACTCGAACCATAACGGAGCATTTAGACACCAACATATGGCTGACTCAGAAAATCTTAGGCGCGAAATTCGAAGTTTCAAAGACAAAGAATCTCTATCGAATCAAGAAAAAAGGGTCGTAAAAAAGGAGGTTTCCTCTAGTGGCTAAAGCTCGTGTTCGAGGCATATACTCAACCGCTCTAACGAAACTTCTTCTCGACCATGATTTCGCCATAGTTCAACCATCAGCCACTATAAAAGAAAGGTTCAGATTGGAAGAACTTGACGAGCCACCTGACCTCGATTTTTACGATCGACCTGATCTGCAAGGGGTTCAAGCCTGCGGAAAAGTCGAATCCATAAACGCATTCAAGTTCATCTTGCAGTCCAACCTTGACGACGTTGTTGTCAGGGAATGGCGTACTGCGGCTGTATATCCGCTGGCTGGCGTATTGAGAGGCAAGAGAATCAACCTTGTGAAAGAAGGAGAATCCGCGATAGATGTGGAGTTTCCTGCCTTGTCAAAGAAGAAACTGGATGAGCTTCGAAGTGCCGTTGCCCCCACGCTAGACGGACACCATTACTACAAGGCTTGCGGAGAAAGAGTTTCATCGGCGCTCGATATGGCTGAGAAGATGCTCGAAAAGGTTTGTTCACGTGTAGACGTGGAACATCTTTTCAAACAAACCATTGAAGCAAACTATCCACGGGTGGGTTCCTTAATAGATATAGAACACGTAAAACTAGACGGCCAAGTCTTCAACCTCGGAAAAGCCTCGATTGAAGCTTTCAACCACAATAAATCGTTCATTCAGCTCAGCCGAGTTTTCAAAACCGCAGGAGTATACGACGGTCTTAAAGTACGCAAAGCGCCAGATGACTACGCTGTCACCGAAGTCAAACTTGGAGAATGGCACTTCAAAACCCAATATTTCTCAAAAAGCGGACGATACAAAGGAGCTTACATCAACCTAAACACGCCGATAGAATTGTACCCATATGGAATTCGCTACGTAGACTTGGAAGTGGACGTTTGCGTTTGGCCGAACGGTCTGGTTAGGGTGCTAGATGAGAAAAAGCTTGAAGACGCAGCTACAGAAGGCTTGATCACCCGAAAATTGGTTAAAAACGTTAAGAAGAAACTGCGAGAACTTGTGAAAGAACTTTCGTTCAGCTAGACAATGCGCCGGAAATTGAGAGAATGAATAGTAAACAATATAAGTCTCTTTAGGTCCAACGTTTTTAAGGTTGAATCCATGAGTAGCTTATGGAAACTCCGATTCTCTATGTTCGGAACCTTATCTGTCATCATTGGGCTCTCAACGCTCTTTTTTGCGGGTGTCCTCTACATGACTGGCATAAGCTTCATGGTGTTACCCTTCATCATCGTGGCATTTAACATTGGTCAGTGGCTGTTTGCTCCGCGTCTCATAGATGCTATGTACCGGGTGAAAGAAGTGTCAAGATCAGATAATCCCGAATTGTACGAGACAGTGGAGAGGTTAAGCAAAAAGAGCGGTATCAAAATGCCAAGAGTTATGCTGGCTAAAATTTCCTTACCAAACGCCTTCGCCTACGGGTCACCCATCGCCGGAACTAGGGTGGCGGTTACAAAAGGACTTTTGGAAACATTGGAGGCCGAAGAAGTGGAAGCTGTGATCGGCCACGAGTTAGGGCATCTGAAGCACAAGGATGTTCAGGTGATGATGTTTGTCTCACTTCTACCCGCGTTGTTTTATGCTATCGGTCTCTCTATGCTTTTTTCCTCTCGAACAGGTAGGGGTGAAAGGAGTGGTGGAGCTGCAATCATAGGCCTTGCCAGCATCATTCTCTACTGGATTCTCACCTTATTCACGCTATACCTAAGTCGCTTGCGTGAATACTACGCTGATCGCCACAGCGCCATGATAGTTGAAGATGGTCCTCGAAAGCTTTCTGAAGGCTTAGCAAAAATCGTACGTTCAACTGGAAGGATGAAAAAACATCGTCGAGGTACCAGCGGTTCCAGCTCGCTTAAAAGCCTCTTCATAACAGATCCTGATCGCGCAGACTTGGATGCAACGTCTATAAGACAGGCTGGAGTGTACTCTACTGATCGAAAGCTTGTTGAGGACGTTCTTAGAAGAAAAATAACAACGTTAGATAGGGTATTGGAGTTCTTTTCCACTCACCCTAACATAGTTAAACGCCTGAAGGCACTGCAAGAACTAGCATAATCGTTAATTGTTCTTGCGTCTGTTACCACTTCTTCTGCGTCATCGTTGCCTCTATAGCCTTTGCGAGCTCTCCGTTTCGGACTAATTCAACCACGGTTTCTATATCTTTGGATGATGCTCTGTCTTCTTTTAACATGGGCACTCTTTTTCTTATAACTGAATAAGCTGTTTTTGTTCCTTTTCCAAGCTTGTCTGAGCCTCGAAAATCTATGCCCTGCGCCGCGCATAATAGTTCAATAGCCACAATATACTCTACGTTTCTGAGGATTTCCACAGCTTTTCTCGCCGCAATGGTTCCCATACTTACAAAATCTTCAAAATTTGCTGATGTGGGTATCGAGTCAACGCTCGCCGGATGCGCCAAAGCTTTGTTCTCTGAAGCCAATGAAGCAGCGGTGTATTGGACTGACATATAACCGCTATGTATTCCTTTTTCAACTTCTTCAGATATCAGAAAGGCAGGCAGTCCCTCGCTTAAATTTTCATCAATAAGTCTCGCCACTCTTCTTTCAGAAATGTTGCCAACCACAGTAAGCGCTATCCCCAGCAGGTCCATTGCAACGGCTATCGGTTGTCCATGGAAATTCCCGCCGGACAAACACTCTTTATCATCGGGGAAGATTAAGGGGTTATCTGTAGCAGAGTTGATTTCTATTTCAATTATTCTTCTCGCATAAGCGACAGCGTCTCTCGCTGTACCCAAAACTTGCGGGGCGCACCTCAAGGAATAGGGGTCCTGAGGGGACCTATTTTTCATCTTCATCATCGCCTCACTACTTGACTGGATTATCTTGCTTCCAACCGTCAACGATCGTATGTTTTTGGCGCTCTCAACTTGGCCCGGATGAGGCCTTACATGATGGATTTTTTCGTCGAACGCATCCGATATTCCACTTAACGCTTCGAGACTCATCGAGGTAGCGATTTCAGCTGTTCTAATCAATGTTTCACTGTCGTAAACTGCTAGCGCTCCAACTGCTGTCATCATTTGAGCACCATTGATTAGGGCTATTCCCTCCTTGGAGTCGAGTTCAACGGGGCTGATTCCAGCTTTGTCGATCGCCTCTCTTCCACTCATCTTCTTACCCTTGTACTCCGCCTCGCCTTCGCCCATCATCACCAACGTCATGTGCGCTAACGGAGAGAGGTCGCCGCTAGCACCCACAGACCCTTTTTCCGGAATCACCGGATGCACTCCCTTGTTGATCATGTGAACCAGTGTCTCTAATGTTTTCAGCCTTATTCCAGAATTCCCTTTTGCCAGAGTGTTGACCCGCAACAGCATCAGTGCCCGTGTTACATCTCTATCCAATGGTTTTCCAACACCTGACGCATGGCTTCTAATCAGGTTGAATTGTAGTTGTTTAATGTCCTTTGTAGGGATTTTCACACTGCCTAAAGCCCCAAATCCTGTTGTAACGCCATAAACAACCTTCTTCTCTTTCACGAATTCCTCAAGAATCTGCCTACATCTTGTGACTTTCTTTCGTGTCTTCTGTGGAATCTCCACTTCAACATCATTACGCGCTACTGCAACCACATCTTCAATCGTTAAGGTTTCTCCGTCAATAGCCACTTTCCTCACAGTTTTCTCCTCCATTTCCTTTAAACTCAAAGCGTCTAATCATCAAGGTGTTACAAGGAAATGAGTTTTAGGTTTATTTTCTCCAAGGTACACGAGTGTCTGCGTACACTACTCCACGTTTAGCTCTTGCCTCCTGCTCTTTAACCCATGCCTTCAGCCCTATCTTTCGCAATCTCTTTCCATCCTGAATAACCATGACATAGTGTTCGGCGAGACTCTCAATTAGGCTACAAGGATATTCCGCGCAAAAAGGACACAAATCCACTCCCTTCTCTTTGGCACATATCCTTATCTTGCAGTCTGGAGGGCCTCCGCCAGTTCTGCAGGTGCAATCCATTTTCACCAAGCTGTCAAGGAACTTCCAGAACGTTGGGAAAGTATCTTTCATCGAGGGATAATACTTGTACCACGAGTCCATGCCTTCTTCGTGAAGCGTTTCCCGCAAGAGCTTTGCACATTGTGGAATTCTGTTTCTGTGGGCGCATAAACCGCAGTAAAGTCCGCAATGTCCCACGAGTTGAAGCGTATTTTCAGTCATCGATAAAACCTCAAGAAAAATATTATTTTAACATCGGTATTT
>JRER01000403.1_pt1 | contig 32675 bp, 34 predicted proteins | sample 210161 | NCBI WGS metagenome assembly JRER01 (sample SAMN03019618, study PRJNA260268) | marine sediment metagenome | biome: Marine; feature: Sediment; material: Clay; isolation source: clay from marine sediments 136 meters below sea floor depth collected from... | place: New Zealand: Canterbury...
GCGTCCTTTAGAGTTGGAAAAACTCCTAAAAGCTCTTGCTACGCATTGGATTAGTGCTATAATTATAAAAAGGGTTAGACTTATGGCTAGACTGAGATTGAGTGGCCAGATGATAGCTATTGAGGTGGTTAGGCAGCTTGGTATGAAGGTAGGGCGCTTAATAAATTGAACTAAGCACGGGGTGTAGCTGCCACCAAGCTTTATTGATAATAACGGTATCGGTATTTTGACCAAGAGTGGCTCAGGAAAGCTCGGGAAATTGTAGAAAGAAAAGGGGGTGATAGATGAGGTAGAGAGTAATCCTAGAGACAAAATCTTAGGAAGGAGTTTTATTCAATGAGAAAGAGCAAACTACTAACACTGATTGGTAGCATCTGTCTAATCTTGATATTGGCAGCATTGCCCTTTTTGACGGCCTGTCCAGCACCGCCTGAGGAAGTAACACCACCAGCAGAAGAAGAGGAAGCGCCACCACCAGCAGAAAAAAGCATACTGCGGATGGGATGGTCTGAGAGTCCACAAGCAGGTATGAACCCATTTTTGGCAAGAAATGAGGGCGATTATATGTTCTTAGGTCTTATGTATGAGCCTCTCTGCATGCCAATGATGGACGGAACAGTAAAGCCCTGGATTGCAAAAAGTTGGGAGTATAAAGCGGAGGAGGATACATGGATTTTCCATTTGGATGAGAGGGCTAAATGGAGTGATGGAGAGCCTCTTACTGCCGATGATGTGAAGTTCACCTTTGAGACCGCCTACGACTATAATTTCCCTCTTGGTTCAACCACTAAAGCCTTCGTGGAGTCAATCCAGGTTATAGATGACCATAAGGTGAGCTTCAAGATGGCGGGGCCATTTGCTGCTTTCCTACCCCAGGCTGGTGCCACCTTAATCATGCCAAAGCACGTCTGGTCAAAGATTGATGAGATAGACCTATATGAAAACCCGAGTCCCGTAGGCAGTGGCCCCTTCCTGTTTAAGGAGTTCAAGGCTAGAGCCTTCTTACACCTGGTTAAGAATCCGAACTACTGGCGTGGTCCGGCGAATATTGATGAGGTAATAATTCAGGTTTACTTGAATCCAGAGGCTGAGGTTGTAGCCTTGAAAAAGGGTGAATTAGACATTATGGCAGACCTCTCCGGGCTGGAAACGTTGATCCCGCCCTTAATAGGAGATCCAGATGTGGAGGTTCTTATAGACAGGTGGCCCCACATAATGTATATCGCGGTTAACCATCGCATATATCCACTCAACCTTAAGGAAGTTCGGGAAGCAATATCCTATGCAGTGGATAGGAAGGCGATTATAGACGCTGCATTAGTAGGCTACGGAGAGCTCCCGCTAATGGGTTATGTTCCACCCCTTGTGTCTAAGTGGGCTGATACCGAACTTACCTGCCCTGCGGTAGACATGACCGATGAGGAGAGAATTAGTGAGGCTAATGCCATACTCGATGACCTAGGCTTTAAGCGAGGAAAAGACGAGATAAGGGTAACTGACAAAGGGGAAAAGATGGAATTTCGCATAAGATGTATGACCTATCCCTCTTATATTCGAGCGTGCGAAATTATTAAGGAGAATCTGGAGGAAATAGGCATTAAACTCACTGTCCTAGTATCAGACCCGGAAACACTGTATGCTGGTATTATCTACAGCGGGGAGCGTCCATATGACTGGGACTTGATGGTGCACGGTTCTACTATGAACCCAGACCCCGACCATTTCGCAAGGGAGTATGCTCCAGAGCCACCAACCCCGTGGGATAACGCGCCAGCTTTTGGTTGGGAAAACGAAGAGATACAATCGCTACTGAGACAGTCGAGAAGAGAGATGGATGAAACGAAACGCTGGGAGATGATACAGGAAGCGCAACAACTCTTTGCCGATGAGCTAGTAGTAATAACCTTAGCTCACAGGTTCCACCCAGCGGCTTACCGCACAGATAGATTTACTGGATGGAATCCGGAAGCAATTAATTACGCAGGGATGTTCCATCCACTGGGCTCGATAGTGAACATACTGTCGCTGCGTCCTAAATAGGTGGTCTTAGTCTGCCCGGGGTATATACCTCGGGCAGACTGGTTACCACGGTTGCTTTAGTTTCCAAAAGTGCACTCAAGGGGTTATAGTTTGACTGGGCGCTGGTTTATCAGAAGGGTTACGGCAAACATTATGGTGCTGTTTGCTGCCATGGTCATAAACTTCGCTATTCCTCGTTTAATGCCCGGGAACCCGGTAGACATATTTACAGGCGGAGTGAAACTGACTGTTGAGGCACGGCAGGCACTAATAGAGCGGTTTGGACTGGATGCCCCTCTTTGGGAACAATTCTGGCGCTATATTATAAATGCCTTCAGGGGAGATTTTGGGCTATCATTCTATTACTTCCCTAAACCGGTATGGGATGCAATGATGGAGGCCCTGCCCTGGACTCTCCTGGTTATACTAAGTTCCTTGATACTACAGGTCATCATTGGGTACTTCCTGGGAGCAACCGCAGCCTGGAAGGTTGGCACTAAGACAGATTCCATCTTACAAACATCTTCCCTAGCTATTTTCTCGGCGCCGCTTTTCTGGGTGGCCATGGTATTATTATATATTTTTGGCTTTCAGCTCGGCTGGTTCCCGCTCAGTGGGTGTTTCACTGCGGGCGCCACATATTCAAGCCCCCTTGAGCATATAGCAGATATAATGAAGCACGCAGCCCTCCCTATCATAGCCCTGACCATTGCTCAGTATGCCTCCTACCAACTTATTCTAAGGAACACTATGGTTGGTGTGCTCAAAGAGCAGTATATACTGACTGCTGAAGCTAAGGGATTAAGTGAAAGCAGGATAAAGTATAGGCACGCCGCCCGCAATGCGCTCTTGCCAATGATAACCTTTCTGGGCGTGAGCTTTGCCGTTAGCATTGGTGGGTCAGTTTTTATCGAAACGGTTTTTTCCTACCCTGGGATTGGGAAGCTAATCTATGACTCGGTATTATGTCGCGACTACCCACTGCTGCAGGGATGTTTTTTTATGTTCTCGCTGGTTGTCATTGTAGTCAATTTCGTCGTCGATATAGCTTATATGTACCTTGACCCAAGAATTAGGTATTAATCATGCTTAAAAAAAGCAATTTAATTGAGTTCTGGAGGGTATACAAGCAAAGGAAGACAGCGGTTTTCGGCTTGGCTATTGTGGCTGTCTTTGTTTTGGCTATAGCCCTCGCCCCGTACATCGCACCATACGACCCAAGCCTGAGGATAGGCGCAGCATTTGAGCCCCCCAGTTGGCAGCATCTACTCGGGACAAATGATATTGGGGTCGACATTCTTAGCGAACTCATTTATGCTGGACGAATCTCACTCATGGTTGGTCTTATTGCTGCCTCACTAGTTGTCATGACAGGGTCTACAGTGGGGTTAATTTCCGGGTATTTTGGTGGAGTAGTAGACGAGATACTGATGAGGATGACTGACATAGTCCTGATTCTACCCCGCTTTCCGCTGATGATTGTGATGGCAGCCTATCTGGGTCCAGGTATGTGGACCATAATTTTCGTATACTCCGTGGTTGGGTGGGCGAGCCTTGCTAGGCAAGTCAGATCCCAAGTTTTATCCGTCAAGGAGTCCACCTTCGTTGAAGCTTCAAGGGCGATAGGGGCAGGCAACACTCACATTATGACTAGCCACATATTGCCCAACATCGGGGGCATAATTATTGCCAACGGTGTTATGGAGATAATGTTTGCCATATTGACGGAAGCTGGTTTGAGCTTTCTCGGCTTAGGCGACCCGACGCACAAGAGCTGGGGTGTCATGCTATATTTTGCTCAAATCCGAGGGGCGTTTCTGCGGGGAGCATGGTGGTGGATATTCCCACCTGGACTGTGTATCGCACTAATTAGTTGCGGCTTCAATTTTATTGGAACTGCCCTTAACGACCTCTTCGGTCTAAAGTTGGGAAAGAGGTAAAACCTGATGCCGCTACTGACAGTTGAGAATTTAAGGACATACTACTTCACAGAGAGAGGCTCGGTAAAGGCTGTTGATGGGGTCAGCTTCACACTAGATAAAGGGCAGTCTCTGGGGATTGCTGGTGAGTCTGGTTGTGGTAAGAGCACTGTTGCCCTTTCCCTGATGAGATTAATCAAGGGGGGGAGAATTGTTACAGGAAGGATAATGCTCGATAGCACCCCCCTGCTTGAAATACCTGAACGGGAGTTTAACCACATACGCGGGAAGAAGATTTCGATGGTCTCCCAGGCAGCAATGGGGGCGCTAAACCCTGTCTACCGTATTGGTGACCAGATTGTGGAGGCTATCATCACACACACCAAGAGCAAGAAGAGAGAAGCCTGGGATAGGGCGGAGGAGCTATTAAGACAGGTGGACATTGACCCATCAAGAGCTAAGAATTACCCACATGAACTCAGCGGGGGCATGCGCCAACGCTCTATGATAGCAATGGCTTTAGCATTGAATCCAGAGCTTATCATCGCTGATGAGCCAACGACTGCCTTAGATGTGGTCACTCAGGTCCAGGTGCTCAAACTCATGAGGAGTCTCCAGAAGGAACTAGATATTTCCATCATTCTCATCTCTCACGACCTATCAATTCTTGGTCAGACTTGTGACCGAATTATCATCATGTATGCCGGCAAGATAATGGAGAGGGGAGATGTGCAGGATTTGTTTAGAGAGCCTCGACATCCCTATACCAAGGCTTTACTGAGTTCATTCCCGGACATAAAGGGGGAAAAGAGAACTTTAATCGGCTTATCTGGAAGTCCGCCTGATCTTATAGACCCCCCCACTGGCTGTAGATTTAATCCCAGGTGCCCTCAGGTGCAGGGCATTTGCAAGGTCGAGGAGCCAGCTATGATAGAGATAGCGCCAGAACACCACGTGGCTTGTCATCTGGTTGAAAGGGAATGAGTCGGGTGGAAACAATATTCAGGGTCGTTGATTTGAAGAAGCTATTCCCGATAAAGAGGAGGAGACTATTCAGGGGAAAGCAGCAGTTTATACATGCCGTGGATGGCGTCAGTTTTGAGGTTAAGAAGGGTGAAACCTTTGGCATTGTGGGTGAGAGCGGGTGCGGGAAGACCACCCTTGCCAGGTTAATATTGCAGCTCGAAGAGCCTACAAGCGGGAAGATTTTCTTTAAAGACCAAGATATAACCTCACTCAACCGAGCTGAAATGAAGAGGTTGCGCCGCCAAATGCAAATGATATTCCAGGATCCCTATAGCTCACTGGACCCAAGGAAGAACGTCCTTAACATAATTGCTGAGCCTCTCAGGGTTCACAAGATATCTAAAAATAGCTCAATAATAAAAGAAAAGGTGCAAGAGAGCTTGAGGCTTGTGGATTTGCCTACCTCTGAAAGCTTCTTGGTGAAAATGCCGGATGGGCTTAGTGGTGGGGAGAGACAAAGGGTCGGGGTGGCCAGAGCCCTCATACTGGGGGTAGAATTCATCGTTGCTGATGAGCCAGTAAGCATGTTGGATGCTAGCGTCAAGGCAGGGATCACTTCGCTAATGATGGGGCTGAAACAGAAGATAGGTCTGACTTACATCTTTATAACACATGAAATTGGATTGGCATATTATATTTGTGACCGTATTGCAGTTATGTATCTGGGAAAAATAGTGGAGCTGGGCAATACTGAAGAGATTATTAAGGTGCCGCTCCACCCTTATACAAGACTACTCATGGAAGCCGTCCCGCCGTTGCAACCTGATGAAAAATGGGGCGCGACCATCTCAGAGAGGAGGGAACTGCCACTCTCCACTGAACCACCTAGTGGCTGCAGATTTCATCCAAGGTGCACCCAAGTGCAAAGCATTTGCGAGGTCGAGGAGCCAGCCATGATAGAGGTCATGCCAAAGCACTATGTTGCTTGCCATTATACCTAAAATTCGTTAAAGGAGGAGAAATATGAGCCAAGGAAAAAATATAGGTATGCCGCTAAAGTGGCAATACCCGATACGCTATGGTGAGGAGACTGAGGTCAGTACTGATGTTTTAGTTCTTGGTGGTGGGTTAGCAGGCTGCTTTGCAGCTATTAGTGCAGCCAGAAAAGGCTTGAAAGTGGTACTGGTCGACAAGAGTTGCACAATACATAGTGGTGCTGCTGGCACGGGGATTGACCATTGGATGGGTTGCCCGGCAAACCCTGCCAGTAAAATTACCCCTGAAGAGTACACACAATCACCAATTAAGACCTTTAGAGGTGGCTACGGTAATATTATAGCCACCTATATTATGGCTAGGGATAGCTATGATGTACTTCTTGAGCTGGAAAAGATGGGGATGAAGGTTAGAGATACCGAGGATGAATTCAAAGGTGCTGAGTTTAGAGATGAAAAGACCAAGCTCTTGTTTGCTTATGACTACGCAAACAGACACTGCATCCGCGTCTGGGGAACAGGAATGAAGCCCACCCTATATAGGGAGTGTAAACGACTGGGGGTGAACCTCTATGAGAGAACCATGGTAACAAGCCTATTAACTGAAGGTGGTAAGCAGGGGGCTAGGGTGGTAGGAGCCACAGCAGTGAATACGCGCACCGGTGAATTTTATGTCTTCAAGGCTAAGGCTTCTGTACTTTGCATGTGCACCCCGGAGCGTCTTTGGATATTCTCCACAGAATGGACCGGGCTGGTTGGCAGAGATGGCCCCCCTACTAATGCCGGGGATGGTCACGCTATGGCTTGGAGGGCTGGTGCCGAGTTTACCATGATGGAGAGGTCTACCCACGAAGAATGGGGGGGCAGCACAGGAATTGGCAGCATAATGTTTAGCAGTGGCTCTAGCTTTGCTACCTGGTTTCCATGTTCAATTGTTGATGCTAATGGGAAAGAAATCCCATGGGTTAATACCGAGGGCAAACCTATATCAACAATATCTCAGCGAACTCACCCAGCCCCTGGCCAAGACTTTTTCTCCCTAGTATTGGGCGGGGGGGAAGGCGGTACAAGTTCTGTACCGTGTTTGATTCCCGACTTAGCTGAGCGCATAAAGAAAGGGGAGTTTGCCTTACCACTTTATGCTGATTTGCCTGGCATGCCAGAGCATGAGCGGCGTGCTATCTTTGGTCTTATGGTTGGCCAAGAAGGTCATACTTGGGCAGTCTATCGTAATTTAACCCAAGCTGGTTTTGACCCGGATAAAGATTTGCTTCAAGTATATGGGTTGTCACCAGCACCCCCTGGCTGGCGGCGGCTGCGTTATGGTGGGTTAGTACACGACTGGGATTTAAAGACCAACCTTGATGGACTTTATGCCGCTGGGCAACAAATATTTGATGGCTGCGGGGCATCACACGCCTGTAGCACTGGCCGATGGGCTGGTAACAAGGCAGCAGAATATGCTATGAGAGCAGATAAGCCAGTGGTGAGCCGGGAGCAAGTTCACAGTGAAAAGGCTCGTGTCTACGTACCTATAGAGCGAAGCGATGGTATAGATTGGAAGGAGCTAGAGTCTGGAATTGCTAAGGTTATGCAAGATTACTGTGGCGATACTAAGACCGAAGAACTAATGAATATAGGACTAAAGTCACTCAGCGAGATTAAGGAGGCTGAAGCCTCTACAATCTGTGCCAGAAACCCACATGAGTTAATGCGCACTCTGGAAGTTCTGGATATTCTCACCTGTTGTGAAATAATTATACAGGCAAGCTTAGCCCGGAAAGCAAGCAACAGGTGGTTAAGCTTCGAAAGATTAGATTATCCTGAAGATGACCCTCCTCAGTGGCGTAAGTGGGTTACCCTTAAACTTGAAGATAATGAAGTGAGGGTCGGTGAGTTACCCCTTAACTACTATGGTTCTCTCAAAGAGAACTATGAAGCACATGGGAAATAGGAGGTTACTATGGTGGAAAAAGCATATGCTGCCCCTAATCTAGTCACTCCAAATAAGCCGGTAATATTTGACGATAATGTCTGTAATGGTTGCAATAGGTGTATAGAGGTCTGCATGAGCGATGTGTTTATGCCAAATCCAGAAAAAGGCAAGCCGCCAATCATATTATACCCTGATGAATGCTTCTATGGTGGTTGCTGTGTAAAAGAATGCCCCCTTCATGATAAGGGTGCAATCAGGCTTAACTGGCCACTGATGCAGAGGGTGCGCTGGAAGCGCAAAGAGACAGGTGAACACTTTAGGGTGGGGATGCTCAACCCACCACCTCCCAACACAAGGCCGCCAGCTTAGAGCAGAAGATTTCATAATTGTTATTCCCCCGAGGTTGCATGGTCTTCGTGTCTCACACTAACTTGAAAATGTGACAAAGCCGAAAAGGGGTGTATATTTGCAGCTAATCCCGAAAGCAACCCAAGATTTGCGCCAGCATGTTTTTGGTCGGTTCAAGGCAGGGATATGGACTATCACTGCCATTGAGCTCCTCTCTTCTGCTGGCTTCTCCATCTGCCTTCCTTTTCTCGCGCTGTACCTCTATCAGGAGCGGGGTCTCCCCATGACCTTGGTCGGGATGGTCATTCTGATTGCTGGGCTCTGTTCTGCTGCTACCCAGGTGGTAGGTGGAGTGCTTTCAGATCGGTTTGGTCGCCGCCCCCTTCTGCTTGGAGCAGCAGGGATAAGGGTGCCTCTCTACTTGGGGATGGCAGTCTTGATTTGGTTTTCTGCCCCGATATGGGCTATCGTAGTCGTCTACATTGCCCAACAGTCAGTGGGGATGATGGTGCATCCAGTCACCTCAGCAATGGTGGCCGACCTTTCTCCAAAGGACCGCCTGACGGAGACTTATGGTTTCCTGCGGGTGGGGCGGAACGTAGGCTGGGCGGCTGGCCCGGCGGTGGGAGGGTATCTGGCGACTTTCCTCTCCTATGCCTGGCTTTTTGGAGTGGCAGCTTTGATAAGCACCCTTGCCTTCTGCGTCATCCTGTTCTTCCTCCGAGAGTCCTTTCATAGGGTCACTGAGCAGGTGGGACTTCGTAGCATGTTCTCCGCTGCCTCCGACCGGACCTTTCTGATGTTCGTCGGGTTAAGCCTGTTAGTCTTTTTTACCATGGGGCAGCTTATCAGCACTCTCTCGGTTTTCACTGTAGACCGTATAGGGTTTTCAACAGCACAGTATGGGTTGCTGCTTACTATGAACGGCCTAATCGTGATTCTCTTCCAGTACCCAGTAGCCCGTGGGGTCAGTCAGCTAGCGAAATCCACGGCCCTCATCTTGGGGAGTCTCCTCTACGGGCTTGGCTTTCTTTCGTTGGGCTGGGTCGGAAGCTTTGCCTGGGCCCTTGTGGCGATGGTGATTATTACGGCTGGCGAGATTATCTTCTCCCCCACAACACTTTCGGTGGTAGGTGAGCTTTCCCCACGAGAGCAGCGAGGTCGATACATGGGGTTCTTTGGATTGAGCGAGACCGTGGGCATATCGCTTGGACCATTAGCGGGCGGGGTATTGCTTGACGCTTTTCCCACTGACCCCCGCTTCATCTGGGGGGCAATTGCCTTTGTAGCATTCGTGGCTGCGGCGGGGTTCCGCCGGTGGGGCGTGGCCCGCCAAGCGAGCCGCACATAAGCAGTTCAGCCCCGGGACCAGCTCTGCTGGACGAAAGGGTTCCACTTCGACATTGAACCATTGCCCGATACGTTTAACTATTGTTCTTTCGTCCATTTTGTGTAGTAGATAACAAGAAGGCTGGATATCCCCTGCATAAGAACATCCAGCCTTGTATAGAACTCCAGTTCCTGGATTTAATTATCGTCCTTAACTCTTTCCTATCCTGAACATTTTCGTCCCACATACGGGGCATACACCCTGAGTAGCCGGCCTGCCATTCTTCAAAGTTACAGCCTTAGCATCCTTCATTTCCCTTTTGGTTCGGCACTTCAGACAGTATGCTTGCATTGAATCTACCTCCCTTTTTAGCATGAAGAATAGACTATTCACTTCTACCATGTCAATAGTCCAATAGTTATATACAAGCTCAGGAATTACTCAGTTTGGAATCCAGATATGCCTCCTTAAAATTTGCTGTACCAGACAAGAAACTGCTAATCTTAGACTGCGGCGGGCTCTGCCAAGGGAAACTGGGGTACCAGTGGTTTTCATCCTTTTTCCCAACTGGTTTAAATATTTTACCTCCCCCTCCCGTGTGGGCAGCCTCAGCTGTAATCGGGCAAGCGGCATCCCGCCTTTTTGATTACGCGTTTCACGTTGACATTGAACGATTGCTTGTTTTGTGCAGCTACGGAGGTAAAAAAGAAGGTCGAGATGAAGCCCTCGACCCTCTGGTTACTTAGTTCATTACTAGAAATGGAATAATGCAGGCTGCTCCGCCTTTCTCCGCGCTGCCTAGGGCATAATGAAGAGCTGGAAGAAGAAAAGAGGGGAGCATAAAGATGACAGGGGTTAAAACCAGCCGGGAGCTCGCCAAGCTTGAAGGCTTAGAAATCCCAACCCCAGAAAGCGGGTCCGAGCAGCCGTCCTCAAACGGAGCCTGCCTGCCCCCAGGGAAGTCCTAGGACCTAAATGAGAATAAAAAAGGGTGAGGAAGTCAGTCCTCACCCTTACAAATGGGCATACCACCCCTTTCAATTCCCGGCAGTTTCAGATTAGTGGTTGCGTGCTACCGTACTCCAAAGCCTTGCGCTCCTCCTTTAGGGCGTCTTGGGGTATGCGCTCACGGATGCGCTCAAAAAAGCTCTTCATATAGTTGTTGAAGCTATCCACCTTGAAGGTCATCGTGGCAGTAGGTTGGTCAATATACCCCGGCAGGTTGGGTATTCCCCTCAGCTCTTCCGCCTTCTCATGCATCCGCCACAGGGTCGGCGTAATGGAGTTAAACAGCTCCTCAATCTCGTCCACCTCCTCGCTAACCTTGACAGCGCTCCACTTAATAGGCATAGTTTCACCTCCTTTCTGGGCGTAGTTACCCATTCAGTTCTCACCTAAGCTGGCTATCGCCTCTGTTTCTTAACTTTGGCTATAGAGAGGTAATCGGGGCACTTTGAAGAGCACCGGTGGGTGTGCCCTTTAAGGCACTCTCTACAAAGCCAATAACACTTCCTTGTATTTGCGCAACGGTAAACTATGTCCATATCACCTCCTTTCCAGCCACAAAAAGAGGGGGTATCACTCCCACGCTACGGGAGAGAAACCCCCTGAAAAAGCAAAAAAGCGGGGTTTCCCCCGCCTTCTTGCGTGGCTGGTTCTGTTTGGGCTATAGCGTCCTATCAGGCTGTTACTGGCTGTTTAGCTCGTTTAGGCTTGCCTTTGGGCTTCTCGGCTACTGGCTCGGCTGGCTCGGTAGATGTCTCGGCTTTAGCCTTTGCCTCATTATCGGCTTTGGCTTGCTCATTAGCCTTGTCGGTTAGCATTGGCATAACTACCAGTTGGTAACCCTCAGCACTAAAGAGCGTTGGTGAATAGGCATTGGTGAGCTTAAAATCCACCATACCACCACAAGCCTTAAGAGCTTGGGCAAGGTATTGCCCATCAATCCTAGCAAAGCCTTTTCCATCGGTATCGGCTGGAATATCGGCTTGCCCCTTGTTATCGGGGTTAGCCATAACTACCTTACCGTCGCCAATGGTCAAGTCTACGGGGTAGGCTTTGCTGTCGGATATGGCTTTTAGTGAATTGACCGCCTTGATTGCCTCTACCGTGTCAAAGTGAACAAAGCAATTAAACTCGGTAGGGATTAGCTTCTCATAGTCGGGGTAGTTACCATCAACACTCCGCCACTTATAGCGGATTAGCTCGGTATCAATAATAAGGTTTATACCGTCAAGGCTATCCCCGCTAGGCTCAAAACTAATCCTAGCCCGCCTTGCCTTGCGTAAAGCATTGACTACGCCTATTAGCTCATCAGGGTTTATTAAGGCTTGCCCTTCTCCGTCATCATAGTCAAGGCTAACTACTGCTAGCCTGAAACCATCGGCACTAACTAGCCTCAATTTACCGTCCTTTGCCTCAAATTTGACACATTGGAGTATAGGTCTATTCTCGTCATTGGCAGTAAACGGTAACACTCTAGCCAGTGCTTCCGATAGCTCTACCGCTCCAAGATTAGGCTTGACGGAGTTACACGGACTTACCCTAACATCGCAAAGGGTAAGAGGCATTTTATCGCCAATCCACTCATTATTGGCTAGGTAGCTGGTATTAGCTCCGCAGATAACCTTAAGCCTTTTACTCACAGTAGCCTGCGACCCGCTAGCACTACCGTTAGACGGAGTAACCTTGACTACATTACTACCGCCTAAAGCCTTCAGATAGCTGACAAAGCCTTTACGCCCAATGGTCAAGCCCATTAGCACTACTCTATTGGCTAATGCTCTTGACAGGGCATTTACCAGCATAGCCTTATGAGCTACGAAGCCATCGCCTGAACGCTTGCCCACGATATTCAGTTGTTCTATTCTAATCCCCCCTTTTGGCTATCCGATAGTGGGCAAGGCTATCGGCTTTACCTAGTAGTAAGCTACCGTCTAACTGCCACCCGCTAGCTTAAACGGTGCTTCCACTACTATATTTGGGATTTGGGGGTAAATCTCCCCCCTAAAATAGCCTTTTTTGGTGCTTTTGCCTAAACTTGTATAGGTATCGGCTCTCGGCAGGGGTTAAGTTCTCCCCGTTGCGTATCTTCTCGGCTATGTCTATTAGCCTTTGTGGGCAACCTAGCAAAAAGGTTTTTATGTCTAGCCACTCGGCAAGGTCTAACGCCTTATCGTCGGCTATCAGTTCTCCGAGTTCGCTAATCTGTCCGTCGTCGCCCACTATCGGTTTTGACAGGTATTCAATCCTGATAGCTCTCGGACACTCGGAGTAGAGGTTATCGGCTTTACACCTTTTGCGTTGCTGATTGCTACAATGCCCGCAGTCAATACCGTTTACCCGCCTGTAGTAGTCCCGCCAGTATTGAGCTACGGTAAAGCTGGCTATCCGATACGCCCACGATAGGTTATCTGGCTTGTGGTGATTACTGTTAGCCATACCAGCAAGGTTTACCATTATGGTGTGTAGTAAGTCCTCTCTATCCTGTGCCTGTGCCTTGTGAGCATACTTTGAGGCTACCTTATAATAGGTAAGCCAATCGCCCTCAAGCTGGTCATAGCCATTGTGATAACCGTTACCGTCGCCTTGATAGTGGTCAAGTCCTGTGATATACTCACCATAGTCTAACATTGTGGGCTTACCTCGCTTTGTTAGATTTGCCCTAGCTCGGTTAAGGCTAGCTAGGGCATTTACTTTGCCCTAGACTAGGCAAGCGTCTAGCTTCGGCTTTGAGCTTTATTCAATTGTTAAGGTGCTTTTTGTTTTTCTAGCTTTATTATTGAACAAAAGAGCTTTTTGTTTAAGAAGTAAATGAACCTTCATAATCCCCCTCCCCCCGAGGGGAGGGAATTTACAACGCAAAAGGAAAAGCCCCGACAGGGGCTTCTTAGAAGTAGGATGAGAGAGTAACTCTAGCCTAATGTGTCCTGGGCTTCACATACCTGTGCTTTCTTCTGAGGTCTCTGAGATATTCCCTAGCCCTTTCGCCACCACCCCATCTCTCGCTGTAGAGGGTGAAGAGAGGGTTTGACCATGCAGCATCGCCTGCTTCCCTGCCTGCCTTGGTCAGGCGGAAATACTTCCTCGGTGGTCCTGGAGAGTAGTGGTCCTGAAACTGGGATGGCTCTTCTCTTCCAGTAAATTCCACCCATCCCAATCTCTGCAGATTGGAGAAATAAACAACAAAAGAATGAAAGCGGCAAGAGGTTAGTTTATATGGTATGCGACCGAGGTAACGCCTCTCTACCTTCTCGAAGATCTCTGCCTCCTCATCACCGGTGAGTTTTCTCTTTAACTTCTTCTCTCGGGCTTTAACCTCGGCCAATGCATCATCAAATGCCCAATCCTCGGCATACTTGCGGAAGAGCGATTGTTTGTAGCAGCGGAAGATATCTGCCTGAGGAGCTCCCAGATTGGGATCAATAACAGGTGCACCCTCCGGCCCATCCCCAAAGAGAAACTCCCTTATGAACCAGCCGCAGCCGAAGGGTTTTAGGAAACCGCCTCTATTAGGTCTAAGATCCACCCGGCTTTACCTCTTCCTTCCATAGCTTGTCATACCAGTCCTTCAGCTCCTCACCGGCTACCTTTCTGTATCTGGCCGTAGTATTGAAACTCACATGGCCCAATTGCTCCTGAAGGAGTCTCAATCCATCGCCAGAATCATTCAGTTTCACGGCATGCACAGCAAAAGCATCCCTCAATCTGTGGGGGCTGACATTGTGTACCTTCCCAGTCTCAGAATTAACCAGCTTGGGTAGACCTGCCCTCTCGGCACATTCTTTTATGACCTGCCAGGCTCTATGGCGGTTAATGCCAAAAAGAAGCCTCTTCCCCTTTTGCTTTACCGGCCCACCGCGCTTAATGTAATCCTTCAACATCTGTAAGGTATCCCTATCCAGAGGTAGCGTCCTCATCCTCCGGTGCTGCTTCTCCTTGGCTACTGTCCTTTCCACTCTTGCGCCGCACCTGGGGCAGAAGCTGTGGCTTTTCGCCAGTCTGGCATTACACCTAGGGCAGCTAAGCTGAATTCGCGACTTGAGATGCTGTATTGTAATAGTGCCCTGCGTGAAATTGATGTCCTCGACCTTCAAGGATAAAGCTTCTGAAACTCGGCAACCTAGGTGAAATAGAAGTCTAATAAGCAACTTGTCCCGCATATTGGTTGCCACGTTCTCTAAGCTCTGGACCTCATTGGTTTCTAAATAGGCTTTGGTCATCAGCTATATCCTTCGTTATCCAAATCACAAACTGGGAATTAGTATCCCCGGTTAATGCAGGCAGCGTGAGCCCATCCACGTTGACACATATACCCTTTAATGGCTTCTTTTTCCTTCACGCTCATCACTTCTATCGTCTTCCTGCATATCTTACATGGGTAGGTCACCTTATAAAGTTCCTCCGCATCTCTATAGCCCTCATCATAACCTTCATCGTAGGCTTGAGCTCTTACCTCTTTTTCTTTCCTGACTTTTACCTCGAAGAGACCTACTCCTGCTTCCACAATATTGGTGTTACTCATGCCCTCTGCCTTTTTGACCTCCCGTATCCTCTCGTCAAGGTCTTTGTAAATCCGGAAGCTAAATGTCGGGCGGCTTTGTTCATATTTGACTCTGGAAGGAGTTTTCCTTTTCCTACCCTTTACTACCATTGTTTATTCTCTCCTAAGCTTGAATTTAGAACGCTTATGGCAGCCCGTCATTGCTGATTAGGTTTTGTGTCACTGGACCGACTCAACATTTTTTCTAATGCTACCCTCGGTATCAGTATGCGATGGCCAAGGCGAATCACTGGCAGCTTCCCACACCGCGCCAGTTCATATGCTAGGCCACGGCTGATGCCGAGCAAATGGGCCGCTTCTTCTACAGTTAGTGTCAGACGGTCTGCTCCACCCATTGCACTTCTCTCGCTAGCCATGTTCTTCGTTCCTTGTCCACGTTATTTTAACTTGACAATGTCAGTAATAATTGGTAAAATATGTTGTATAGGTGAGGTAATATTGTACATTCATATCGGTAAATGTCATCATAAACTAATTCTATCAAATAAATTAAGCTATGTCAACATTGTGGCGGTAAAAAGGTAGGATAAACTCCGATAATTTCGCAAAAGGAGGTGCCGAGTGCGAGACGGGTATAGTCACAATATAAGGGCTGAGGCCATTACGATGCGGTATCAAAGGAAGAGATGGAAGGAAATTCAAACTGCGATCAGTGAGAAATTCGGTGTTAAACCAAGTATAAGGCAGATGCAAAAGTGGTTTGAGAACTATCAAGGAACTACAGAAGATCCTACTGGTGCCAAGTATATTGCAAAGATAGTAGAGGAGTCTGCTGAGTTGGCTAAACCGCTAGCGCAGGCCAAGATGATGAGTGAGGTGATGCCAATCTGGGGGAAACTACGGGAGGAGTATAACATGGGAACCTTTGAAGCAGGCTTGGTAGCAATGTGGCATTTTTTCGAGGGCCAGGTTGGGCGCGAAAACCTTGACCGTTCATATTCTGTTTATCAGGAGCTAAGAGACAAGTTTGGAGAACCACCCGCCGCACAACTGTAGATGATCAAAAGTGTATTCACCCGGTATTTGAAGGAATCTGTAGAAAGGAGCTACGTCATAATGAGAGGATCGATTCGCCAACGATCAAAAGGCAGTTGGGAAATTACCATCGATGTTGGTAGAGACCCGGCAACCGGCAAGCGCTTGCGGCACTTTGAAAGTGTGGAAGGACGTAAGGCAGACGCACAAAAGCGATTAGCTGAGCTACTGGTTAGCATTGAGAAAGGGACCTATGTTAAGTCAGCCCATGACCTTACCCTTGGTGAATATCTTGCGGAGTGGTTACAGAGTCATGCTGAACTGCATTGCCGTCCTCGGACAGCGGAAGGCTACCGTTTCATAGTGGATCGCTATCTCATCCCTGCCTTGGGTCAAGTACGCCTAAGCCAAATAAGGCCACAACATATCAGTAATTATTGCTCCAGTGCTATTCGCCGAGGGCTCAGTAACCGGACTGTCTTACATCACTTCCGACTCCTACACAAGGCGCTAAAGGATAGCGTGAAGTTAGGATTAATAGCCGTTAATCCTTGTGATGGGGTAGACCCACCCACACCAACAGACAAAGAAATGAAAATTCTTCATCCAGATGATGTAGCTAAGTTCTTCTCTGCTACACAAGAAGCACCTTGGCCATACTATTATCTGTTTTATACTATGCTATATACAGGGCTGCGTCGCTCCGAGGCCTTGGGGCTAACATGGGCTGATGTGGACTTGGACCTTTGTAGGCTGAGAGTGAGGCAGACTCTCCACAGGCTCAGTAGTGGATATGTTATCTCGCCACCAAAAACCCGTAAGAGCCGACGGCAAGTGGAGCTACCGCTCTCTCTAGCGCTCTTGCTACGCAACTATAGGAGTGAAGTAGAGACACAGCGGCTTTTGTTAGGCAAGCCTTTGACTGACAAGGATTTTGTATTCGACCATCCAGATGGCACTCCTTTAGACCCGAGCACTGTTACTCATATCTTTGCCAGGGTTGTTCGTAAAGCCGGACTAGAGCTGAGGCTGCACGATTTACGCCATAGCTTTGCCTCTGTGATGCTGGCGGCAGGAGTAAATGTGAAAGCAATCAGTCAAAGCATGGGACACGCAAACATTGGCATTACACTTGATACTTACGCTCACCTTCTGCCTGGCGCGGGAAAGACAGCGGCTGAACACTTTGATAAACTCCTCAAGCCTTGGTTGACTCAAACGGAAAATGTCGGCAAAATGTCGGCAATAGAGGATGATTCAGGTACGCGCCTAGAGGGATTCGAACCCACGACCCTCGGTTCCGAAGACCGATGCTCTATCCGCTGAGCTATAGGCGCTTTCTTGGTGGGGTGAGTGGAGGGATTTGAACCCTCGTTCTCCAGGGCCACAACCTGGCGCCTTAGACCACTAGGCGACACTCACCATAAGTATAGCTATTATAGCCGAAAAGCTGGTTTCGTTCAATTAGCGGTGAGGGAGAGTTACTTAATACTCAATTTCCCTTGTTTAAGATTCTGACCGTGTGGTTGTCTTAATTCGATTTAGCCGGGGTTTTGATAACGCCGTCAATCTCCTCCAGGTCAAACCACCATTTATGTCTTTTATCCTGCTTGCCATAGCCCCAGATATCATCCATCTTAACAATGAACTTGTCCAGAAACGGGGTGTGCTTGACCATCCACCTTACCGTATCGTGAATCCGCCCCTCTGGCTTATTCCAGGGACAAACCTTAATACAGCGACCGCATGAACAGCCAGCCTGATTGATAACCCGGAATGGGGTACAACGGTCGGCGTCAAACTTCCAATGCTCATAGCCATTGTGTATAACCTTATCACCCTTACTGATAGCGTTGGTGGGACATTCAACAGCACATTTAAGGCATTTCTGGCAAAACTCTTGAAGCCCGAAATCAACCGGCTTATCCGGTACCAGGGGAAGGTCGGTAGTAACTGCTGCCGCCTTGAAGCGAGTTCCCAGAAAGGGATTAAGCACGATGCTAGCCCGGCACATCTCACCAGTGCCAGCCCAGAGGAGTAGTGGGGGAAGGACAACTTGATAGTTACGGGCATGGTGAGCGCGCGCCGGGTATCCCAGCTTTCTAATATAGTCAGCCATGATACAGGAAATAAAGGCGGTAGTTGAGTAACTTATAAAACTCTGGGAGCCCGATATCCAGTCATGTCCTGTGGAACCGCACATGGTTTCATAATCTTGGTCGATTAATATGACAATAGCAAATTGATGATTAAGTTCAACCGGATTGCCATCCTTATCATAGCTATACACAGCGTATTGTGGCAGCTGGCAGATTCCCATAATATCCGCCCTTAGGAAGTACCCTAACCGTTTTATGTGACGACTTAGAATCTGTGGGTCTTCGGGGATTGGTGCTTTTGTCGGTGCCACCTCGCCATCTACCACAGGGGCAAGGTGAGAGGTCATGTTAGCCAGGGCTGCCGATAGAGGGTGTTTCATAATAAAGCGGGGGCGCTCTCGGGCTGCCACTGGTCCTAAATCACCCCGATAGGCCCGGTTGAAGCCGTGTTCCCGTTCATCGAATCTCGGCACGTTATCGGTGATTCGGGTAGTGGGCAGGTCAACCTTTTTCAGCTTTTCCATAGGGAAGCGACCGCGATAGTCTCTTTCCCCTAATATTTCCTCGTGATATAATTGCTTTGCCATTGTTATTCCCTCCCCATTATTTGTTGGCTAGCTCTACAATAGTAACCCCGGCACCGCCCTCCCCGTAGCCGGCTGGTCGGTATGACTTGACCAGTGGATGTTTGGTGAGCTGCTCCCGGACTGCTTGGCGCAGAGACCCTGTCCCCTTACCGTGAATTATCCTTACCTGGTATAGACCAGCCATAAAGGCGTCATTCAGGTATCGGTCAAGCTTTATTAGTGCCTCATCTATGGTAAGTCGGCGCAGGTGCACTTCATTTACTGGTGTCATATCCTTTGACGATTTTACCACGGTAGACAAGGGTAAACAAACCTCTGTACTTGTTCAATACCTTAGTGACACCTCAACTTTCTGCACCTCACCCCCTTAGTCCCCCTCTTAAAACCATTCCCCCTTCCCCTCTAGGGGAAGGGGGTCAGGCGGGTTCCCAGAAAAATCGAAGATTTTTATGGGTGCTGAGGGGGATGGGGTCAATGCCCACGGAGAAACGAAACATGATAATCTGTGTCACTAATCTATCTGAACTAGCTCAAACCTCCTGCCTTAGCCTAGGTAGCTAATATGGGAAGAGCCCCGATTATGGGGATTTCCTCTCCACAAAAATAACAGCGCTTATCTGAGGTAATTCTACATTCGGTCAGGCTGAAGCCGTAACGCTCAATCAGAAGCTGGTTACAATTGGGGCAATAGGTATTCTCATAGCGATGCCCCGGTATGTTACCCAGATAAACATAGTTTAGCCCTACACCTTTGCCCATATCCCTCACCTTCTCTAGGGTGCTGACAGGGGTAGGTGGAACGAAAAGCTCTTCTCTAAACTTATACGCCGGGTAATACCCGGTAACATGCCAGGGGGTGGCACTGCCCAGTTCAGTTTTAATCCTGTTGGCGATGTTTCTCAGCTCATCACCTTTATCGTTTACACCTGGTATTACCAGCGTGGTTATTTCAATCCAGATACCGAGTCTTTTGGCTACCATCGCATTTTGCCAGACCTGGTCTACATCGGCATTGCAAAATCTGCTGACGGTTTCAGCCCCTCCTTTTATATCTATGTTCATGGCATCAAGTCCCTGTTCTGCTAGCAGTTTCAGAGCCTCGGCAGTCATATAGCAGTTGGTAACAAAGGTATTGTAGTATCCTTCAGCCTTTGCCAGTTCGAAAACATCCAGAGAGTACTCTAGAAGTAGGGTTGGTTCGTTAAAGGATATGCTGGTTCCCTGGCAATCATATTGCTTCATAAGTTGCATAAACCTCTCCGGGCTTATATATTTGCCCCTACCTATGCTCTGAGGCGACTTACTTATATCGTAGTTTTGACACCAGGGGCAGGTAAAATTACATGACCAACTGCCCACGGTTAAGGCTTTGCTTCCCGGATAGAAGTGGAAAAGGGGCTTCTTTTCAATGGGATTGGCGCTTATAGAGGAGATATCGCCATATTCTAGGGTGTAGAGCTTGCCATCGATATTTTTTCTAGTTTTACAGAAGCCCAGTTTGCCCTGGGGGATTTCACAATTTCTTTGGCAGGTGCGGCATATGAGCTTGGTATCGGTCTTACTGTAAAGGGAGGCCTCCTTAATCCGTGGCTGGGTCATCTTTAGCCTGCTTGGGCTCCTTCCTCAGGAAAATCTCGAGGCTCCTGACCTCTCTCACTCCCTTCAGGCAAGAGGCTATAGCGAGAAGGATATTGCCGATAATCTGTTTAGGGAAGCTGTTCAAAGATATAGGGGCATTGTTTACATAAAGGGAGACTCGCTCCCTTTGGGGCTTTATGAAGCCCTTCTCTAAAAGGTCAGCTAAACCTTCGATATCTTCTAAGGAGAACTGCCTGGTCTTGGTTTCCAGGGGTTCATCGGTGGCTATAGCTATGAGCTTCTTGGTGGCGGCAAGTGGTGGACCGGCTTCCTTGCGATGTACCTCTATCTTGGGCGCATTGCCCTGCCTGAAACCTTCGGTTAGGATGATGTCATAGTCCTCGCCCAAGAGATGGGCTATCTCCTCAAGGCTGCTCTCCCGGGCAACGGGCTTGATTAACACCATCTTATCTGGGGAACTAATCACGGTAGCCTCGCTCCCGGCCTGTGTATGGCGCCAGCTATCCTTGCCCGGCTCATCGAAGGTCAGGTTTTGGGGAGCGTGCTTGATGGTAGCCACTCGATAGCCCCTTGATTTTAACTCCCCAATCAGCTTTTCGATGAGGGTCGTCTTTCCTGACTTTGATTTACCTACAATGGAGACTATGGGAGGCATTCTCTATCCCTTTCGGCGCTTCTAGGTTGAGTGTGGAAAGTAAATCATCGATAATCTTCATCTATGTAAGGAAAGGGTATAATATGGAATGGTGGGCGATACTGGACTTGAACCAGTGACCTCTTGCGTGTGAAGCAAGCGCTCTAACCACTGAGCTAACCGCCCCAAATCATAGCTAACTTGTCCCCAAACCCCGTCAAAAATTGGCCAAAGTAAGATGTCTTTTCTCACCGTTCAAAGAAGAAATCCAACGCCTCCTGCCTCGTTCTTAATAGCATTATATATGGCTAGCACTCTAATGGTCAAATCACAAAGCTTTAGCTTTGAGGCTCACCCTTAAGGCTGTGGGGCGATTGCTTTGAATTCCTCAAAGGTGATGAGAATCACATCTGGCTGTCTATATGGGTCGTCAAATAGGGCTGGCTCTATCTTAGCCCGACGGAGACAGGGGGATTTCAAGACCCGAAGGCAGGTGAGGCAATCTAAGGAATAGAGGCTCAGACCAGACAATGCTGGGAGAATAGGGAGCAAGTTTTAGAAACAGCGGTTCCGTCTCTTGATGATGTGGTAAAGGTAACCGTCTTTCTGGGTAATGTTGCCGACTTAGTTAGGAAAGGTTGACTTTGCCCTGGTTATGTGTTACTTATATATACAGCTAAAAAGATACTGGCAAGCACCTTGGCAATAGCTTAGTGTAAAGCTACTATAAAAACTACAGCCCGAAAAGAAGGGAAAAGATGTAAGGGGGTGATAGATGAGTTAGCATTATATGTTCAGAGGAACTAGAATCTTATTAGGAGGTTACCATTGAAAAAGAAAGGATTGCTAACTGCGATTATTGGTATCGCTCTGGTGCTGGTGTTAGCATTAGCGCTACCGCTGGGGGCATGTGCTCCGGCACCTCCAGTGGAAAAGGTATACAAGGTCTGCATAACCCAGATAGCTACCCACCCATCCCTAGATGCTTGCCGTCAAGGCTTTTTCGACCAGATGGCTGAGGAGGGCTTTATCGAGGGAGAGGATATTGTCTACATCATAAGGAGTGCCGAAGGTGATATGACGGTAGCGGCTTCAACCGCTGACTACTTTGTTTCCATAAAGCCGGACTTAATCGTCCCAATAACTACTCCATCTGCACAAACAGTGGTGGCTGCTGCTGAGGGCACCGACATCCCCATAGTCTTTAGTTTGGTTACCGACCCGGTGGCGGCTGGTCTAGTGCCTAGCTGGGAAGAGGCAGCACCCTATGTAACCGGGGTTAGCGATTGGGTTGATATCCCCACCCAGGTAGCCTTCATTCTGGAAATTGTCCCCGCGGTCAAGAACTTGGGCTTAATCTATAATGCTGGCGAGGTGAACTCAGTGGTGCAGGCAGAGATGCTTAACGATATTGCCCCAGACTATGGGCTTACCATTGTTGAGGCTACAGCAGCCTCAACGGCTGATGTTTACGCTGCTGCCATGTCACTGGTTGGTAGGGTTGATGCCGTATTGATGCCTACTGATAATACTATATTCTCTGCCATTGATTCTGTAATTAAGGTTGCTGAGGAGAATGACATGCCATTCTTTGCTTCTTCAATACAGCCGGTTAATTCGGGCGCTATTGCTGCAGTGGGTATTGACCCTTACTTAATAGGTAAGCAGAGTGCAGAGATGGCAGCCAAGATTCTGCGTGGTGAAGCAACTCCGGCAGACATCACCCCCGAGAAGTCCGCGTACCTAGTAATGGCAGTAAACCCGGCTGCGGCTGAGAGGATGGGGATAACTATCCCTCAAGCGGCAATAGATAAGGCTGACATCGTGGTAGAAGGATAGGCATTTGCGGGAGCGATAACCGCGGCAATTGAATAGGTGGAAAGGTGCTCATCCAGGGCTCACATAGCAGAAAATGTGAGAGGATTGAAGATGGAACTTTAGGAGATGCCAATAGAATCTAATAATGAAGGGGGTGATAGATGAGTTAGCATTATATGTTCAGGGGAACTAGAATCTTATTAGGAGGTCACCATTGAAAAGAAAAGGATTGCTAACCGCAATTATTGGTATCACTCTGGTGCTGGTGTTAGCATTAGCACTACCGCTAATGACCGCCTGTCCAGCACCACCAGAAGAGGAGGAAGAACTACCACCGGAGGAGGAGGAAGAACTACCACCTCCAAAGGTATACAAGGTCTGCATATCTCAGATAGCTACCCACCCCGACCTAGACAGCAACCGTCAGGGCATCATGGACGCTATGGCTGAGGAGGGCTTTATTGAGGGGGAAAATGTTGACTTTATCATAAGAAATGCCGAGGGTGATATGACGGTAGCGGTTTCAATCGCCGACTACTTTGTCTCCCTGGAGCCAGACATAATCCAAGCCATAACTACCCCAATGGCGCAAACGACAGTGGCTGCTGCTGAGGGCACGGATATACCGATAATCTTCAGCTCAGTTACCGACCCGGTGTCGGCAGGACTAGTTCCTAGTTGGACACAAGCGGCACCCAATGTAACCGGGGTCGCCGACTGGTTTGAGATGCCGCCTCAGGTGGAATTTCTTCTGAGCGTTCTGCCTGATATCAAGGTACTGGGCACTGCTTATAACCCTGGCGAAGTGAATGCCTCGGTGCAGGCAGAGATACTTAACGAGATTGCTCCAGACTATGGGCTTACCATTGTTGAGGCTACAGCAGCCACAACTGCCGATGTTTATGCTGCCGGGATGTCACTGGTTGGCCGGTGTGATGCGGTATGGATTCCTACCTGTAATACGGTAGGCGGCGTGGGAATTGAATCTATAATTAAGGTTGGTGAGGAGCACCAGCTACCAATCTTTGGTTCGGCAGTGGGCATGGTTGGAACGGGTCTGGTCGGTGGTTGTAGCTGCGATTACTACTGGATAGGCCAGCAGGCGGGATACATGGCGGCCAGGATACTGAAGGGTGAAAGCATAGCCAATATCCCCCCGATGAAGAGCGCAGTGTCAACCGTAGTATACCCGGCGGCGGCGGAGAGAATGGGCATAACCATCCCTCAAGCAGTGATAGATGGAGCCGACATAGTAATAGAAGAATAAGCACTGGGAACGGTAACCGTCAGCAATTGAATAGCTAAAAAGATGTTCATCCAGGTCTCAAATAGGAGAAAGCGTTGCTGGATGTTGTTATAGGTGTATTGTCTTTTTCTTTCTATGAGGGGCTAGTATTTGGCTTGGTTGCCATAGGCGTATACCTTACATTGCGGGTGCTTGCTTTCCCCGACCTTACTGTGGATGGAAGCTACACCCTTGGTGGGGGGACTGCAGCGGTGTTAATTGTAGCCGGGGTGCACCCCTTCCTGGCAATGCTGGCTGCTATTGGTGTAGGTCTATGTGCTGGTTTGGTCACCGGCTTACTCAATACCAAGCTAAGGCTACCAGCTTTACTGGCTGGCATCCTTATGATGGTGGGGCTGTACTCCGTAAATCTGAGGGTTATGGATGGAGCCAATGTTTCACTCCTCCGCGAAGTAACCGCCTTTGATAAAGTCGCCGAACTTCTGGGACTTAGGAGCGGCAGTATTGTAGTATCAATCACTGTTGCTTTGGTGCTTGCTGTTATCGTCTTTTTCGTTCTAAACTGGTTTCTGCGCACCGAGATTGGTCTGTCATTGAGGGCGAGCGGTGATAACGAGCAGATGGTGCGTAGCCTGGGGGTAGATACCGATAAGAATATTTTGCTCGGCTGCTCTATTGCTAACGGTCTCGTTGCCCTTGCCGGTGCTGTGGTGGCTCAGGGTCAGGGGTTTGCTGATGTGGGGATGGGGATAGGGATGATTGTAATGGGGCTGGCCTCGGTGATAATTGGTGAGGCGCTATTTCGTCCCCGGGGCGTGGCTAGGCTGCTGGTGGCGGCAGTGGGCGGCGCTTTCGTCTATCGATTATTCATAACCGTTGCCCTTAGATTGGGCATGGCCCCGGGTGATTTGAAATTGATTACCGCAGTGCTGGTGATTATAGCCTTGGCAATTCCATACATACAGAAGAAGGCGCGGCACGAGTGGATACCGCCAGCAGTAAGATGGTAAAGGGGATATTTTATGAGCGAAAATAAGAGCTTACTCCAACTTAGAGGAATAACCAAGATATTCTCTAGAGGCACGATAGATGAGGTTAACGCCCTAGATAATATCAACCTAGATGTCAATGCTGAGGACTATATTACCATTATTGGCAGTAATGGCGCTGGGAAAACTACCATGCTTAATGTTATTGCCGGCGTCTTCCCTCCGGAAAGGGGTGGCAAGGTTATCATTAATGGCGTTGATATTAGCGGCTTGAGTGAATATAAGCACGCGGCATATGTTGGCAGGGTATATCAGGACCCTAATATAGGCACTGCGGCCAAGATGACTATAGAGGAGAACCTGGCTATGGCTGTGCTGCGTGGGCAGCCAAGGGGGCTAAGGGCAGCCAGTAATAAACAGCGCAGAGAGCTATTCCGCTCGGCTTTAGCTCCCCTAGGGTTAGGATTAGAAGATAGGCTAAATGCCCTGGTGGGCACGCTTTCCAGTGGACAAAGGCAGGCGGTAGCTTTGGTCATGGCTACTATAAGTAAGCCGGCGCTACTTCTACTTGATGAGCATATAGCTAATTTAGACCCCAGGACAGCTCAGGTAGTGCTTGAGTTAACCGAGATGATTGTGCGGAAGGAAAAGATGACCACCCTGATGGTTACCCACAACATGGAGCTGGCACTAAAATACGGCAATCGGCTGATTATGATGCATGAGGGTAGAATTGTAGTTGACTTGAATCAGGAGCAGCGGACCGGGCTCACTATCAATGACCTAGTAAGCGCCTTTGAACAAGCCAGCGGTAGAAAATTTATTGAAGATAAAATATTGCTTAGGCGTTGAGCAGGAAGCTAGAAAAACCTTACCCTTAGTGACCTGGTAACCGCCTTTGAGCGAGAGCAGAGCAACCACTTATCTAAAGAATATATTGTGGTAGAATTAGGCCCCTCAAGAGTTTGGTGTAGAAAATTATTTCCCCACGGTCTTCCACGAGCTGTGCTGATGGCTCAACAAATTGGTTGATAATTTTTTCCTTAATAATTCAGACACCAGGAGGAGGCTATGACTATAAGACCTGCTGTAAGACAGCTAGCCAGAAAATCTTACGAGGCGGAATCAAAGCCACCAAAAGGGGATATTTTGGATTGTGCCCTGGGAAGGAATTCCTTTGGAACTTCAGAAAGAGTAGTAGAATTTGCTAAACACTACGACTGGTCTGATCTATGGCAGCACCCTGATACCAGCTACAGGGATTTAAAACAGGAAATTTGCCACTTTTGGTCTGATTATGCCGATTTAAAGGTAGCCAATGTCAAGGTTGCCAATGGTTCCTGCGTCGTTCTATCAAGGTTCAATAAGCTCTTCATAGAGCCCGGGGTTAAGGTCCTGGGTTATGTGCCTCAGTTCAAGGAGTACATGGTTGAAGTCGCGGTATTGGGCGGGAAGTATGAAGCAGTTCCCCTGGACCCCCAAGAAGGCTTCAAGTTCAATCTGGATAGGCTTCTTAGTAAAATAAAGCCGGATTACTGCATAGTTTATGTTGATAATCCTAATAATCCCACAGGACAGCTCATCGGCCTGAGCGATATTGAGACAATCATCAGAGAGGCGGCAAGGAAAGACGTCATAGCGATAATAGACGAGGCTTACGCTGATTATGTGGAGGAGAAGTATTCTGCGGTTAATCTAATTAAGGAATACAAGAATTTAGTCGTGACGCGTACCTTCACCAAGGGTTATGGCATTGGTCGATTCAGAGTAGGCTATGCCATCTTACCAACTGAATTAGGCGACTACTATAACAGGATTGAACTCCCCTTCTCCGTCTCTACAATGGGTGCCTCCTTAGCCAGAGAGGCTCTTCTTGACCAGGATTTTATTCTCAACCTGAGGCAACAGGTTAAAGCCGAGAAAGAGAAGCTGACCAAAGAACTGAGCCAAAGAGGCTATCTTATCGGTGAAACTTGTGAGTATTGCCCGTTATTTATCCTGGAGCATAAAGATAAGGATGTTGACTTAAAGGAGGAACTACTAAGTAAAGGAATACTGACTATATCGGGAATTGACTGGGAGAACTTAGACAAGAACTATGTCAGGGTTAATACCCCTCCTAGGGCTGAGGATTTCCTAGCCCGGCTGGAAAGGTAGAAATTGATAAACAGGGCTATGCTCATGTGCCAAAAGCTCCAGGACTTGGTATGGAGGTTGACTGGGATTATATCAACCAACACACGATAGCAACAATATGATGAAGGAGGAGAAGAATTGACAGACCAAAAAAGAATAGCCGTATTAGGTGGAGGTAATGGTGCTCATACTATGGCGGCTGACTTGGCGCTAAAAGGGTATGAGGTAAATATGTGTGAAGCTCCTGAATTTAAGGAAAGCATCAGCACCACCCTTGAGCGGCAAGCAATAGACCTTATTGATGCCTGGGGGGAGAAGCACACAGTCAAGCTAAATATGGTGACCACAAATTTTGAAGAGGCGCTAAAGGGTGTTAGCTACATTATGATGGCTGTCCCCGCTATTGGGACCAAGAGCTTTTTTAACTCAATAATGCCCTACCTGGAGGACGGACAAACGGTAATTAAATGGTCAGGAAACTTCTCTGCACTATTATTTGCCAGCATGCTAAAAGAAAGGGGTGTAAAGAAAGACATTACCCTTGCTGAGGGACATACGCTTCCCTGGGGTTGCCGGCTGGTAGCGCCGGGCACAGCACAGATAATGGTTTGGGTGGTCAGGCTTTTGTTGGCCACTTTACCGGCAAAAAATATAGATAGGGTAGTAAACGATGTAAAGAATATGTATCCCGTAGTTGCTGGTGAGAATGTTCTGGCTACTACCCTGAACAACCTAAACCCGGTTGTCCACCCTGTTGGTACCGTTATGAACGCAGGTTGGATTGATACTATGGGGAAAGACTTTTACTTCTATAGGGATGGGAATACCCTGTCAATATCCAGGGGGATTAAAGCGGTTTTTGAAGAGATATCCAAAGTAGCCAATGCCATTGGTGTAACCATGATTGAATACCCGGAAGAGGATTTCTGGAAAAAGAGCGCCATAATGTCAACCTACGTCAGGGCTTCCTTTGATAAGGAAGGGGCTGTGGCAAAGATATCAGGCCCATCATCAGTGAAGAGCAGATATATAACTGAGGATGTTCCCTATGGGCTAGTGCCCATTGCCAAACTGGCGCGCAAGTTCAATGTGGCTACCCCGCTTATTGATGCCGTAATTGAGCTTGCCTCGGTGATAAACCAGACGGATTACCGGGAAGAAGGTATGTCACTTGAAGAGCTGGGAATAGCGGACCTAAGTAAAGAGGAGCTACTGAGGGTACTGGAAACAGGTATAACATGACAAAGTAATGCCCCTGCCGAGTCTATGGCGTACGGTTTGTAGTTGGAGACCCAAAACCACTGCACGATTGTCTATTATGTGTGATATATAACAAAAAGCTGGATATTCCCTGCATAAGAACATCCAGCCGTCGGTAATCCTAATTCTCACAATATCAGCTCGGCCTGAGAAGGTTACTCTCCTTAGTCTAAACCGAGTTTTGCCTTAACATTGCTATACTTGTTGGCTATGGTGATAGTATCACTGCCAGCGAATAGAAGCCCAACACATTTATTATCCTCACTGAGAATAATAGACCCGCTGTCGCCAGGCTGGGACATCGCTCCCATAGCACATTGGTCAGTAAACAGAGCCATTCTGCCCTTCCCCACATTTACATTTGCCGTCACGCCCACCTGCTTAACCTGTCCATGAGTTAAGCCACTTGTTCTACCACTTTTCTTTACCCTCATGCCAACCTCTGGTTCTAGCTCACCGCTAATCCCATCAACCTCAAGGATGGTATTATCCACATCCCCATCTTTGTTTGGTTTGGCAATAGCACAGTCAACCAAATTTCCCTCTAGCCCGGCAAATGCAATCAATCTCGTCTCTCTCCCCAAAAGCTGTGCCAGAAAGTTGCCTATATTAACAATAGCCTTGGCAACTGAGCAGGGGCTAAGACCCAGTATCTTAATCTCAACGAAATTGTAGAGTTTAGCCAGCTCATCTTCCTCTACCGTCCCGCCATCGTAAGCACCAGGCTGGAGGATGGGGTCTCCAATTTGAGCTTCATTAACATTGGCTAGAACATGATTATTGCTTAATATCAGCGGCTCTCCATTTTTATAAACAAGGCACCCCAGTGTTCCAGCAGTAACTTGGTAGTGTCCAATGGAGACCCCACCGGGGGCAGGTCGCCACCTCTTTGTTCTATCTGGCAAATCATTAAGGAGCTTGATTTCACCAACCTCAATTACATCAGTAACGAGGCCTTTAATTTGTGGCGGCACAATATCCTCGGCCGCTAGTTCAGAAAGCGGCAACTTCTGTTTAACTCCTACAACCAAAGCTACCTTCCCGGTATCAATACCACCAACCTGTTTTGTCCCCAGCCCTACCATTACCACATTCTTCTTTCGAAGGAGTTCGGCAGTAAATTTCTTGACCACCTCTTCTGTGTTCATGTTACCTCCTTAACTTCGCTTATTCTGCCATCAAGCTCCGCCTGCTTAAAGGCACTGGGTATTGGGCAGGTCTCGGCTGGGATAATATTAACGCCAACAGCGTCGTAGGCAATATCAACCGCCTCAGTACAGAGGAAGCTGTTGTTGTGAACCCAGGTCAATTCCTCAGCTCTTATTCTCCTGAATCTACCTTCAGTAAATAATTGTTTAATAAACAATGCTATACCCTGAATGGCGAACTTGAGGAACAAGAGGTAATCGTATAAGCTCCTTCCCCACCTGGTTAATTCAATGGGAGCCTGCTCGCGTAGTTCCTTTGGGCAGTCAACGCGATAAAATTTTATATCCTTTCCCTCATAGAAGGAAAGCCTACCAATAGCAATCCCCTTGCTTATTGACTCAAGGATTAAATAATCGCCATCCACCTTTTCCCAGACCAGCCCATAATGAAATCGGTCAGTAGGCGGTGCCATCAGATTGCGACTTATCCAGCCAACTATCCCCCCACCTTTGGTGGAGAAAATATCACCAGGTTCAAGCTCAACCACTTAGCTATTTCCCCCAAGTATTTGCTTAAAACGAAGAACAGCCCTCTCGCTGATTTAACTCTTTCCTATCCTGAACATCTTGGTCCCACATACAGGGCATACACCCTGAGTTGCCGGCTTACCATTCTTCATGGTTATGGCTTTGGCATCCTTCATCTCCCTTTTGGCACGGCACTTCACACAATATGCTTGCATTAGGTATACCTCCCCTTTTGATTATGAAGGGTAAACAATTCCTCCCTTGATGTCAATAGCCTAATAGTTACACAAACTCAACCTAGGGGGTAACAAACGCTTGAATTGTTACCCCGAGGAATCAAAAAAGAGGCTGAGGATTTGAGTCCACTCAGCAGATATTAGAATTGGAATAGTGCCGGCTGCTCTGCCTTTTCCTCTCTCTCCTCCCTTACCTGAGTGCGCTTCTTGTATAGCCACTCCTTGAGCCGATTTAGCTCCATTGCCAGTAACAAAGATGGCGGGGGTGGCAGCCACAAAATGGAGGAGGCCTTGAATATCTCGCTTAGTTATGGAGCGGGGGTCCCTTTTATTGTTATCTTGAGCCCAGCGAGCAAAGTAAGAAACGAGTCCGCCTGGTTCAGGTGGTCTTGAGCCGGCTTCTCCTATCTATGGTCGGGGTGGCCGGATTTGAACCGACGACCACCTGAACCCCATTCAGGTGCGAGGCCGAAGTTGAGGCGCGCACCTGATTGCTGATCAGGTGCGGTTTAGTCAGCGGGGCCGCAAATGAGCAGACTAAGGTAAGCAGTATAAACGATGCCAGGGCGGAAATGATAGGACGCTGAGCAGCTCGCCAAAGCTGGGTCGGATGGTATTTTTGTATCCTAAGTCTTGTTGATTTCATGTGCCGTCCTCCTAGTTTTACTGTCAAAAGTCTTGTGTCCTCAGGGTGTCGCTTGAGGACTAGATATGAAGCGACACCCTGAGTTGGGTCAATCCCTGAATCTTTGTTCTGTTTCTATTGTGCCATCTACAGACATCTGGTTATCAGGGCACGATACGGATGGTATCCTCACCTACAATATCATAGCCGTCGAAGGTTACACCGGTCAGCCTAGCAAGCGTGTCACCAGCCTGGTAGGTTCCATCGACATCTATGATTTGAACCACTAGGTCGAGGTCGCCGTCGTTATCGACATCCTCCAGTGAACCAGCGTTCCCACTCTTGCCCTTTACACGGACACCCGCTCCGTCCAGAGACAAGCTGAATGGGTCAACCGTCGCCGCGTCGAAGGAGTCCGTGGTCAGGATGGCAACTGGAATTACTCCGTGGCCGTCGTTGTTGAAGCAGTTGGGGTCGCTGCCGGGCTTGATGTCTATGAGCACCTCAATAGGTAGAGCACTAAAGACGAAGTTATCTATGGCAAAGAAATCCCCAGTGTTTACCACTTCAAATGTCATCCGTGCTATTACTCTCTCATCTGCAACAACACCCCACCATTCGCCAGAGTTACCCGATTCACTACCTGGCGATACGTCGAAAAGGCCAATCTCATTGTCGTTGATGTCAAAGATACGAACCTCTATACGACTAATGTTGTCGATGAAGTAGGCACCTACGAACCTAGTTGGGGTAGAAAACTCGACATACAACTTACTGCGGGTGGAAGAATCCCAGGGGACGCCAACGCCGGCGGGATATGATACGGGATTGGATGCTGAGAGACTTCCAGGGCCATGTCGTACGGTAGGATACCATGGGGATACTCCAGACCACCAACCAGAGACTTCCAAAGCACTAAAGACGACACCTATATCAGAGTAATGGTCAGTTAAGAAATACTGGTTAGGAAGCTCGTCGAAGTCTAGCTCAGAACTCTGAAGACCTGAGATAGCTGCATCAAAACCCGGCCGATCTTCATCGTAAGTAGGGAACGTAGCTGCACTCACCGGCACTGCTAAGAAAACTGTAGCAACCATTAATAGGCAAATGGCCAAACCGCCTATTCTTCTTGTTTTGGACAGCTTCATTTTTTACCTCCTTTATTTAGTCATACTCAACAATCAGCGACACTAGCTATCTCATAGGCATCACCCCCCTCTCTTTCTGTCAAATCATAAATATTCAACCTCGGAATTCGCTCGCCTGACATGTCTCTCCTCCCTTACCTGAGTGCGCTTCTTGTATAGCCACTTCTTGAGCTGATTTAGCTCCATTGCCAGTAACAAAGATGGCGGGGGTGGCAGCCACAAAATGGAGGAAGCCTTAGATATCTCGTTTAGTTATGGAGCGGGGGTCCCTTTTATTGTTATCTTGGGCCCAGCGAGCAAAATAAGAAACGAGCCCGCCTGGTTCAGGTTGTCTAGAGCCGGCTTCTCCTATCTATGGTCGGGGTGGCCGGATTTGAACCGGCGACCACCTGAACCCCATTCAGGTGCGCTACCAGGCTGCGCTACACCCCGATTTGCCTTCGCCTTCTTCCAAACATATTAGCATAATTTGTTTCTAAGGGCAATAAAGTATACTGAGATTATTTATTAACCTCACCCCCTTTATCCCCCTCTCCTTCTAGGAGAGGGGGAGGAATAGAAAAGAGGGGGG
>JRER01000756.1_pt1 | contig 32363 bp, 32 predicted proteins | sample 210161 | NCBI WGS metagenome assembly JRER01 (sample SAMN03019618, study PRJNA260268) | marine sediment metagenome | biome: Marine; feature: Sediment; material: Clay; isolation source: clay from marine sediments 136 meters below sea floor depth collected from... | place: New Zealand: Canterbury...
GGCAGCAAAGCTATTGGGAATACATCGAAATACCTTGCGACGAAAAATAAAGTATCTCAAGATCCATTAGGAACAGGAAAAGTTCTTGATCGCAGGATCATTCCTTAGAGAGAAGGACCCCAGAACTCCGGAGACCAATGAGGGATTAGTCAATACGGCGAACTTCGTGAACTGCCCCGCTCTCTTACGGAAGGGGTCTTAGGCGATAGGAGAAGACGATAATTTCTGCAAAATTTACTAGTTCATTTGCTATACTTATATTAAGTATTAAGTAAAAATTTGATTCAAAAAAGGTAAGGGCATGCAAGAAAAAGAGAGTGAAATCCTAAAGTGGATAAAGGAACTCGAGGAAAAAAGGGGAAAGCTGGATATGCAAATAAATGAACTGGACGGGGAAACTGCCAGAATAAAGTGGAGAATAACTCAACTGGAGGAATTCAAAAGGAAAATAGAGGAAGGAGCTATCCAGATTGCTCAATCCGAGATAATTGTAGAAAGGGCAGAGCTGGAGATGAAAACTTATGCGCACCTGCAGGGGGAAAAAAGAGAGCGTAAAGGTGAAATAGCAGTAGACAGGGAATTCTACAATGCCCTTGTAAGTCATCTTCGTTCCCAATTAGAATCTGCCCGAGAAAAATCTCCTCCTTAAAATTTGTTTCAGGGAAACGTTTGTTTTATCTTTTATGTAGAGCTACTAAAGAGTTTATCCATTCAACTGCAAATTTTAAAAATATTTTGCTATAATTAAGAATAGAGTAAAGGTCAAAAGATTCTTCTCTAAGTTTTGAGTGGAAGCAAAGTCCTAGCCTTAGAAGGTTGGTTCCCTAAAGGGCTAGGAAAGCTAACGGGAAAACCGGCTACTCAAATGGGTAGTCGGTTTTTTATTTATATCATCCGTACATGAGTGGTTTTTTCTTTCCTTGAAACTTCCTGTAAAGATGAAAAGGCGGATAAGATGAGATGGGAGGAAAGAGCAAAAAGGATGGTAGAGGTTTACTGCAATAACATAACAAATCCTCTGGAAAGAGTCTGTCTAAAGGAGGATCTTTTTTGTCCCCTAGCTAAATTGCCCGAAATAGTGGGAAAGATGGTCAGCCAAAATGGGAATGCTCCCGATTTTTGCCTCAAACACCTGAGTAAACAAGAGTTAACAGAGATTGAGAAAGATTGCACCGAGAATCTCGTTTTAACCAAAGGAATACTGAATCCTTTCTGCATGGCAGGAAGGCTCGATGCCGAACTTAAAAAAGTTATCTCAGAGAAACCTTCCATCTGGCAAAGACTAAATACGTGGACTAGGTATCGCCTCCTGCACGTCATAGCGAATCATATATGGCAAAACATTTTTGATGCAGTGCTAGATAACCCCGAGGTAAGGAAATTAAGAATTATACTTCTTCAAGATCTTTTTATGGATAACAAAAATGAGAAAATGCCTAAAAGTTCTTAACTTACTCATAGAGAAAAAAGTATCTGAGAAGGAAGGGAATAAGCTGAAAGCTTGGGAATACGAGGGAATGATAAAACGTCATGTTGAAAAGTGTTACAACTGCCGCACGTTTCTAAAAGGAATGTATGAAAAGAGCAAAATATCTGTTGCTGGGCCAGGGGGAAAAAAGAAGGGGCTAAAGTTCTGTAACAAAAATAACCAGCTCTGGAGAAGAGAGATAAAAAGAGGAAAAAGAGTTGAAAGTTAGCAAGTTTAGCAAGTTGGCCTTATTATTAGCGATGATGATTGCATCAGTGTTTTTGCTAACCCAGGTTTCTTTGGCTCAAGTACTGTCGATTGCGCCACCTACAATTAGTTTAGGTTCTGTCAAGCCGGGAGATACAGTAGAAAGAAAAAAAAGAGTGTTAATTAGACTTTTCAAAGAAATAGATGTGGAGAAAGTTAGGGTGACTCCCGTTGAAGAAAAAGGTTTTATTTTAGAATTAGAGGGAAAGGGTAGAGGGGAAATATCGGCTAGTTATAGTTGTAAGAAAATATCTTGTAATGAAAAAGCAGGAACTATTCGCATAGAGGTAACCATTGAAGTAACTGAAATAAAATGGGAGTATCCTGCCGGTAAATATACCGGGAAAATAACTATAACTTTGAGTGAAAGTTCATAAGATTATGCAGTAGAGCTAAGAAGAAAAAGAAGGGGCAGGTGGTCGGAGGACCTAAAACTCAAAAATTCCAGGGCTTAAAAACCTTGAGACTAAAAAGATAAGGAGGTGATAAGAAATGAAGAAACTAGTTATTGGAATCGCAGCAGTAGCACTGTTGGCCCTGTTGGCCGTGCCAGTAATGGCTTTCGTGCCGCCAGTCGAGGAGACCGTGTATGTAAAGATCAATGTTCTAGCGTATGGCGCGATAGAATTCAGCCCCGCTGAGTTGGAGTTCGATGTGGCGGGACCAGCCGACCAACCAGACGTATCAGGGTTCCCCTACGGTGAGACGCTCTCGTTTAAGGTGATATGCAACTGTCTTACCAGTCTCGTCGCGACGGTGCCACCTGGCGAAACCAGTTTGTGCCGTGCTGCGCCGGGTCTGCCAGGCACTGACTACTATCCACACGCAGTGAATGGCACTCACAAGATCGGCTTTGGTCTCGCATTGGAAAATCTGACCACCGGTGCGTACGGGCCCTGGGACAAGCTAAAGGATGGGAAAGCAGAGGTCTCCTTCGGTGCGAGTCCGGTTTATCCGGTAATAGACTCGAATGCGAGCATCACTGTCAACAGCTACATGGACTCCGCCAGAGGTGACGACGCATTGGCGCCCCCAGGACTGTACGAGCAAACGGTGACACTGACCCTCTCCGAAAAAACGCCGCCGCCGTAGCGAAAATAAAAGGGAGGGGTAAAACCTGCCCCTTTCCTTCCCTTTTTTTTCTTTTTATTTTAATAAGTTGGGGAGAAAAATGATGCGGAAATTAACGGCGTTGGTAATGGCAGTTGGGTTGATGGCCGTTTGTTTTTCACAGGCGGCTTCCCGGCCCCTATCTCGGGCTTTCGTTGCGGTGAACATAACAGTTCTCCCTTATGCGAAGCTGAACATCTTTGAAGATGAGCTGGTGATGAACCCTGTCACTGCCGATATGTTCGAGGCGGGCATGAGTGGTGAAGAAAGGCAGTCTCTTGCCAGCACTTGGTTAGAGGTGACGACAAATACTTCTGTGCGGCTGAAGGCGCCACTGACCGTGACTCTGTCAAATAACGGCAGTTATCAGGCCGAGGTGGACGTAAGCCTATCGGGTGAAAACGTAAATTATACGCAGGACTCATCGTTCCAGTATATCGACCTGGGAATCAGTTCCCACAACCTCACTCTTCATGTCAAGATTGACAAGGTCTGGACAATGGCAGATACGGCTGGGACTTACACCGGAACCATCACGCTGAACATTTATATTCCTTAGTTAAGTAATGTTATGATATTAAGAGATTCTCATAATGAAGAAAAAAATTAGACTCTTTGGTTTGTTATCTTTTATTTTTTTAATTGAAGGGCTTTTAATGGATTCTTGGCCTGCACACGCCCAGGGTTTTATGGTTAAGCCGATGAAGATGGAGCTTCAGTCTCGAGCTGGCCAAACTGTTGAAGAAGTTCTTGAACTTCGCAACATCACAGCCAATAAAACTCTGACTCTTGATTTGAAGTTGATGGAGTTAACCCAAAGTAAGACCGGTGGCTGGTGGGTTATTGAGCCAGGCTCTAACATAGATACCTCCAATTTGCATTCTTGTCTAGAATGGATAAGACTCAGCGCCGAAACTGTTGAGATTAAACCATTAGAGATGGTCCCAGTAAAAGTAAATTTGCGTATACCAAGAAGGGCACGCGGCTTTTATGCAGCGGCTCTTCTTGTCCAGACAAGACCATCAAAACCCAAAGAGGGCAGAATAAGAATAGGAATAGTTGTTCGTTTTTTAATCCCCGTATTGGTGGAAATTCAAGGCCGGCTAGTAAGACAGAAGATTGAACTTACCGATGCTGACATGCAGTTTCTTGAGCAATCTGAAAAAAATCCCGCCACTACTTTAGTTTTAATGGATGTTGTAAACAAGGGGGGGACTTATTCCCGATTAGAAGGAAATATAAATGTCATGCGCCAGCTCGGGCAACATTGGCAGAGGATTTCGCAGGCTGAGTTCGGTGAGGTGGGCATCATCCCGGGGGTAGAATTGAACTTAGAAAGTGATCTAAAGCGGCAGCTTCCATCCGGTAAATACAAACTGATGGGGACACTGTATGTGGACGGTCGTCGGATAAAGCCGCTTGTGAAGGAGATAGATTTCATTGGTGATCCTACTGTAACAAAAGTTGCAGCTGATATTCCGCTCACTTTAGATCCGTCAATCTTGTCCATAAAATCCGTTCCGGGGGGTACACGGGCAGCTACAATAAAAATCTGGAATCTATCAGAAGAAGCTGTAAATGTCTCAGTCGATGTTGAAGTCCCTAAATCTTTTCGGGGTCTTTCTTTGGGCGAGTTAAAAGGCGAAGACTTCACTTGTGCAGGATGGACAAAGGTGATCCCAGACAATTTTACTTTGAGAGCTGGTAGGCACCAGAATATACGCATCATTGCAAAACTACCGAGAAGCGAAAAAATGTATGCTAACTATTACGCCACCCTTAACTTTCACACTACCTATACCGACGGGCGGAGTGGGGGTAAGAACACCTCACTTATCTGGCTTAAAAATGCAAAGATTAAGGCAAAGCCAGTTGCACAAATAATAAAAGTTAGTCTTGCCGCTGAGGAAGACTCAAGGTATATAATTCGAACTAAGTCGGGCAATGTTGGAAACGTTCACTTCAATCCCAAGTGCAATGCGATAGTTACTACGCCTGATGGTACACCTATGCTGGAGACTGGGCTTAGCGGTCAGAGACAAATTATGCTCCCCCTCGAGATTAGAGATTTCTCTGGAATTCTTGACTTCTCCACGGCTGAAGAAGGTATCTATCGTCTCGCAGTTTTGATGGATTACGGAGCAAAGACAAAACAGATTAGCAAGATTTTACCCATTCAGGTTTCCATCGAGGAAGGGAAGAAGATAGTTACAGTCATTCCCGTTAACGAAAAGTAAAATAGATAGTAAAGAAAAAGCAATGTCTCGAAAAATGCTAATAAATGGGGCAGCGAGTGCACTTGTTGTTTGTCTTTTATTTGCCGGCTCTGCTTTAAGTGAAGAAATTGCCTCATCAAAGATGGAGGAACAGCCTAAAATTAGCAATGTCTGGTTTGAAACTGATGTTCGCTTCGCCTTCCAGGACCTTGCCTCCCAAGCTGGCATTACAATATTAGTCGATGACTATGTGGAGGGCTTAATTACCCTCTCCTTGGAAGATGTAAGTATTGATGAGGCTATAAAGACAATGTGCATGAAAGGCGACTATGATTATAGAAAGTTAGAAGATGATTTTTTTATAATCGGCTCTCTGGATCCAGACTCTCCCACATTTCAAAAGCATGCCGTGACCAGGAGGATAGAACTTAATTATGCGGATTCTAAAAATGTCGTTACCTTATTAAGACATTACGAGCTCTATATAAGTGCCGTGGGGAGGACAATAATTATTCGAGCCTGGCCCAAGTTAGCTGATAAAATTGAGAAAGATATAAAAATGCTGGATAAACCATCCCAACAGGTGCGGGGACAAATAGTTATTGCCGAGCTAACTGAGGAGGCAAGAGCTGAGCTAGGGCTGGATATCTTAGAGTACCGTTCTAATGGTGAGGAAGAATGGAGTTTCACCTTAGAGCCTGGTAAAGTGGGTTTAAGCCTGACAGATGCTTATAAATTTATGATGACATTAAAAGCCCTTGAGAGAAGGGGGAAGGCTAGCCTCAGGGCTACCACCACTGTGACAGTACCTGAGGGGAAAGAGGTAACTATTAGCTTGGGTAAGGAGATGAGGATAGTTATTGAGAAGGAAGAGGAGTATTATCGAATTGAGAAAGTAAGAGCTGAGACCTCTCTGACCCTTGGTATAGAACGAGTAACCTCTAATAATGAGATAATTTTTAACTTCAAGGTAATGGCTGGAGATATAGCGGAGGAGGTACCGAAAATTACACAAATTCCTATTGTTTATGAACGTTTTGCTCAAGGCACAGCCATTGTGCCTAATAATACAGCCTTTGTCATAGGCGGTTTGACCAGGGAAATGAAAAGAACCATTCGTGGTCTCTTTCCACCTTCCAAAGTCAAGGTTAAGGAGAAAACAGAATTACTGGTTGTGGTTCTGCCTCACATTATAGGAACGCCTATGCCTAGACCTGAGATTCTGGAAAAAGAACTTGAAAGACTAAGGGAAAAACCCGAAGTTAAAAACGAGTTTAAACGCGGGATTGGTTTACATATCAATTATTTCTGGTCAAAGGTGAATGATTTCGTTGAAGAGGAAGGTTATAGCTCTCTTGATCCAATGATTTTTTACGAAGGACAATTTAACCTGACACCTCATTTTACTTTATTTGCCGGTGCAGGCAAAAGTGAAGAAGCAGGCAGCAGCTTAAATATGGCAAGTTATGGCCTCCTTCTGAGGACAGAGCCAGTTTTTGAAAACCTGCGGTTCTTTATTGGAGCAGGCATTGCCAATGGTAAGCTTAATCTAAATGAAGACAAATACACCCTTGATAGCTATTTGTTAAAAACTGGATTAAAATTGAAGCTTGGAATGCTTGAGCTGGGTTGTGGCTACAATTATTTTCCCCAAGAATGGAAGAGAAACAGCGCTGTTGAAGAGGAGATAGATTCAAGTGGAGCCTATGGCTACATTGGCCTTTGTTATGAGATTAAATAAACATGATTGGATTACCCTCTCAACTCCATTTTTTTTGTAAATTTCCTCCAACATGAGGAAATTGTTGCAAAGATAATCTTCAGAAATCAATAATATGAGACAAAGATCCTTCTTCCTTGAAGGTTTAATTATCCTCAGTTATTGCCTTCTGCGTAAAAGTGTGCCATTGACTACCTTTCTCTAGTAGTTTCCTCTTCTTCTTTTTCATTGAAGCGCTCAATCAAATTAAGGATAAGTTTGGCTTTATCAGTAGAGAGGTTATCTATAAGCTCTTTAGCCCTTTCTTTAATGGTTTTAGTGTCCATTTGTTTCTCCTTTTATTTATTCTCTCCTAATAAAATGTCACAATTCCTCAAAAAGGCAAAAACTTATATTTCTTTATTTCCTTTTAAACTAACCCAAAAAACATACCGGATCATTAGATATCTTTTTCACACATCACCTCGAATAATTCACATTTTGGGGAAATTTAGGCTGGTTTATAGGTAGACACCAAAGATAAGATTTTAAGGTGTAGAACTCTTTAATCTAGGATTACACAGAGTCAGAGAGGTTTTTGCAAGATTCTTATAGTAATCTTTAATCAGAGCTTTTTTGACACAACTCACTCTTCTGCTAGTATAACAATAATCTTTAAAAACTATCCTAAGGAGGAGGTGAAAAAGAATGAAGAAAGTAGGAATTATTACACTGGTTTTAGTCTTATTGCTAGGTTTGGGCACAATGGCAGCCTACGCTAGGGCTCAAAAGGTGTCTTTGGACGGGGCAGGATGGGTTATAGTAAACAAAAATGCCGCAGGCCAAATTATTGTAGAAGTTCACCTTGACGCGAGTGAACCAAATACTGACTTTTACGTGTTCATAAAGAATGATAACTGGTCTTGGACAGGTGACGACACCTGTCGTCATGGGCAATTCACTACTAATAAGCGGGGAAAAGGCAACTTCCATGGTACCATCTCCAGTGAAGGTGTCACAGATGTTCAAGTTGTTGTGCGGACACCTTATCCTGCTATGGCCTATAGGTACGAAACCAGAGTGGTTGACATTTCCGAAATAGAACCACCAACGTAAAGAATCAGGAGAAAAAGGGAAAACCGAGGGGTTAAATCCCTCGATTTTCCCTTTCAAAGACCACTTCCTTTTATCGCCACTAAGAAATTGTCTCTTTCTATATGAAAGCGACAAAATCCTCCCACCTTTAAAATTAAATTCCTTTCCAGAGGCGGCTTTGCCTGAATCCAGATTTGTATTCTGTCACTTAATTATCTTTATGCGACAAGATACTTGACTCAGGACTTGGAATGAGCTATACTCCCTCTATTTGGGAGGTGGAGAGATCTGCCCACTTTCCAAGCAGGATCCCCTTTTAAAGTGGAGAGCTTTCCCATAGATATCTCTTCCAAGGAGGCAGCCTAAATCTTTAAATCTTCTCCTCATACTAGGGAGAGCATCTTATCACCTTCCTTTTACTAAAAATCTCTCTATTCCACAGACTTATTCATCTGCTCGATCAGCAAAGTAATGGGCCAACGCTCCCGAACCCAATGTCAAAAATAAAAGAAATATAAGCTGTCCCAGATTAGACCATTGCCCTTTTATAGTAGTAGCCAGTATTGAAAGGGGAATAACTCCTATTCCTAACACAAATAAACCCACATAAACAGCAAATGCGCCCCAGATTGAATATGTAAGTAGCAATCCCCAGAGCCAAAGAGTCAAGCCAAAAACACATGAAGAGATGCCGAGACCAAAAGCTGAAATTCCTCTGGTTCTTTTAAATATTCCCAATGGCAGAACTACGAGAATGTCAATCGCAAGTACAGGCCATATAATTAGCGAAAGCCAGGGAAGAATTTTTACTCCTAGCCATACTCCGCCTTTGACGAAGAACAACACCAGCAATATTAGCCCAAGAAAGATAACTGTCCCCATTAGAAAACTACCAATCGATTTTGAAGTATTACCTATTCTACTACTGTAAACCTTTCTTCTGTCTCTAAAGTCTTTAGTAGTTAAATTTTCCATCTTGCCCCTCCTTCTACTAAAAATCCCTCTATCCTACAACTGGCTCGATAAAAATCTCTTGTTTGCAGTTACCTGGGAATTTTCTGTAATCCAACAACTATACCACTCTTTGCAAGTTTTATAATTATGCTTTTAATGTCTATCTTAGAAACAGAAGAAGGGTATTCTATCCAAATCCTTTTGCTCTCTTGAGGGTTTATTGCCTTTCTATAAAGGTCCCACTCTGTATCTATCTCTGTCTGATACATATTCCCCCCATAGCTTATTGCATAACACCTATCCTTATAATAATCTGTTTCAATGGGGTAAGGGTAATCATTAAATAAATCAATCCCTATTAAATTTGAGGGAAGAGGATCAAAAAAAGCGTAAGAATATATAGAAGAGTCTACTTTCTTTTTACCCTCTTCATCCTTATAGCGAGTTATGTAAGTTTGCTTTTCCTCATTATTCCATTCAAGCTTAAAAGCATTCTCTGGAGGACCAATAACAACAAGTCTCTCACCGTAAAAATCAGGATTTTTTTCTGCTTCTTCGTAAGTTTCTAAAACTTTCTCAATTTCCTCATATACTTTTTTTTCTCGTTCTTCAGGTGAAACATAAAAATCTTCCTCGCCTCTTATCCCTACAATTTTCCATTCATTATTCTCTTTTACAACCTTAAAGGCATCATTTTCACCGCTTACTATACCAAGTATAGTCCACCAAACATAAAAACTTTCTTTGTTAATTTGTTCTTTTTCGTAGCGGTACATTTCAAGAAACTCTTTTGTCGTTGCGGGATCTTGGAATAATTTTTTTATTATAGGATCTTCTTCTATTACTTGTTCAATTCCTACTCTCCCAAGAACAGCAATTACTTCTTTATCACCTTCGGATATTTTGTCAGATAAACACTCCATAACCTTTTCCTTATTGTCTAAAACAAGTCCTTCATAAAAAGATCTTATTGTATTTTCTGGAGTAGAGAGGTCAAAGAAAGACTGAATCTCTTGCTCCGTAGTTGCACTTCTCTCTTTGCACGGATCCGATTCGCCAGTATCGTTATAGGCAGCAACTTTGTACCAGTAGGTTGTCCCTGGGTTCAAGAATGAGTCCGTGTATGAGGTAGTATTGGCATCTAGGACTACTATTCTGACATAGTCTCCCGTTCTCTGTCTTTTCCTATACACGTAGAAACCCTTCTCCACACGAGCATTGTCCTTCCAGAAGAGGTCTATTTGTTGGGGAGAAACTGCAATAGCGGTTAAACCAAAAGGTGCATAGGGAACAGGAGGAGGAGCCACACACCCACTTAGCATTAGAACGAGAGCCGCAATTGCAAGCAAAATCAATTCTCTTCGCTTTGTAACCATCGCTAAAATCGTACAGACTTGTCTCATTTTTTACCCTCCTTTGCCTAACATCTCCTTATCCTACAACTGGCTTGATAAAATTCTCTTGATAGAGAAGTCCTAAATTTACCCAGGTCATATAGGTCATCTTACCTTGAGAAAGTGCCTATATGAACCTCTATTGCGTTATTTTCTCCTTTCTCTTGTTAGGATTTTTGAGATAATCTCCTGATTGTTCTGTTTGTCACCCATCCAAGTATGAGAATCTGTAGAAAGATAAAGGCCAGGAAACTGGCAAATCCAGCGACAGGTAAAGCAGAAAATAAAAAACTAGAAGCAAAGGAGAGAGGAAAAAGTAGAATATTAAACAAAATCATTCTCCACCAAATACCTACCCCGATATTGGAAAGGGATACAAAAGCAGTGGTTAGGGGGATTGGAATTGCATACATCTTAATAGATGTAACAACTAGATTATATTCTTTTCGAGCTACAGTTTTACCAGCCCAATCAAGAAGGAATAAAAAAAGAGGAAAGATAATAATTAGCCAAACTATATTTACTGCAAACATAAGAAAACCACTTAATGCCAAAAGAGGCAAAAAAGCCCTCCACCACATCATCCATCCGATCCGCAAATTTGATATTTTCTTTATCTCCATCATCTCTCTTCCTTTCTTTTCAGTTAGCCTAAATTCTCAAATCTTCTTCTCATACTAGGGAGAACCTTATCTTCTTCTCTCCCCGAGTGCAGTCAATTATATCCTTCTAAAGACAGACCTTCTCCTCTACGTTGCTGACCTCATCCTGGGTGATCCCTATATAACGCCTTGTTACCGTGGGGGATCTGTGACCCAGCTTCTCCTGGATGAGCTCAATGGGGACCTCCAGCTTTCTGGCCCGGTAGCCCCAGGTCTTTCTTAAGGTATGAGTCCCGAACTTCCCTTGCAGGCCGACTTCCCTACACCAGGAGTTGATCAAGGTGTTAGCCCTTATTCTGTCCAGGGGCCCTTGAGATCTAAGAGACTTAAACAAGAACTCCTCACCGTTGGAGATCCCGACTTTGGAAAAGTAAAAGTCCAAGGCCTCACGAGCCGAGCGGTTGAGCCTTATCTTTCTTTCCCTGCCTGTCTTTCTCTCCCGGATATGCACAGACTCAACGATATCCCCGGCTCGATCCAGGACATCCTTGACCTTGAGAGCCAACAAATCACTTATTCTTAAGGCTAGATTAATTCCCAGGGTAAATAATAGATAGTCCCTGGGATATTTGCCGGCCTTAAGAATGGTCTTGATGGCCACAATCTTTTTTGCATCCCTGATAGGCTCCACTGTGATCATCCTTTTACCTCCCTTCCTGCATTTCTTTACTTACATTATCATCAAAAGTGTAATGCTGTCAAGCCCTTAGGTAAATAAAGAGTATGGGAGATCCTCAGAAAAGCCTTATTTGATAAGCAACGGGATCTTATTTCTCTTGACTTTATTTTCCATTACACATGGGGCATTATGATATGTTAAATTGAGATGTTAGATCTACTTTGGAGCTTGGAGATCTCGGGATTTCTTTCTTTTGTAAGATTTAACAAGGCTTAAGTTTTCGCATTCTTTAGACAAAGACTCCTAACTTACGAGCTCTTGCCTCTCTTCACGCTAAGGGAAAAAACAAAGATAAGATAGAGCTATATAGGGGTTTGGACATTTTGTAAGATCGAGGGGGGTTGACTTTTAAAATAAATAATGTATAATAAACTCAAAATAAATTATTTCCATTCGACTATATTTAGTGAGCAAGATAAAGTTTGGAGGGAGTAGGTTGATGGTTCAGATAATTCAGCATGCTAACCTAAGTGAGAAGGTTTACGAAAAAATTAGGGATGCGATCTTAAGAGGAGATCTACCCCCAGGAAAAAGGTTGTTATTTAATCAACTTACTAAGAACCTAGGAGTTAGTAGAACACCTCTAAGAGAGACTATGAGTAGGCTAGAAAAAGAAGGTTTTGTAGTATCCTTTCCGAGGAGAGGTACCTATGTGAAGAAATTCTCGAAAAAGGAGATTAAAGGAATTTATGAGATTCGGGAGACACTAGAGGCATTAGCTGCCAGATCATCAGTCACCATAATTACCGATAAACAGCTCCAGGCAATGAGAAATACTTGTAAGAAGTTCGAAGACTATATAGAAAAAAGAAATGTTCAATTCTGCATGAAGATGGACTTCGAATTCCATAGCCTTTTGGTAGACGCGAGCGGAAACGATAAATTAGTTGAAATAGTCAATACTTTCAATCTCCAGGTCTTGAGTATTTCCGTTGGAGGTCCGGAATACTGGACTTGGGCCAAGGAGTATGTAAAGGAACATTTTGCCATTATTGAAGCGCTATCTAAACGGGACAGCGATCTAGCCGAAACTTTAATCCGTGAACATATCAAAAAAGGAAAGGAGCTAATATTGTCCTCTAAGGATTACTGAGATAAGGGAGATTGAGAAAGAAAGCATTAAGGCGGTATCCCAGTCACCCATAACGAAAGAATTAAGAAAACAATATTTTCCATGAAAAAAGCAGCTTCCTCTTCAAGCTATTTTCCCTATGGAACAGTTTACTGCGTCTGGACAGGGTTCAGCAAAGAAAAGGTTAAGAAAGATGTTGAAAATATGTCCAGAGTGGGTTTAAATCTGATTGAATTATGGCCGATGGTCCGCTGGCAAAATTCTAAAGGTGGGACTTTATTCGAACCAAGTTTCGAGATGACGGATTATGTGATGGATCTTGCCGATAGATATGGGATGAAGGTTATTCCTCTTATGATTGGCGAAATCAGCGAACAAGAATATGGGCCAGATTGGTTCCAAGCCAAAGTGAATGCTCCAATGATTAAGCGGGACGGTACTGTTGAGCTTAAAGAACACAACTTGTGTCTCAACCATCCAGAAGTACAAAAGCAGATTAAAGCTTATCTAGAAGCGGCGGTTAATCGGTATAAAAATCATCCTGCTCTCCTAGCTTGGAACGTTTGGGACGAACCTCATTTTATCTGTCACTGTGACCACACTATGGTTGGTTTCCGCAAGTGGCTGAAGAAAAAATACGGTGACATCAACATATTGAATGCAACCTGGCAGAAGGCTTACTCCGCATGGGAGCAAGTACACCCCCACTTCTATTCTTGGGCCTCAAGTATGGCTCTGATGGATTGGAAGCTTTTTTGTATTGATAACGTGACTTCCATCCTTAAATCGTGGGTCGAGATTGTAAAGAATTTGGACAAGAACCACCCCGTTACTAGCCATCCAGTAGAATCTATGATTATTCTTCCCTCTATGAATAAAGGGGTAGATGATTGGAAAATTGCTGCTCGGGTGGATATAATTGGTTTTTCCCACTATCCAAAAGTGGTTGGCGGTGATAGCGTATGGGATCAGCCTTGGCTATGGGCTGAAAACTTGGATGGAATGCGAGCTTCAGCTAGAGCTAGCGATAAACCTTTTATGATTTCTGAATTACAGACTCACTTTCAATCTGCATTACGACCAGAGACTCATGTCTCACCCGACTTGATCCGTCTGTGGTCTTGGCAGTGTATTGCTCATGGAGCCAAAGGGATCTGCTTTTGGATGTGGCATCCTTTCCGACGTGGTCAGCAGCTTTCGGGCCGAGGTTTATGTACTTTCGACGGGAGGTTAACTGAGAGAACTTGGGCAGTTGATAAGGTATCGAAAATTCTGCGAAAAAATTCAACTCTGTTTCAGGAAGCTGAGACTCCTAAGGCTCAAGTGGCTATTATCTATAGTGCAATTAGCGAATTAATGGTGGATACACTCTGGGAGAACAATTGGCATGTCCATGACAAACGAGATGAAATCAATCAAGCAAAGATAGATGTGCACGGTTTTTACAAGGCCCTCTGGGAAGAGGGAATTCCTGCAGATTTTGTCACTCCAGAGGAAATAGATGCCGATCCTAATTGTTTAAGCGATTACAAACTCGTTTATTTGCCGTGGCAGATTGTCCTAGACGAAACGGTTGCCGAAGGGATCAAGGCTTATGTGATCAAGGGAGGCAAGATAGTAGCTGATGCTCGATGCGCCGTATGTGATAGCCGCCAGTATGGGTATAAGAATATACCAGGTGCCGGTTTGGACCAAGTATTTGGAGCTAGAGAGATTGCTCTCTCTGAGTCAGTTGACAAAATCAAACTAACCGCTGATCCGTTGGTATTTCCGTTGCTTCGGATTGGTGATTTTTTCGAAGGCAAAATGTACAAGGAGATTCTAGAACCTAGCTCTGATAGCAAAGTTATTGCCCGGTACGACGAGGGTCAAGTAGCTATCGTGACACACACCTATGGAAATGGACAAGCAGTTTTGGTTGGCACATCGATCGGATTGGCTTATTTGGAACATCAAAATCCGAAATTGCGTAAATTAATCTCTGGTTTTGCCTATTGGGCTAGGGTGGAGCGACCGATCTACTACCTGAATAATTCCTTCAAAGAGGATGCTGTAGATTTAAGATTAATGGAAAAGGGAAAGACAAAGCTTATTTTTGCTTTCAACTATGGCACAGCAACGGTCCGCTTTTCCCTGGGTGTTGATGTGCCAAGTGAAAAATACAATATGGAGCCTTTGAGCGGAGAACCTGTAAAGAATTTACAGTTCAAGAAGAAGCATCTTTATGCTGATGTGATCGTGCCTGATCGGGATGTAGGCATCTGGCAACTAATACCTACTTAACCTGAGTCTAACAGACACACAGTGAAATGGAAGGAGGATAAATAAGCTATGGGAAAGGAATCTAAAGTAAAATTTCCTGATGTAATCGGGAAACCTGAACTTGAAGTTGAATCCGAGTGGGAGGGATTAAGGGGATTCATGTTTGAAGGTCCTGATGGGAGTCAAGTGATATTTTGGGAATGTGGTGCGGAGATAAAGGTTGAGCCACATAAGCACAATTTTGATGAATACTGTCTGGTGATAGAGGGTGTGTGCAAGGAGACAATTGAGGGAGAAACAAAAATATTAAATAAAGGCGATGAGTGCGTGATTCCAGCAGGGAAATTACATTGGGCTACAATGGGGCCAAATTACAGGGCAATAGACGTTTTTGGCGGTCCACGATGTAAATACAAAAATAAAAGGTAGCCCCTTGAGAGAAAACTCAAGACAAAGAATTCTTACCGCTCTTTCTGAAAGTGGTAAGACCTGATGATTGTCAGAAAAGGATAGATTCGTTAATTCCTTCTAAATATAAAGATAACGAAAGATATCGTGCGACAAGCGATGGCAGAGTTAGTCAAAATCCATGAGAGTGCTGATTATTTAGAGAATGTAGTTTTTTTATCCTTTTGAAAATATAGATAAAGTTGAAGATCTCGATGTGTATCCTTTCCACAGCCAAATTGGATAAAAGTGTAGCTGGTCCGCAGGCTCCTTTGCTCCAAGGAAAAATAAGTATTAATAAGAAAATTAGGAAGCTAAAAATAAGGCCAGAAGGAGGTGAGAAGCAGGTAGGCCAGTAGCTCAAGGTAAAGAAAAAGGCGTATATAAGGTGGAGGTTACAAAAGATAAACACCTTATCTACTCCTAAATAGCACAAAAAGGGAGAGTAAGATGAAACGAGTGATGATAAGTTTGATTTTGGTTACATTGTTTTGCCTAAGTTTTGGAAATGCAGGAATTATGCCTACCCAAGCACAGGAGCAGTATACTTTACAGGTATATCAGTACCCCCACTGGACTGGTTTAACAGGTAAGGAGACATGGGGCATGAGCCCCGATGATCCCAGAAGAGGTCTTTATACAGCTACTGATTGGCTCGAACTCAAAGCAAAAGAATTTGAAAAGTTGTATCCTAAGGCTAAGATAAAGATTGAACTTCTCAGTTGGGCAAGGGGTCGAAGAAAAGTAGATGTTCTTATCGCTGCAGGAAATCCACCGGATATGTTAGCCGAGGAAGACTCATCTACTATAATGAAGTATGCATATAAAGGACTTATCGCTCCTGTAAATGATTGGCTAACGGAGGAGGACTTGAAGGATTTCTATAAGGCAAGTTTGGAGACCGCTCAAATAGGAGATGAGTACTATCTCTTCCCTTTCGTTGGTGAAGGAAGAATGATAGTGGCTAATAAAAAGATTTTTAATGAAAGGGGTCTGATAAATCTTCTTCCCAGCAAAGGAGATCGAAAATGGACCTACGATGAGTTCTTAAAAGCGGCCCAGAAAACAACCTTTGATCAAGATGGCGATGGAAAGATTGATGTGTATGGGTTTAGCGCTTCTTTCAAGCAAGGACCAGGTGATTATTGTAATCATTCGGTTTTCCTCTGGGGATGGGGAGCAAAGATGTTTGATGAGACCGGCACGAAGTTCATTTTGAATTGTCCTGAGGCAGTAAAAGGATTACAGTTTTTAAAGGATCTTCAGGATAGGTATAAAGTTATGCCTCTTGGTTCGGCTCTCATGGGGGAAGAGGAACTTGACCAGCTTTGGTATCAAGGTAAATTAGCTATGCAGAATAGAGGGGGTAATTACAGTGCTAAATCTTTAGAAGATGCAAAGGCTCAAGGTTTACTTATGCCAGGTGTCGTTGACCTTTACCCGGTAATGTATCCCAGTGATCCACCTCATGAACCTGTTGCTTACACTTGCGATGATGGATTTGGAATCTTCAAACAAGAGGACCCTGAAAAACTGGATCTGCTAATGAAATTTGCTTACTATTGTACCAACAAACAAAATATCCGAGCGGTGAAGGGAGTGTATGGTCTTCCTTGGAGAAAGTCAGCGGGTGATCTATACGAGGGTGACCAATTTGAGGATTTTATGTCCTTTGTAGTCAAAACACTAGATTATTCTGGTAGAGACACCTTCAACCGTTTCTACGTCCCTCTGAGGCAGTTTACTGTACCAATGTATCAAGCGGTTCTGACAGGGGAGAAAACACCGAAGGAAGCCCTTGAAGAGACTAGCAGGAAGGCTAACGAGTTTATGCAAAGGGAGCTCTAGGCAAGAGAGGCTGAGTAAAAAAAGACAGTGAAGAACGAAGGGGTGCCTTTACAAAAGCATCCCTTCCTTCTTTTACAGAAGAGGTCTATATATATGGCTAGGGAAGGGTTTAAAAAGACAACTCTTTGGAAGGAGATAAAGAGGGAAAAATGGTCATATATTATGTTGACAGGACCAGTAAGTATAATTTTTTTCTTTAAAATTCTGCCCTTTTTGTGGGCTTTAGTGATTAGTTTTTTTACATATACGCCAGGAATGTCTACGCAATGGACAGGCATAAGAAATTATTTAACAATATTTCAAGATGAGATTTTTTTAAAATCCATGCAGAATACCGCTATTTTTACTTTAGGTGTTGTCCCTGGTGGCTTGCTCATAGCTATTTTGTTAGCTACACTGATTTATCGTCTACCTAAAGCTGCTAGAACACTTTTCAAAGGTGCGTTTTATCTACCGGTTGTGACTTCAGGGGCAGTTCTGTCCTTAATTTGGTTATACCTGTTTAACCCCACCTATGGTTTTCTTAACTACCTTTTGGACTTATTCCATTTACCGAGTCTTTATTGGCTAGCTAGCCCCAAGACAGCATTACCTTCCCTTATCTTTATGACTTTAGCAACTGCTCATGGAGCTTCAATTATCCTTTTGACTGCAACCATGGGGAGTATTCCTACCAGTTTCTATGAGGCTGCTAGGCTTGATGGCTCAAATAGATGGCAAGAGTTTTGGTATATTACTCTTCCTTTGCTCAGGTCAATTATTCTTTTCCTTTTGATAACCTCAACCATATCATCATTTCAGGTGTTTACCCAAATTTATATGATGACCGAAGGAGGACCAAATTATGCTACCACAACAGTTGTTTTTCATATTTATCGAGTTGCCTTTGATTTATTTAAACTGGGACCAGCCTTTGCTGGAGTGATTATTATAGCAAGTATCCTTCTAATTATTGCTTTTCTACAATATAAATATCTTTCGACTGACATTGAATATTAAAAGATGAGAAATGCGATGACGAGTTCACACTTTAAAATTAGACACGAAGTCAGCTCGAGGAAAATAATCAGTTATGCGATTTTGATAAGTGTGGCTATAGTTACTCTGTTTCCTCTTTACTGGATGTTCGTTACCGCATTTCAGAAACCTTCTATAGTAGTATCAATACCACCTAAGTTGTATCCTCAACCTCCCAGTCTGCTCAATTTTATTCGACTGAGGTTCGCATCAAAAATCTTCCGTTGGGTTTTCAATTCAGCTTTCGTCACTATGTGTCAAGTAGTAAGTATTGCATTCCTCGCTACTTTAGCCGGTTACGTCTTGGCAAAAAAAAGATTTCCTGGGCATGATCTTATTTTCTGGGCCATTGTGGGTACATTGCTTATTCCCACCCAGCTTGGTTATATACCTCTTTTCTCGATTGTCCATAAATTCGGTTGGGTTGACACTTATTGGGGCTTAATTGTTCCAGAGATGGTCGGGCCGTATGCTATTTTCCTAATGACGCAATATTTGCGAACACTACCTTCTGAGATTCTGGACGCAGCAAGAGTGGATGGGTGTAGTGAGCTCGGAATCTACTGGAAGATTGTGCTTCCTTTAGCTAGACCGGGCATAGCTGTCTTGGTTATTTTCGCCTTTGTATGGGGTTGGAATTCCTTTTTTTGGCCTCTCCTTGTTACCTCCAGTAACGAAATGCGAGTACTACAGATAGGATTGGAATCCTTGCAGATGAGGTATATGAGTGATTATGGATTACTCATGGGGGGGGCAGTCATCGCTGCTGCTCCAGTGTTCATTGCTTTTTTTTCTTTTCAAAAATATTTTCTTAGGGGAATTACCGTCGGAGCGCTGAAAGCTTAATAAATACTAATTCTTACATTTTTTGACCCGACCTTTGAGGGATAACAGAAAGAAGATTAGCTTCAATTTGTTGCGTTTTTCTCTTGATACTTTTCATAAATTTTCTTTATTGCGTGTTAGGAGCGAATTAGATTAATCTCAAGATACCACCTGATATACTTCAAGAAACCCAATGAGTATTAAGAAAAATATAGCAAACGATCCTCAATGGAGCTCCGGAAATTATAATTGAGCCTTGCCGGGGGAATTTCTCCGGAGAACACCAATGCTTTGTGGAAGTAGGAAAATTACATGAGTAGAAGGATAGAATGTCTGAAAAGTTAGCCATCGATGGGGGTCCAAAGGCAATCACCTCAGATCAATGGAAGGCAAATCGCTGGCCCCTCATGGATAAAGAAGAGTTCAAAGCAGTAAAGAGGGTGATGCAGATGCCCAACTTTTACGAGGAAGCCTACAGTTTAGAAGAGGAGTTTAAAAATTACATAGGGTCAGAATGTGCTCTGGCTCATAACAACGGAACTGCAGCTATTCATGCGGCATTTTTTGCTTTAGGGATTGGTCCCGGGGATGAAGTAATAACTCCCTCTTATACCTATTGGGCTACTTGTATGCCTATTCTGGTTTGTGGGGCTACCCCCGTATTTGCAGAAGTAAATCCTGAAAGTTACACCATTGATCCAGAAGATATTAAAAAGAGGATAACTTCTCACACTAAGGCTATCATAGTAGTTCATCTTTGGGGTATGCCTTGTGAGATGGACGAAATTTTGAAAGTTGCCCAAAGGCATAATCTCAAGGTAATAGAGGATGTTGCTCAAGCTCACGGAGCAGAATATAAGGGAAAAAAATTGGGCACGATTGGTGACATCGGATGCTTCAGTTTTCAAGCCAGTAAACTCATGGTAGGTATTGAAGGAGGCATGTTTGTTACCAACAATCAGGAGTATTACGAACGAGCTATGGCTTTAGGACACTATGAGAGACTAAAGAACCTTCCTTTAGAGTCTCCTTATCGAAAATATTATGCTACTTGTTTTGGATTCAAGTACAGAATTCACCCCCTGGCCGCTGCCATAACGAGAGTTCAGTTAAGACATCTTGACGAGAGAAACAAAAAGAGAAACAAAAATATTGAATATTTAGATAATAAACTCAGGAATCTTCCGGGAATCAGGACTTTTAAGGCCCCCTCTTATATGAAAAAGGTTTATTACCAACACGAGATTATCTGGGAAGAAGCAAAATTTAAGGTAAACAAGGACAAATTTATAGAGGCTTTAAGAGCTGAAGGTGCACAGATCTCTGGAGAGCGATATCCTCTTCAACATCAACAGCCTATTTACAAAGAGAAAAATATTCCGTTGGGGAGTCTTCCTGTTACCGAAAGAATAAGAGATAGAATCTTATCTTTACCTACATTCCCTCAAGCGGACTCTAATTTATTAGACCAATATGCCAAGGCATTCAAAAAGGTAGCTACTGCCCACGCTAAGTTGTAATTAAAGATACAGGGGATTAGCCAATCGTTTGGGCTTAAAAAAATGCCAAAAAACTACTAAATGCATCACCGAGGAGAATAAAGTTGTGCAACAGTTAAAGGGAAAAAGAGTTGTTTGGCCGAAACAAGGCAGGGTAACCGTAGAGGATTTTAAGGTAAGACAGCCTGAAGGAAAGCAGATACTGATAAAGACAAGGAATACTCTCATTAGTCCAGGGACAGAAGGTGCTTATTTAATGACCTTGCCTAACACTTCCAGTAAATTCCCCCAATATCCGGGCTATTGCAATGCAGGAGAAGTAATTGCTATAGGAGATAAGGTGAGCGAAATCAAAGTGGAAGATAGGGTAGTCTCGGAAACCCCACATGCTAGTTATAATTTGGAATGTGAGGACAAAGTTTTCCAGATACCTGAAGGGCTTTCTCTCGATAAGGCAACCTTCTTTAGCCTCTCTTCAACTGCCTTGCAAGGAATAAGGAAAGCAGGGATCGAAATAGGGGATTCGGTAGTGATCTTAGGGCAGGGTCTAGTAGGTCAATTAGCACTACAGCTTGCTAAGTTAAGTGGAGCTGTTCCCCTAATTGGAGTTGACCTTTATGATAAGCGCCTTGATATCTCTTCTAAGGAAGGAGCAGATTATACACTAAATCCACAGAAAGTCAACTTAGAAAAAGAAGTTAAAAAAATCACTCAAGGAAGAGGGCCAAAAGTAGTAATTGAGGCTACAGGCAACCCTGAGGCTGTTCCTTTAAGTTTTAAATTAGCCAGCGAATTTGGTAGAGTGATACTTTTAGGTAGCACTAGAGGGAAATCGGAGGTGAACTTCTACTCTCAGGTTCATCGTAAGGGAATCATGGTATTTGGTGCTCATGCCATTACCAGACCAAAATACGAATCATTTCATAGACGGTGGACAAAACAGGATGATACTGAGCTCGTTTTAAATCTATTACATAAAGGTTTAATCAAAGTCAAAGGTCTTATTAGTTTGAAGTTGGACTTTCAAGATGCTCTCAAAGCTTACAGAAAAACAATTGAATGTAAAGAGAATGTTTTAGGGATTATTTTGAATTGGACATAAAGACCAAAAAAAGCTTAAATGCTAAAGCAAGGATTTTTCTATCAGGCAATCAATCAGAAGTTTGAACATATATAGGACCTTTTTAACTTAAGTTTACCAAATCTAAAATTAAATTTAAACAGGAGAGAGGGGCATATAGTACTTTTTGCTGACTTCGAGTGGCTGCTAACCTTGCCACTCATCTTCCAAGGAAAAATGAAAGTCTAATTAAGATGAAAAAAGTCTTTGAACCAGAGAACTACAGGAAAGAGATAGAGGCATCGAGGAGGAGGAGAAAGATCGCTTTCTCCTTTCAAGAACCAGACCGTGTGCCTATCAACATCAGTGTAGGTGGGGCTTATTTTGCTCATCTCTTTGGCTGTCGCATTAAAGATTATTACACTAGCCGAGAGGTAATGGTTGAAGTGCAGTCAAAATCCCTTCCTTGGCGTTTCGAAGTATTAAAGGATGATAACGAAAACTATGAAATAGCCCTTGATTTGGGTCAAGTTTACGAGGCGCTCTTCTTTAATTGTCCAATCTATTGCTCTGATCTTAGCACTCCTAGGGCAGTGCCAATTTTAAAAAGCGTTAAGGATATAGAGAATTTGAAGGTTCCGGATCCCTCTGATCATCCCAAGGTGAATTGGGTTTGGGAAGAAGCAGAAAAGACAAGGAAAATTTTAAAAAAGAAAAAAATAAAGCTTCCTTTTAGTCGAGCTCATTTCCAGATTCATCCTCCACTTTCGGCTGCCTGTGCTATTATGGATCCCACAAATGTCTACACTTTGATGTATACAGAGCCAAAGGCAGTTTTTCTTCTCTTGGATAAGCTATTTGAATCTTTCTGTAAATTAATTGACTTTTCTGACAAACGAAATGGAATAAAAAGAAGAGATAGCATTGGTTTATGCGATGATAATTCGGCCTTTATCTCATCCCAGATGTATCGTGAATTTGCCCTGCCCTATAATAAGAGAATTTATGAAAGATACGGCAAAAAATCTCGTTTTCTACATGCAGATGGACCAAATGACCATCTGTTCCCTATTTTAGCAAATGAGCTCAAATTAACGATTATGGATATCGGCGGCTTCAGCTCTCTTGAGAGAGCAGTGAAGGTAATGAAGGGAAAGACTGTTATCCACGGAGGGCTAAATAATAAAGATCTTTATGAGGGTTTAACGCAGAAGACAAAAAGAAAAATTAGAGAGGCGGTAAGGTTAGCTGCTCCTGAAGGAGGCTATGAATTCGCCATCGGTGGTGAGACATATGTAAAAATAGCTCCAGAGACTTTGGTTAATTTGGTCAATTACGTAAAGAAAATAGGCAAATATCCTATTCAAGAGGCAATAGAAAATGAGTGTAGAGGATGCTATTGAGAGTTTGAGCTCATTTTCAGGCCAATTTTTGCCAAAGTCTTGAATTCTACCAGAAAAAGTTAGGAGAGAAAGATGAAAATCAGCATAACCATTTATAGCTTGAATCAGTATTTTCGAGAAAGTAAAATAGACGTGAAAGGCTTCATAGAATACTGCGGTTCTTTGGGGGTGGACGCGGTTGACTTGGGCTATTACTGGAAAGATGAGGAAGAAGAAATAAAGTTAGTTACCGATTGGCTACGAGAAAATAACCTCAAGATAGGAGCCTATATCGTGGGAAATGATTTCGCTCAAAAAGAGGAAAAAGAAAGGGAAAAACAAATCTCCCTAGTTCAACATGGGATTGAAAGAGCTGCTCAACTGAAGACAGAAATTTTAAGGGTTTTTGCTGGCAATGTAAAGCCTGATTTCCCCAATTACCAAGCAGCAAGGGATATTTTGCTCTCTTCCTTTGAGGAAGTCTCCTCCTTTGCCAAGAAGCGAGGAATTACCTTGGCACTGGAAAATCATGGCCGACTTTGTGCAACGACTGTTGAGATAGTAGACCTTTTAAATGAGGTTAACTCTCCAAATCTAAAGCTAAACCTTGACATAGGTAACTTCCCAGAGGTAGGTGAGGATCCTCTTTCCTCGGTTAGAAAGCTTGCTCATCTAGCAGTTCACACCCACATTAAGGATTACAAGAAGATGGATAAGAAAATTATCCCAGAGGTTTTAGGAGAAGGAGATGTTGAGCTAAATGATTGTCTAAGGACTTTGAAAGAGAGGGGCTATCAGGGTTATCTCTCCTTAGAGTATGAAGCTGCGATTGACAGCAAAGCTGGAGTAGAAAGAAGTCTGGAGGTTTTGAGAAAATCCCTCCAGAAACTTCCCTAGTAAAGTTTGGAAAGGAGAAGTAATGAAAAAAGTCAGGTTAGGGATGGTCGGCTTAGGAGGAATGGGGCAGGAACACATCAAAAGTATCAAAGGTATTCCAGAGGCACAGCTTACCGCTGTTTCAGATGTTGACACAGAGATAACAAAGAAAATCTCTGAAAAATACAAAGTTCCTGGCTTCACTAACTACGAGGATCTCCTAAAGAGCAAGCTCGTTGATGCGATCCTCATCGCTACTCCTCATTATTTCCACCCTGAGATCGGGATAGCCGCGATGAAAAGAGGGATTCACTGCCTTTCCGAAAAGCCGATTGCCGTCTCCGTATTCGCTGCAGACAAATTCGTGGAACAAGCTCAAGAAAGCGGAATGGTCTTTGCCGTGATGTATCAGGAAAGAGCCTTACCTCAAATAAGACTGGCCAGGAAGATTATGGAAAGCGGAAGGCTGGGGCAAATAAGGCGAACCTCTATGATTGAACCTTTTTTCCGTTCTCAGGCCTATTATGATAGCGCCACCTGGAGGGCAACCTGGAAAAGAGAGGGAGGAGGAGTGCTTATAAATCAAGCTCCTCATGGAATTGACTTTTTCCTTCTCTTAGGAGGTATACCCAGCAGGGTCACAGCAATGACGCGCACTCGGCTCCACGACATAGAGGTTGAGGATGAGGCGACTGCCCTATTGGAGTATCCAAATGGAGCTTGGGGTTATTATTATACTACCACCAATGAGCCATCTCATATAAAATCTGACGAGCCGATAAGTATTATGGAGATTTTCGGTGACAATGGAAAACTTGTCTACCAGAATGGTTCTCTTAAGCTTTACTTATCGAAGACATCTATTCCAGAGTTCACCTTCTCGGTAAAGAACATGTGGACAAGTCCAGAGGTCATCGAGGAAAAGATTGAGCTTCCTCAATGCGAGACGGGACATAAGGAGATCATCCGAAACTTCTGTCGCTCAATTCTCTTTGAAGAGGAGCTCATCTCTCCGGGAGAAGAGGGCATCTGGAGCGTCGAGTTCATCAATGCTCTTATCTTGTCAGGAAAGAAGGGCAAAGCGGTTGACATTCCCGTCGACAGAGAGGAGTATGAGGATCTTTTGGATGGATTAAAGAGAATTTCCCGGGAGAAAAAAGCAAAGAGAACGAAAAGAATCACTGATCCTCATCACCTTAAGTAATGAATGAAATAGGAACTTGAATTTTCAAAATCTTACTCAACTTTTAGATAATAAATAGAGGAGGGGATAATGTTTTTATCAGGCATTGCCGATGAGGCAGATAAGAATATCGAAAAGCAAATTAAGGCCCATAAGGAATTGGGTTGGAACCATATTGAGATTCGCAATGTTGATGGAAAAAACCTTACCGATATCGATGAGGCTAAGTTCAACCAGGTCGCTGAAAAACTTGATGAGGCAAAAATGCAAGTTTGCTGTTTTGCCAGTCAAATTGCCAACTGGGCACGCAAAATCTCTGGGAATTTTGACCTCGATGTAGAGGAATTAAAACGGGCTATCCCTCGAATGCATCGCCTTGGCACTAAATATATTCGGATAATGAGCTATCCCAATGACAACTGGAGGAAGAGTGATTGGAGAAAAGGGGTAATGAGGCGATTAAAGGAGTTGGTTCGGATAGCAGAAGGCAGTGGAGTTATTCTAGCTCACGAGAACTGTAGTGGTTGGGGCGGTATGGATCCGAAGAGAGCATTAGATATTATGGAGACGGTGAACTCACCTAATTTAAGATTTCTTTTCGATACAGGTAACAGGCCTGGCGAGGGAACTTCCGGGGGCGAGGGAACTCCTTGGGATGTTTACCGAAAGGTGAGAAGCTACATCGTCCACGTGCACATTAAGGATTATAGAGACAAAGAAGGAAATGAGAGAGTTTTCCCGGGAGAAGGAACTTGCCAAGTAGAAAAGATAATCAGGGATTTGCTTTCCTCGGAATACAGGGGAGGTTTCTCTATCGAACCTCACATGGCTACCATCGTTCACCTTGGTAAAAAGGCTGAGGACCCAGAGACTGCTTATCGTCTCTATCTAGAGTATGGGAGGAAAGCTCAAGCTCTTGTGGAGAAAGCAAAAAAAGGAAAAGAAAATTAAGTTAGTCCTCTTTCTACAAAGAGGCAGGCTTATTCAGGATAGTCGATGCTTTTCTGCATTGGCTGTCCTTCTTATACATTACAAAGGGGCTTATGGGAATATCAGGGACAAGGCAGGAGCTCTCCGCGGACAATCCCGTGCCCTGACGGTCTGGTCCGCAGGCTCCTTTGTTTACTCAAGAGGGAATAGAAAGCTAAAAATAAGGCCAGAAGGAGGTGAAAAGCAGATAGGCCGGTTAGCTTAGGATAAAGGAAAGTTTCAAAGAGAGAAGTGTCAGAAGATTAATTTCTCTTTTGGAGGCTTTCCACAAAAAAACGATGTCAGAAGGAGTTAAAGATGCGAAAGGGAAATAAGAAAAAATTACTGTTTTTTTTGGGAGTAAGTATCTGCGTCAGCTTAGGTTTATTGGCTGAAAGCGTATTTGCACAAACAAAGGTCACTTTATGGGGGCACAATAATCCAGCTTTTATGAAAGCAACGGAGCTGGTAATAGCCAGATTCGAGAAACAAAATCCAGATATTAAAGTTAACTATCAAGTCTTCCCCTATGCCGATTTCAATCAGAAGATGACGGTGGCGACAGCTACTGGAACAGGACCCGATATGAGCCAGTGTTGGGGTGAGTATATACCTCGATATATTGACGCTCGTGCTGTTGCCTCTACTCCTAGCTGGGTGATGACGAAAGCGGAGTTCGAGAAAACAATCTATGACCCCTCCCGTGGTGCTATAACTTCTGAAGGTAAATTCTACGGGATGCCACTAGAGTTTAACGTTGGTGATAATGGTATAGTGACTAACTGGGATATGTTTGATGAAGCAGGAATTCCTCATCGGACTCCTGAGAATTGGGATGAGTTAATTAAGTGGGCAAAGAAATTAACGAAATATGATAGTAAAGGAAACGTTACTCGATGTGGATTTGCTTACACCACCTCGGATGTAGTTACTTTCATGATGACAAAAACAATGAGACAACTTGGTAGAGACTTAAGAGCTAAAGATGGACTTCACTTTGATGTTGATAACCCAATTGCTTACAAGGCTATGGAGTTCCTGGCCGATTTCACCAAGAAACACAAGGTAAATTCTATTGACATTTGTTACGGGGGAGAAGGAGCCAACCCCCATGAGGTATTTGCGAAAGGGCTAGCAGCGATGGCTGATAACGGACCCTGGGTTATAGGGGTATTACAGGAAGAACTTCCAGAGCTGGATTTTGGCTATGTGAACGATCCTCATTTTGGGGAACTACCATACTTCTATGCGGAAAATGGCTGGACAACGATAGTCCTTGAGAGTAGCCCGCACAAGACAGAAAGCTGGAAGGTGATTAAGTCTTTTGCAGAGCTAGAGAATGCAAGGGACTGGAACATAATAACAGGAACTGTGCCGGCAAGAAAGGATATAACAACAGACCCCGTTCTTTTAGAAAAATTCCCCTGGATGGAGCCTACTCTGAATATTTTACCCTATGGAAAATGGATGGGTAACTTGGGTGATAGAGATAGAGTTTTCGTGGATGGATTCTACATGCATATTATGCAAGCGATACGAGGTGAAAAGACTGTGGAGGAAGCCTGTAGAGATTTGAATAGTTTTCTCAATGGGGTAATAGATGAGTACTATTAATTAGTGAATCAGCTGCTCCTTACCTTTTTCAAAGGTAAGGAGCAGCGAAGAGAGTTTTAAATAAAGAATAAAGTTGAGAGAAGACGGTCTTGGTATAATTTTCCCCATCGTTGGTTTATTCTTTTTTCTTTGCTTCCCGTTCTATTCCTATGGGGGATATCCTACATGTGGCCTGTAGTCTATGGGATATGTTTGAGTTTTACCAAATACAATCTTCTTCGTCCCCCTAGATTTATCGGATTAGGTAACTTTTTTGCTCTCTTACAAGATCCTATATTCAAAAAGTCCTTAAAAGCAACAGTTCTTTTTGCATGTTATGCGGTGCCAATAAATATTGTTATTACTTTCCTCATCGCTTTGGCGTTAAATAGAATAGTCAAGCTGCAAGGTATTTTTAGAACGATTTACTTTACTCCTGCAACCATGTCATTAGCTATCGTTTCTCTTCTGTGGGTTTTCATTTATGCTTGTCCGAAAGGAATAATCAATCAGATATTCCAGCTAATGGGGTTATCCGCACAAAAGTGGCTTACAAGTCCTTTCTTAGCCCTTCCTTCGTTAGTAATAATGATTCTATGGGTGGATATTGGCTATAATGTCATATTGTTTATTGCTGGTCTGCAAGGCATACCGAACCATTTCTATGAGGCAGCTCAAATTGATGGAGCGAACAACTGGCAACTATTTTGGAATGTGACAGTACCCTTACTCCGTCCTACTCTTTTATTCGTTATTGTAATGACTTCTATATGGTATTTTCAGGTCTTTGCCCCTATGCAGATTATGACTGGGGGAGGGCCTAATTATTCTACTAATGTATTACCTTTGTATGTTTATAATAATGCTTTTGCGTATCTCAAGATGGGTTATGCCTCGACCTTATCGATAATTTTATTTACCTTCATCATCGCTCTGACGTTAGTTTATTTTAAAGTCCTTCAGCAAAAATGGGAATATTGAGAGCCGGAGGCAACTAAATGAAAAAAATAAATAGCAGAGCTTTACCAATGAGAGCCTTATTGTATATTGTTTTATCCATAGGTGCTTTTTTGATGATATCCCCTTTTCTCTGGGGCATATTTACCTCTTTTAAAACAATGTCAGAGATACTGCACACACCCCCTACTTTCTGGCCTCAACATCCTACCCTAAAAAATTATAGTGAGGTGCTTAAAGCTATTCCTATTGCTCGATATTATATAAATAGCTTAATAGTAACCTCAATTGCTACTTTAAGCATACTTTTTACTGGTTCCCTTACCGGATACATCTTTGCAAAATTTGAATTCCCAGGTAAAAGAATCCTTTTTTTCTTGATTTTAGGTAGCATGATGATCCCTTTTGCTGTGACTATGGTTCCTTTATTCATAACTTTGAATTTTTTTGGCTTGATTGATAGTTATGGTGCTCTCACTGTGCCTCTTTTGGCTACACCTTTTAGCATTTTCCTAATTTCTCAGTATATCAAAGGTAGTATTCCTACAGAAATGCTTGAGGCCCCGCGCATCGATGGGTGTTCAGAGTTTGGAATTTATGTTAAGATAATACTTCCCCAAATTAAACCTGCTCTTGCTGCTCTGGCCATTTTTAACTTTATGTCTGTATGGAATTTGTATATTTGGCCCTTAGTAGCTATTAACTCAGCTGAGCTTCGTACTCTTCCAGTGGGAATAGCTATGCTGAGAGGTCAATATCAAACAAGATGGGATTTAATTAGTGCAGCTACAGTTCTTGCAGTAGCCCCAGCTCTAGCCATGTTCTTCATCTTGCAAAAACAGTTTGTCGAAGGTATAACCTTGACGGGGATTAAAGGATAGGAGTTTTCTGTAACAAATCGAACTAAATCTACCAGCTTCTTACTCTCACGCATTACCTGAAAAAGCTAGCCCCAGTATGACTATTAATAACCAGTAAGAAAACTGAATTACGTATTAAGAGAAGTTTTTTCGAGTACGCGAGGGCTTTTATGAACGCTCGAGAAAGGTTTGTAAAAACAATGCACTTTAAACCCGTGGATCGTATTCCTTTATTTACAGAGGGATACTGGTATGAGACAATTAAGCGATGGCATGAGGAAGGTTTGCCAAGAGAGTTCTACGTGGAGGAGTATATTGGCTTTGGAAGAGCTGCAGACCTCACTGGAATTGAGAGAATCGAAAAGTTTTTTGGTTTTGATAGATGGGAAAACATGGATATTTACCAAGGAATGCTTCCGCCATTTGATGAACAAATAATTGAAGAAAACAAGAGATTTAGGATCGTGATTGATAAAGATGGTATCAAAAAGAAAGAATTTAAAGAAGTAGCAGAAACATCAATGCCTCAGTGGCTTGAGTTTCCTGTAAAAACACGAAAAGATTTTAAGGAACTTACAAAACGTTATAATCCAAGCTCTCTGGGTAGATATCCTGTATGGTGGAAAGATCATGTTAGATGTTGGATGAAAAGAGAGCATCCTCTCTATATTGGTTACTATCCAACCATAGGTGGCTTCTTTAGTGCTATAAGAGATTGGATGGGTTTTGAGAGTGCATTGATCACCTTTCACGATGATCCCACATTTGTTCATGAAATGATGGATTTTATTACCAATTTTATCATAGAAACTGAGGAAAAGGCAGTAAAGGAAGTGGATATAGATTTCGCACTTTTTTATGAGGATATGGCATATAAAACAGCTCCGATGATTTCTCCAAAAATGTTTCAAAAATTTATCCTGCCTTGTTATAAAAAAGTAACTAGCTTTCTTCGGAAACACGGTACTGATATCATTATAGTGGACAGTGACGGTAATTTAAATGAATTAATTCCATTGTTGCTTGAGGCTGGAGTAAATGGAATTCTTCCCTTAGAGATTTCCGCAGGAATGGATCCTGTAGCTTTAAGAAAAGAATATGCTCATGACTTAGTAATGGTAGGAGGCATTGATAAGAGAGTACTTAGCAAAGACAAAAAGGCCATTGAAAAAGAAGTTATGGCTAAAGTACCTTATCTTACAAAAGAAGGTGGTTATCTCCCTGATATTGACCATATGGTTCCTCCAAATGTACCTTTTGAGAATTATGTGTATTATGTTAAATTAATTAAGAACATATCGGAAAAAGGGTGTTATTTTTAAAGGAGAATACGCAACACAAGAAAATCAAAAATAGGTTGGAACGGAAAATGACTGCAAGGGAGCGAATACTTACTGTATTGGAAAGAGATATTCCGGATATGGTGCCATGGGCTTTTTATTCTACCCTTATTCCTCAAGGAAAGGTGGAGCGAGAGGCAAGGAACAAAGGATGTGGCATAATTCTATGGAAGCCAGCTTGGAGAATGGAGATGCAAAATATAGAGATATCTGTGAAAGAAGATTGGAGCAACGAAAGAATAAAAACAACTGCCTGCACATATCATACACCTTGGGGGGATATATCAGAAAAAATAGAAGAGGATCCAGGATATCATAGCAAGTGGATTAAAGAATATTTAATTAAGAACATACATGATTACAAGATTATGCGATTCATAATCGAAAATACACATTACTATGAAGATTATAACTCTTTTCGAGCGTTCCAAGAGGATCTTGGTGAAGATGGTGTTATTTTTGCCTCTGTAGGACCATCTCCATTGCAACGATTACTTAATGAACTTATGGGAGTGGAAAGATTCTCTCTGGACTTTTATGATCATCCTAAACAAGTCGAAGAACTTTTACATTTAATAGAGGAAAAACAAGATGAAGTCTTCCATATTGCTGCTAACTCACCAGCCAAAATTGTATATTCTGATGACAGTGTTACAGGTAGTATTACTGAACCTCGGTTATTTAAGAAATATTGCCTTCCTTTTTACAATAAACAAGCTGAACTCTTACACCAAAAAAATAAAATCTATGGAGTACATATGGATGGAAAATTAAAATGCTTACGAGACCTTATCAAAGAAGCGAAAAATGATTTAATCGACTCTTTTACTCTTCCCGAGCAAGGAGGAGATCTTCCACTCGAAGAAGCAAGAAATATTTGGGAAGATAAGGTAATTGCCATGAACTTTCCAGCTTCTATCAGCTTGAAAGGAAGAGATGAGGCTAAAAAATTCATGCTTAAATTGTTCAAAAGGATATTCCCAGCTAAAAATTTCATGGTACAGATCAGTGAGGATTTACCTCATATGTTTTGGAAAGACATTATCCTTATTTTAGGTGAAATAATTCCAAAACTTAGAACCTTCTCAGTTCAAGATTCTAAATAAGACTAAGAGGTATTATCTGTGCGTAAAAAAATGATTCTAATAGGAGCAGGCAGTGCAATGTTTACCTAGGGATTAATAGCTGATATCATAGAGGAAAATTTTCTTGAATAACCTACTCTCACCTTAGATTCGCATTTGTGACCCAAAGACGAAATATTTTGCATAATGACCTTCCCTGATCCCCATAAAATAGCTTGCCGAAAAGTCGTATTTGTGCTAAAATTATCAAAGCGAAAAAAGAAGGAGGCGCTAGATGGTCCTGACCTTAGCGGACATCGGAGCTATTGCAGTAATTATCGGTCTGATAGTGAGTCCAGGGTATATTCTCTTTGGTTTTCTAAATCGTTCTTATTCTAGTCTGAACCGAGAAGTGGGAGAATTAAGGATCCAAGTTCAACAAAACAAGGAAGCGACAGGGGAGATGAAAACTGAAATGGAAAGGCGGTTCGACAGAATTGAAGAAATATTGCAAGAGAAAAGAGATTGAAGAGGAAATCATTTAAAGATAGCATTAAGTATTTGA